>Ga0307380_10003527_pt1 | contig 21561 bp, 16 predicted proteins | sample UN3MG_FD_202239 | JGI IMG/M metagenome (GOLD analysis project Ga0307380, IMG submission 202239) | Soil microbial communities from Risofladan, Vaasa, Finland - UN-3 | ecosystem: Environmental > Terrestrial > Soil > Coastal area > Acid sulfate soil | place: Finland: Risofladan, Vaasa | collected... | reverse complement strand
CGGGATGTCCAAGGAACAGCCAGTTGTTGCGACCCACGGTCACTGGTCCCAAAGAGCCTGATTCACTGGTCGAGCCATGACTGGGTAGCCTCCTGATACAGGGTGGGAGAAAACAGAACTACCCACCAGGCTACCCCAGTCGTCAACAGTGCTTATGTCGGGCGCTTACGAGCAGCGCGAGGCCGCACTTGCAGGGCCGCGACGACCGCCTTGTCAAAGTCGGTCCCTTGCTGGCATTGGCGGGCGACTGGAACGCCCTGCTGAACAGAGGCGTAGGGTGCGTGAAACGCACCATCATCTCCGGGCCGGACAAATATGGTGCGTTTCACGCACCCTACGCGGCTGAACCGTGGGCTTACCGAGGAGGAGCTTCGGGACTTGCGCCAGCACAGCCGCACCGGTCGGCCGCTTGGGAGCACCACGTTTGTCGAGCGTTTGGAGCGTATCGTGGGTCGCGTCCTATCACCCAAGAAACCCGGCCGAAAGCGCAAACTACCCAAACAGCCAAAATGGGTATTATGTGCCCGGAATTCATGGGAAGCGAGGTGGCTACCCCGTCACAGCGTCCTTCCTTCGACGGCCCCGTCGCCATAGTGCGACAAGTCCGCACACAGCTAAGCTGCCCCATAAGGTAAGTGAAGTCGGCTCGGGGACAACCCCGCCTTGGACCGCGATCGCGCCCCAACCGTCGCCGATGAGGTCGTCAAGCGGCGTGAAATCGCCCGTGTTGGTCTCGTCCAACCCAGGCGTTAAGTCGCTCACTCTTATCGCGGTGGTACCCACGCTCACGCCAGTGAATCGAAACGTTCCTAGGAGGATTCGGTTGTCAGGGTCGGGTGGGACTAAAGGGTTCAGGAAAGCCGCAACGTCCAATGCGGCCTCGTTCGTGGATGCCGACACGAAGTTGATCACGTCAAAGTCCGGCGCAGGAGTGATGTCCAACAGTTCGTCCTGAACCTTTGCGATCGTGCCGTCGAAGGTCAAGGCTACGGCGGAACTGAAGAGCAACTCTGTGGCGAGAATGTCGCCCGGGCTCCCGAATTCCCTCAGGTACACCTGCACGTCGACAGTGTCGCCCACCGCGGTGATCACGAAATCGCTGACCGGCGAGGAGCCCGCTTGGCCAAACTCAAAAACAAAGCCGGCCCGCGCAATGCCAGCGGCGGACAGCCACATCAAAACGCTAGCGAACCCTAATCCTGCAATCCTCATCGCGGCACCTCTGAGACCAAAAAAGGATTTCGTTGTTCCTCACGTCGAACGGGGCCTCCCAACCACTACTATCATAACCAGGGATTCAGTACGGTGCGAAGTCTTGTGCGGAATTGTTGGTAGTCGGCGACATCCACGTCGTGGTCGCCATCGTGGTCGAAATACCACAGAAAACCTAAATCTCCCAACGACTTACAGTATGTGCTCCGTAGCCAAAGGAAGTCAAGGTTGTCCACGTCGCGGTCGCCGTCGCTGTCTCCGAACAGCCGGAATAGGGCGTCGGTGGCCTGGTCGCCAAAGACGTAATCGCCGCCGGCTGAGCCGTCGCCGTCGCCGTCAAGGTCCTGCCCGAACACGGAGTCGTGGACCTTGTCGCCGTGGATGGTCAGCCGGTAGTTGGCGTCGGCCAGCGAGCCACCGATGATATCCGGCCCGGCGAAACTGAGCGTCACGACCGACTGCCCACTGGAATCATTCTGGGCGATGTTAAGTCCAACGCTTTTCCCACCTTGGCTCACCAGTGCGAAGGCGCCGGGATCGAGCGTCACGAGGTCGCTGAACGTGACCGTGAGGCTGGTCACCATCGAGCGCTGGGCAGAACCATCGTTGATGACCACGTCGTTCACAACCAGAGCATCCTGCACTTGGGTGAACACGGCAGCCTCAGAGTCTTCCGAAGAGTATTGGATCGCATAGGTCGTGACTAAGCCTGGGTGCGTCGTGCCACTGAACTCCGCGGTCGTTAGGCCAGCGTCCAAGGCAGAGACCAGCATTTTCAGGTCGTAAGTGCCGGAGTCGATGCCCACAACCTCAACGGTGTAGTTGCCGCCGTCCGGGAAAGGAATGGCCAGGGTCTGGGGATGCGTGCCAGGGCCGCTGAACCGCGTTCCGGGGATTTCAAGGAGCGTTGCGCCCGTGGCAGGGTCGACTCCGGACCTTCGGCCAGAAGGGTCCGTGATGAGAAGGTTGGCAGGGCTGTTCAGTTGAACCTGAATACAGCCGTTTAGTCGGCACATGAACTCCAGCCAATCCCAGATCGCGGGGTCATCTTTGTCTGCGCTGCGGTTAAGGACTTGCCCGTGCCCCAGGATCCCAGGTTCTTGCGGTCCGTATCCGTCGGTGTACACGTTGTTGTTCGGATCCAGAGACATGTCCGGGGAATAGTTGCCATAAACCTCGAACGGGCCCAAGTCAATATATGGCAAATAGAACTCTTCATTGGGCGGAGGCAGACGATTTCCATGCTGCGATTCGGGGTGCAAACTGAGCGGGAGCACAGCCGGATGGATCAAATCAATACCGTGTCTAGTGCAGATTGCGCGAACGAGCTTCACTAGTTCCGTCTTCATCGGTTCGGTTGCCCACGACGAGCTATCTCTGTGGCCCGTTGCGTCCTCCAATTCAATCCCAATGCTATATGAGTTCGAGGGAACGGCATGGTGTGCAACATCCTCCTCGCGCACCATTTGCCTGATGTTCCCGTTCCGACTTATAAGGTAGTGAGCACTCGGCTTGCCTTGGATATCAGGGCTCTGGAACCTGCTGGTCGTTCCCAGCGTCCACCCGTACATCGCGTGGAGCACCACTTGGGCGATCGAGTCCGTAGAGCGACTCTCGTCGTCATAGTTCGCCATGGTTGCCGGCGCAATCTCATCTACGAGCCCGGGATAGTCGGGCTCAAACCCTAAACGCGCCAAGTTGTCGTTGCGGTTACTGTCCGGGAGCATTTCGAACGGGTCCGCCACCACGAACAGGTAGGGCTGGTTGGCGGGCAGCAATAGGGGCTTGCCAAGATAGAAAGACAGGGGCGTAGCTATGCCGCCGGTCTGGATCACGTCGAATTGCTGTGGATAACCGTACTGCGTATCGACATTGACATCGAACGTGTCGTCGGACGACAGAAAGAGCCCAACCTCCACAGAGAGGTCCCCATCAGCCACGCCTTTCAACTCAGGTTGGAACACGATGCTGGTGGTGTTGGGCTGCCCGTTATGCGCGACGACGTTAACCCACAGGATCGCCGGTTCGGGAGTGGGCTCCGGCTCCGGAACGCCGGTGCCGCGAACGAGTGCCTTTGTGCCATCCAGCAGCTCGACATCGAAGACGAATTGCCCAGCGTTGTTAAGCCGCCGGGCGTAAAAGTATCTTCCAAAGAAATCGACGTCTGTCACCAAAGAACCAAAAAGCCCCTCTCCCGTCGAAATCAGGTTATCACTCTCCGGATCAGGGCCGAAGAAGATCCCTGCACCGCCGCTATCCAAAGACGCCCGAAAAACAACAGCACCCTTGTCGTTGATCGAGGGGGGCGAGAAACCTGCGTACGGACCGTCCGTGTCGGCCACCGTGATCTCGGCGCCGTCGCGATAGACCACCACTTCCTCCCCGCCTGAATCCAAGGTGGCGAGAAAAGCGACGCTGCCATCCTTGTTGATCGATATCCCCTTGAAAGAGTCGAACCGGCTACCACTCGTGTCGGCGATCTCCTTGGGCGTCCCGCCGCTCTGCGCGAGGTATATCTGCTCGTGACCAGCATCGTGATACACCTGGAAGGCTACCGTACCAAAGTCGTTGATAACCGCGTTCCAGTACCAGGGCTCGCCGGACGCGATGACATCAACGGCGGTCGTTGCGCTCCATTTGAAGACGCCTGCGGGCACTCCGTGTGCAGGACTTCCGCCCAGATTGGTGTAGACGATCGTCGAACTGTTGTTAAGGTCCGGGCTCGCGAAGTGAATCATTGATTCGGGGCCGACCACTGGCACGCCGACAGCGCCGGGGGACTTGAGGACAACGTAGCTGATTGGGTCGAAGAATCCTAGATCAGGGCAGAAGACGGTTTCACCCATGTCGTTGAAGGCATATCCCCATGTGAAACTGCCAGTGTGAAGCTCCCCATTATCCAGCCACGTCGTGTCGACATTATCATCCGCAAACAGCACGCCGTTGGGGTATCCTGACGGGTAATGGACAAATGAAACCGTGCCGTTGTTGTTAATGCTGTAATCCCCGAGGGTGGGGTGACCAAAACTCGTGATCTTGGTGAAAGTCGGACGCACGACAATCTCAATCTGGTACCCTCCCGTTTCGCCAAGTCCGGGCGAGAAACCGCTGTCCATTTGATCCGGCATGTAGGAGTCGTTTCCTCCGCCGCTGACACCGATGTAGTACGTGCCCGAGCCAATCGCCGTGAAGTCGATGTAAGAATCGGTGGTTCCTGTGGTTTCACCGGGTGCGGGGTCGTCGTAGCTTATCGCCATGAGTGATCCAAAGTCGTCGAAGACGCACAGGACCGGATCCAAGCCCGTGCCTTCTGCGTCGATATCGATCGTGACACGCTGCTCGCTGTCGAGATAGAGCCAGAGCATGTCGACGTCGGTAACAGCCCAGTCGTTGTCGCCGATCACTCCGTCGTCAACAAAGCGGCTGTTCCCGCCTGGACCTATGTCGGTGAACACGGCGTCGAACACAGTGTCGTTGGGTTCGGCGAGTAGGGAGGCCCCATCCAAGAGCGTTCGATCCTCTAAACGCTCGATGCGGGGCCTGAACCAAGCAAGGCCCTTGCGATTGACACTCGACCGCAGTCTCCTCGCACGAAATCGTCTGATACCCATGGCATTGCCCTTACATGCACAAGGACAGGATTCGTCACGAACACCCCGTGCCACGGAAAACCACAGTGGCTAGCCGCAGCGGAAACCGTCGTCACACAGAGCACCTCGCGATTGCCGTCTTCCTCCTAATGTCACGTGAGTCTAGTCGCCACACACCCGGGACACAATCCAATAGTGGCAAAATGGGAAACACTTGTTGAGGTTCCGGGGGGGGAAGATCGGCACGAGTATTCATCCCGGTCATACCTCAGCAGAGAGACCTGGTGTGAAGCATAAACTACCCAGGCCACCAAAACAGGGGGTGCAGACTCGTTTCTACGTACTCAAGTCAAGCTCGCAAGAAAGCCATAACATCTTGACAGATAATGACTTGCAAAGAGGTCGTCATGGCGGTTGTTCGGTAGTCGGAGCCGCAAGCAGACAAATCCTTCGGGGACTTGCGCAAATGCCGTCGTTTGTCCGCGGCGTCCTTGGATTTCCTCGACTCTGATACGTAGAAACGAGTCTGCACCCACAGGTATTGTGTCCCCGAGTTTTACCCGGGGCAGAACTCGTCCAAGCCGCCCGTTGCGTCGTAGAGTAGCAGGGCTTGGCGGACCGGAGCCACGTCGTGTACGCGGAGGATTTGGACGCCTTGTCGGGCAAGGGAGAGGGCCACGCCGATCGTGCCGGCGGTTCGGTCGGCTTGGGGGTCGCTGAGGACTGCGCCGATGAAGCTTTTGCGGGAGTGGCCGATGAGAGTCGGGCAACCCAGCTCGTGAAATCGCCAGGCGTTCGATAGTAGCGAAAGGTTGTGCTCGGGCGTCTTGCCGAAGCCGATGCCCGGGTCCAGGGCGATCCGGTCCTGGTCGATGCCCGCGGCGAGGAGGGCATCGCGGCGCTGGCGGAGATAGCCGAGCACGTCTTCGACCACGTCGTCGTAGATCGGGTCCTTCTGCATGGTCCGCGGCGTGCCCTGCATGTGCATCACGCATACGCCCACGCCCGACTCGACGGCCAGCGGGAGCATCCCGGGGTCGCCACGGAGCCCGGTCACGTCGTTGATCACCTGGGCCCCGGCGGCGACGGCCTCCCGGGCGACGATCGCCTTGGACGTGTCGATGGAGACGGGCACCGACGAGCGGTCGACCAAGGCGACCACGACCGGAATCACACGGCGGAGCTCTTCGTCGGGGTCGACCGGCGGGGCGTACGGGCGCGTGCTTTCGCCGCCCACGTCGACCAGATCGGCCCCTTCTTCGGCCAGGCGCAGGCCGTGCTCGATCGCTGCCTGGGGGTCGAAGAAGCGGCCGCCGTCGGAGAAGCTGTCGGGCGTGACGTTGAGGATGCCCATCAGAAGCGGCAGCCGGCCGACGGCGAGCGTCTGGTGGCGGAGGCGCCACCGGTCCCGACGTTGAGACCGGAAGCCGGGTGTTCGCTCCGCTTCGTCTGGAGAGAGGACCATCGAGACAAGCTTCCCGTCGCGAGTCGTGGAGATGCCCGCTTCGCAAAGGCGTTGTAGTCGGTGCGAAGCAGTGCGGCAAGGGGGGAAGCGTCCCTCATCCCTCGCCCCTCGTCACCACGGACTCTCCATCATCCCCACGACCTGTTGGGCGATTCGCTGGATCGCCTGTTGATGGGCCGTGGCGACCGATTGGCCGATCTCGGGAAACAAGGGGGCGGTTCCGCTGACGGCCAGCAGCTCCGGAGCGAGGGGGATGGACTGGGCCGGACGGATCGGGCTGCCGTTGCGATCGACCCAATCGACCTGGACCTGGAGGTCGACGTCGACTTGCCGCGGATCGTCGTACCAGTTCTCGACGACCACGCGCTTGCTCTCGGCGGCGATCCGACCGCGGAGCGTGCTGTCGGCGTTCGGCGTGCTCACGACCTTGTAGGGGGTCGTGTCCTCGATCTCTTTCATCACCGCCTCCGTGAGTCGCTCGCCCAGGTTGCGACGGAAGCTCTCCGACTCGAACATCGGCACGTAGACGGTGCGGACGTGGGGGGCGTAGAGCGACGTGGTCCCCACCTGATAGCCGGCGCAGCCGGCAAGCACGCTCAGGCAGAGGATCGGAAGAAGCCGCGCAGGAGAACGACCGCCGCCGGTAGTGACTCGATTCATCGGGTCTACGTGCAGCTTCGACCGCATCGATGCGGTCACTACAAGCCCGTCAGACGAGACTTGGCGAGGCGCTAGTCGGGGGTGGACGGAACCAGGTCGGTCAGCCATCGGAAGTGATTGGCCGGTTTATCGGGGAAGTCGCGGATCTCGGCGAGCCGCGTCTTCGCCTCTTGGGCATACGCGGTTGCGGGATACTCGTCGAGGATGAGCTGGTAGTAGTATCGGGCGCCGCGGTAGTCTTTTTTCTTCTCATAGTATTCCGCCAGGACCCAGTCGCGCTCGGCCCGTTGCTCACGGATTTCGTTCTGCGTCTGGACGACCCGGTCCCGCTCGCTTCCCAGCTCCGGGCCGAACTGTCGGGCGGTCTGGTCGGCGATCTCTTCGGCGTCTTCCAGCGGGGAGCCACCATACTTCGGCCCCTGGTAGGTCTCCAGCTTGCTCTTCATGCCCAACAGGTGCGCGTTGAGTTGGTGTTCGCTCTTGGGGTACTCTTTGCGAACCAGGTCGTAGTGGTACGCGGCTTCTTCGTATCGCCCCTTGAGAAAATAGGCATTGGCGGTGGCCATGATGCTGTCGTCGGCCAGCGGGCCGGTGGGATCGTTCATCCGCACGCTCTGATACGCCTTGAGGGCATAGCCGAACGTGTCGAATTTCGGCCGCGTGGGGTCGCTGACCTGGAGGGACAAGAACCAAGTCGGCTTCGAGGCGTTGAGCTGCTCCCAGTAGCGTCCGATGGCGAATTGCCGGGCGACCACTTTGTCGAGATGCCGCGTGTACTGGTACTTCTTCAACAGCTCGGCGTACGCGTCGTTCGCTTTGGGATACCGGTCGCAGAAGAACAGGCTCTCGCCCTGCATGAACAGACAGTCTTCCTGGAGGGGCGATTCCGGGGCACGCTTGGCCGCCTTCTCGAACCTCTCGGCCGCTTCCTCGTACTGCCCCTCTCGGAGCAGCTCCTCGCCTTCCTGGTACAGGGCGCGGGCGACCGACTCGTTCGGCCCGTTGCCGGTGAGCTTTTTGACCGTCGTGCCGATGTTGGAGGGGGAGAAGTCGCTCAGCTCCAGGCCGTCGTCTTCGCTCGGTGGCTTCTCGAAGTCGGACGCCTCCGACGACGCGGGCGGGTCCGCGCCCGGCCCTTGGGCGTTGGTCTGCGAAGCGAAGTGGACCGACGGCGACGCCTCCCGCCCGGCGATGGAAGAGTCCGAATCCTTCGTCTCGCGCTTTCGGCCCATCAGCCGATCGAAGGCCCAGCCCTCGGGCACCTCGTCGTTTGTCCAGCCGCCGGCCTTGGCCGACTCGGGCAGCTCCAGCATACTCTGGCAGCCGGCGGCAAGGCCCAACAGGCAAGCGGCCGCAACGGCGAGTTTCGTTCCGTCCATTGACATTGGGGACGTCCCTGTCCGCATTGGCCGAGACCTCGGCGCTCAAGAGGAGAGCATGCCCAGGTATTGGTGCATTCGAGGCTTTCGCCCTAACAAGTTACACAGATAACGGTTCATCAAGCCGCGGAGCTCGCCGCGGCTCTTGGCGTCCAACTGCAAACGGCGCCACGCCTGACCGGCCGGATCGGCCAGTTGCCCCATCGCCCGCAACACGCCCGCGCCGACCGCGACCAATTGCCGCTTCCCCCCACGACACTGGGGGCACAACACCCCGCCGTCCAACTGCCCGAAGGTCACCCGGCCCGTCAGGGGCACCCGGACTCCGCAGTCGACACACGTCTCCAGCGAGGGCAAGTGTCCCAGTATCCGCAGGGCGACAAGCTCAAACCGGGCCACCCGGGTGGCCACCGGCTCCCCGGACGACAGGGCCAAGAGGCTCTCATCGGCCAGGTCAAACAGCTCCGGATGGGGGTCGTAGTCGTCGGTCAGTTCGTTCAATAGCTCCGCGACGTAGTAGCCGGCGTACAGACTGGACAAGCTACGGCCGGCCGGTCGAAACCGCCGCTGGAGCTTCGCTTCGGTCACCAGGTCGAGGGCGTCAGACGATTTGCGGAGGAAGACTATGCGACAGAGGGCCAAGAGGTCAATAGCAGACTCGAAAGGGCCCTTGAGCCGCCTCGCTCCTTTCGCTAAACCCTGTACTTTGCCAAACTCCCGCGTAAACAGCGTCACCACCAAGCTGGTTTCCATGAACTCGACGGTCCGCAGCACAATGGCGCTAGCTTTTTCGGCAGACATGGCTGGTTAGTTTAGCGAAACCGGAGCAGACGCCCGCAAAACACCGGCCGCTTGCGCGACGAGTCAATAGGTCTGGACGGCCAGCTCGGGGATGCTCTTGAAGTGTGCCGGATTCCGCGTCACCAGGCAATGCCCCGCGCCCATCGAGGTGGCGGCGATCAGCACGTCCATGTCGCCGGCGGGCTTGCCGACCCTTTGCAGGTGGGCCGCGATTTGCGCGAACAGACGAGCCGCCCGGTCATCGAAATCGAGAACGCCGAAATCGCCTGCGACGGCCTGAATCGCACGTTCTTCCCGCTCCGGATCATCGGACCGCTCCACGCCCACATAGAGCTCGGCGAGGTTGAATCGCGTTGTGACAAGCCCCTCCCCCCGTTCTACCAGTTCCCGCACCTTGTCCAACGCGCGCCGCTTCCATTTCCCACCGGGGCGCGCAAGGTCAACGAGCACGGTGGTGTCCAGACAAGCCACTACCGCTTCCTTTCCGAGGGCTTGTGCCGATTGCGGACCTGCTCCTCGACGGCGTCAATCGCGTCCCGGCTCATCGAGACCTCCCGCAACCTTCTGCCATAGGCCTCAACGTCGAGCGGCGCCTGGACCGTCCGCTTGATCGTCTGGCTGAACGACTCCCCGTCGCTCTGAACGGCTTTGAGGCGCTCGTACGCTTCCAGGTCGAGAGTAATCGTCTTGGTTGCCATCGCCGCTACTCCGGTGGTCGTGTACATGCATGTACACATAGTCTAGCGAGCCGCCTTTCCACGCTCAAGATTTCAATAGAGGGCGTAGGGGTCTGTCCAGATTGACTTTGCCGGTCGGGTGCCACTGGCGTCTCGCCAGTGCAGCTACGAGAGCACGGGCAAGATGCCCGTGGCACCCGTAAACTCGAATTGGACAGACCAGTAGGGCCTCGCCGTACGAACGACCGCCGGTTTCGGTCGGACCCAGCCGAACACGCTGGCTTCGGGTCAGGTCCTCAACGGTCAACGGCGAGTCCCGGGCAGATCGTGCCCCTCACCAAGAGCCGTCACCCGAAGCCCCCCTCCCGCGACGCAGCACTTCGTCCAAGAGGCTTTTCTCATCGGCTCCGCGATGAGAAAAGCCTTGTCTATTCGCCTTGTCTGTTTTTCGGCCTTCGTGGGCTTTAGGAGACCCCAAATGCAGGTTCCCAGCGTTCCCATTTGCTCCAAATTGACAACTGTAAGGCCGTGAAGTGCGGCCAGGCTAATCGGTGGCGCTTCCGGGGCGATTCGCCAGCATCGCCGGCTCAGGCCAGCTCTCGACAAGAAGGTATCGGAAATTGCCAGAGATCCTTCGTTACTTCGGACACGATCGGCTGCAAGCGAAAGGGACGGCGTCCGCAGGGACGCCGGTCCGAAGAGCTCATCTCGGAATTCAGAACCGCGTGAACTCGTCGCCGGCGATGAGAATGAGACGTGCTTGGCTGGGGAACTCCAGGGCCCTTCGGTCCCCTATTTCGGGGGGCGAGTCTCGTGCGTTCGGCCGATAGCCGGACTTCTACACACGGTCGTCAGAACCGAGAGAAACCCCGCTTCCCGAGCGGGGTTTCATGGAACAGGGGAAGCGATTGCCGACGGGCAACTGGTCGTGTCGCTCGGGTTCGCCTAGACTAGAGATGGAACGGACCTGACGCGCCGCAAGCGACGCGAAAAACGACCCCCTGAGAAACTCCGCCCGTGGTTAGCGAATCCTCCGCCCGAAGATACGCGCTTCGGGACCCCGACGTGCGCTTGATGCTCGAGGTCCGCGACGACAACGCCGCCGCCTTCGAGGAGTTGATGCTGCGCTATCAGGGGCGGCTGGTCACCGTGCTGGAACACCTGGTCCATAACCGCGATCTGGCAGAGGACCTGACCCAGGAGGTTTTTTTGCGGGTGTATCGGGCGCGGAAGACGTATGTGCCCGGGGCCAAATTCTCCACGTGGCTGTTTACGATCGCCAACAACGTGGCCTGCAACGCCCTGAGGAGCAAATCGCGTCGGCGCGAGGTGAGCTTGGAGGTACGGGAGAGCGGGCCGTTTGGCGCCCGGCCCTTGGAAGGGATGGTGCTGGCTTCGAGTGGACAGCTCCCGGCCCGCCAGTTGGACAAGACCGAAATGCGCGACATCGTGCGGCTGGCCCTGAAGGCGCTCAACGAGCGCCAGCGGATGGCCGTGCTGTTGAGCAAGTTTGAAGGGATGAGCTACGCGGATATTGCCGAGACCATGGATCTGACGCCCCAGGCGATCAAGTCGCTGTTGAGCCGCGCCCGGGTCAACCTCCGCGAAGTGTTGGAACCGTACATCGAGCACGGCGATCACCCCGTGCCAAAGAACGCGGGACATTGAACGCGGACCGATCGCAAGCCAACCGGGACACATTGCCCGTCGACCATTGACCGATGGCACACGAACCTGCCAATCCCGATCCGACCGCCAACCAGGGCTCGCTGGAAGAGCAACTGGTGGCCTACCTCGACGGCGAGCTGGACGACCGGTCCAACCGCCGCATCGAGGAGCTGTTGGCCACCGACTCCGAGGCACGCGATACCCTGGAGCGGCTCGAGGGGACGTGGGATCTACTGGACAACCTCGATCGGGCCCACGTCGACGAGGTGTTCACCAAGAGCACCCTGGAGATGGTGGCCGTGGCAGCGTCGGAGGACGTCGAGCAGGAGAAGTCGGAAGCCCCTCGACGGCGGCGGCGATGGTCGTTGGCCGTAAGCGCCGGGATGCTGGGCGCCTGCGCGGCCGGTTTCCTGGCCGTCTGGCTGTTCCGGGCGAAACCGAACGACCAGTTGCTCGAGGATCTGCCGGTGTTGGAACGGCTCGACCAGTACCGCCAGATCGACGACGTCGAGTTCCTGGAGTTGCTGCTTCGCAGTCAAGAGGAGCTGTTCCCGGAGGAGGTTGGGGATGAGTCGTAACGAGCGATCCCCGCGGGTGATTTGGGCAATCTGCCTGACGACCGTCTTGTGCGGCGTGCTGAAGGTCGAGCCTCTTCAGGCCGGAGAGACGCTTGCGGAGCAGCGTGCGCGAATCGAGCGGATGGACCCGGCCCGGAAAGCGGAGCTGCGCCGGGCCCAGGAGCAATTTGCGGCCCTCGGTTCGGCTGAGCGGCAGCGGCTCCACGACTTGCACGACCAGATCGAGGCCCACCCGCGCTCCGACGAGCTGCTCGCGGTGATGGAGCGGTATTGTGAATGGGTCAATACCCTGGCGCCGTCCGAGCGGGCCGACCTGCGCGAGCTTCCGCCTGACGGAAGGATCGAGAAGATCAAGGAGCTGCGCGAAGAGCAGTCCCGCCGAAGGCAGTCCGGGCCGGGAGGGGGCCGAGGTTTTGCCTGGGGCGAGCGGCTGAGGAAGCTGTCGCTGGAGGAACAGGAAGCACTGACGCGTTGGCTCGACGAGCACATGGAGCGTAACGCCCCCGAGCTGATCGAGGCCCTCCCCGAGGAACAGCAGAAAAAATTGCGTGAGGAATTGGAGCAAGCCAAGGACGATCCCCAAGGACGTCGCAACCTTTTCGTCGAGATGCTGGTCCTCTGGCAACTGGCCAACCCGGGGAAACGGATGCCGCTGAGCGATGAGGCGTTGCAGGCGCTTCAATCGCGGCTTTCGCCCGACGCGCGCCGATCGCTCGAAGAGACGAGCCCGGACATGCAACGCCGGTTCCTTCACGGCCTGATCGGCGCTTTCGTGTTCAACCAGAGCCACGAGCAGTTGAGCGAGTACCTCGAGAAGGAGATCACGGGCAGGGATCGGGAATACTTGACGGGTCTGCCGCCCGAGCAGATGCGTCAGCAATTGTGGTGGCGCTACTTCCGCTCGAAGTGGCCCGGCATCTCTCCTCCCGAGCATCGCCCCGGGAGGGGGTGGCCTCGTCGTCCGTTTTCGCCGGGCCCGGACGGCCCGCCGGGGCCTCGCCGACGGTATGACCGCGACGGACCAAGCCCCCCCCTTGGACCAGGCAAACGGCCCGAGAACGTCCCGGAAGGCCGGAAGCCGGGACCTGATTAGCGGAAAACGCGTGCCTTGCCGAGTCTCGTTGGGCGGGTCCGTCGTGACGGCATTCACGCGGCAGGAACTCGAGATGGACCCCATGAATTGGGTCACCACGAGCCGGGCAACCTGCCATTCATCGTCGGATAAGGCGCTAGCTGCCGCTGCGGACTAACGGCGGCACGCGGGACCACAGGTAATACGCCCGCGGCACGGTCAGGTCCAGGACCTCCGCCAGATCGAAGCCCCGCTGCGAGGCCTTGGCGCCCATCAGGACGTCGACCAGGGTCGGTTCCCGTTTGTACTTCACCACGCGCACGTCGTCCCTGTCGAGGTTCGCCAGCTCGATCGCCCGCTCGACGGCCTCTTCCAGGAATCCGATCTTGTCCACGAGCCCAAGCTCCAGGGCCTGTTCGGCGGTGTAGACTTGCCCGGTGGCCAGCTTGTTCAGGGCCTCGGGGTCTTTCTTGAACTGGGGGCGGCCGGACTTGACGATCTCCTTGAACCGGTCGAAGGTCTCGTCCACCAGCTCCTGGTAGATCTGGCGCTCTTCTTCCGTCATCTGCTTGGCGAAGCTGCCCATGTTTTTGAGCGGGTGACTGGCGATCGAGTCGTCTTGGACCCCCCACTTGCCCAGAAGCGTGGAGAGGTCGTAGTGAGGGATGATCACGCCGATGGAGCCTGTCCAGGTGGTGGGCTCGGCGAAGATGCAATCGGGCGTATCGCCGGCGGCCATCGAGACGTAGTACCCCCCGCTGGCCGCGAGGCTCCCCATGCTGACCACGACGGGAAACTTGCGCTCCTCCCTCATCTCGTTGAGGTGATGGTAGAGATAATCGCTCCCCGTAACCGTCCCACCGGGGGAGTTGACCCGCAGCACCACGGCCTTGACGTCGTCGTCCTCTTCGGCCTGGTCGATCTGGCGTTTGACGAAACCGTCATCCTCGTCGAGGATCACGCCGTCTACCGAAATGATGACGATCTTGTCGCTGCCGGAGCTCGCGTGCGAGAAGAACTTCTCGCGAACCTTCCTTTTCGAGTCCAGCGACACGCCGCCGAACAGGAAGGCGATGTTCAACATCGCCGACACGCCCAGGCCCAGAAGCAGAAGCACGATCAACAGCCCGCCCAGCACGCCGGTCCGCCTGCGGGGCCCTCTTGGCGGCCGCTCGTCAACGATTTCCACCGGCGCCAAGGGCTCGTGTGGCCCTTGCGGCTGCGAGTTGGGGTCCATGGCTGGTCCTTTACGGAACGAGTGAAAATGGGTTGCGTAATACCTCGGGGAGAAGGCCCGGTTCCGCGTGCCGGTGCTGCCCCGCCCGGTGTTCGGCGATCTGTCGGTCGACCCTCTTGGGCGGTCGCACAAGGCCCACTCCCTCGCTATTGTAGCCCAGGCTGCCATGGGGGCAACGCGAGCTGCGGAGCCTTGGTGTTGCCAGGACGTGCCCTCTCGCGGTAAGCTACCGGCAAGCGCCGTTCGATCGTCATAGACCGTTTCCCCGGTCTGGGACGACGTGGTGGTCTCGGCGGGCAAGCCAGGGAGCTCAGGAGGAGTCTGAGGAGTGATTGTTGCCGCATCGACCAGGTCCTTCTGCGATCTGCCGCTGGATGCCGCCCTGGAGCGGCTGGTGGATCTGGAATACACCAGCGTGGAAATCGTGATCCATGAAACGGGGGGCCATCTGAAGCCGTCGGAGGTGCTCGCCGACCCGGAACGGTCGCTGCAAACCTGCCGCCGGTCCCGTCGGCTCAGCATCATCGCCTACAGCGTGGACATCGAAGCGCCCGAAGCGGATTACTACCGACAGTTCGCCGCCTGCTGCAAGCTGGCCAAGGCCACCAAGGTAGTGACCATCACGATCCGGGCCGCCGAGCTGGGCACGCCCTTCAACGCCGAAATCGAGCGGCTGGCGAAGATGGTGGCTATCGCCACCCCGGAAGGTGTCCGAATCGGGCTGCTCACCGAAACGGGCCGGATGACCGAGGACCCGAACACCGCCAAGGTGCTTTGCGACAACGTCAAGGGGCTGGCCATCACGCTGGACCCCAGCCACTTCGTCTACGGACCCCACCGAGGGGTTGGTTTCGAGCAGCTCCTCAAGTACGTCTGCCACGTACGGCTCCGCGACACCAGCAAGGAGAAGCTCCAGGTCCGCATAGGGCAAGGAGAAGTCGAGTACGGCCGGCTGATCATCCAACTGAACCGGTACCACTACTCCCGCGCACTCTCGGTAGACATGCCCCCCATGCCGGGTGTCGATCAAAACGCCGAGATGCGGAAGATCCGCCTCCTGCTCGAGAGCCTGCTGTAAGGCGTAGGCCGGCTTCCCCCGCGACAGCTTCTCGGGCCAAATCCCAGCATCCGCTGACCAGCGAATCCCTCTTGTGGGTCGGTTTCGCGTAGCCTGATAGGGTCGGTCCGCGCCCCGCGGCGCTGGCTTCCTTTCGCCAATCGCCCTGGGTACACTACGAATATCCTGCCCGGGTGGGCTACGCCTTCTCACGAGAATGCCCCTTGGGACAGACATGCAATTCCCCCCTGACTGGCTCTGTGGAAGAACGTCATGGTCACGAGATTCACGGTTTGCGCTCTGTCGGTGGTCGCGGTGTCGCTCTGGCTGGCCCCCGCGGCTTGGGGGCAAGAAGGAGCAAGCACGATCTCCTTCCGAAAGGTCCAGATCGACCCGGTGTTTCGCGCGGAAGGGGTCGCCGTGGCCGACTTCAATGGCGATGGCCGCAACGACGTCGCCGCGGGCAGCGTCTACTACGCCGGCCCGGACTGGAAGATGCACTCCATCCTCCCCGAGCCCAAAGCCTTCTCGCCCGAAACCTATAGCGACGCCTTCTGCTGCTTCGCCGACGACGTCAACCGCGACGGCCGAGCGGATCTGGTCGTTGTCGACATCCCGGGCAAGCCCACCTGCTGGTTCGAGAACCCGGGCAGGGAGGGCGCGGCTTGGGAGCGGCACGTGGCCGTCCCGGTCACCAACAACGAGAGCCCGATCTGGGTCGACGTGACCGGCGACGGCCGTCCGGAGCTCGTCTGCGGCTACTCCCCCGACCCGGAGAAGCCGGACAGCCCCCGGCGACGCATGGCATTCGCCGGCCCCGGCCAAAAGCCGTCCGCGCCTTGGCCGGTGCGGACGTTCTCCGCCGAGAACACCCCGGGTAGCCGCAAATACGCGCACGGTTTGGGGGCGGGCGACGTGAACGGCGACGGCCGCGCCGACGTGGTGATCATCGAAGGATGGTGGGAACGTCCGGCCGACGCCGACCGGCCGGAGTGGACGTTCCACGAGGCCAACCTGGGCGAGCACGCCGCCCACATGCACGTCCATGATTTCGACGGCGACGGCGATGCCGACGTGCTCAGCTCCAGCGCCCACCGCTTCGGGATCTGGTGGCACGAGCAGACGCCCGAAGGCTGGAAGACCCACACGATCGACGAGACCATCTCCCAGACGCACGCCGTCTGCATGGCCGACGTCAACGGCGACGGGCTGGTCGATTTCGTGACCGGCAAGCGGTGGTGGGCCCACATGGGGCGCGACCCGGGCTCCGACCAGCCGGCCGTGGTCGTCTGGTACGAGCTTGCGCGCAAGGCCGGCCGCCCCCTCTGGATCCGCCACCCGATCGACGACGACAGCGGCGTGGGGACGCAGTTTGAAGTGACCGACGTCAACGGCGACGGGCTGTTGGACGTGGTGACGTCGAACAAGAAGGGCGTCTACTACTTCGAGCAGGAGCGGAAGTAGCGGCCCATTGTGCGTCGCTCGGCCTATCGGCCACCGAGTCTGAGTATTCTTGCGTTTGGCGGCCGACGGCACGTCGGCTCACCCCAAATAGAGTTGCACGATTCTGGGAGTCGTAAGCGGTGTGCCACTGCTTGCTTGCAAGCAGTGTTGCATCGAACTGCTGGCCAGAAGCACTCCTGGCACTGCTTCTGCGAAGCAGTGGCACACAGCAGAATTCCCAGAATCACGAAATGCCATTTAGAATATCATTATGTGCGGCATCACCGGCGCGGTCTGGACCGCTGCGGAGAGAGCGATCGATGAGCCCACGCTTCGGCGGATGGTCGAGGTGCTGCGCCATCGCGGCCCGGACGACGAGGGCCTCTACACGAGCGAGCTCCAGGTCCGCCCCGGCTCGGGGATGATGCCCGGCGTGGCCTTGGGCCATCGGCGCCTGTCGATCATCGACCTGGCCGGGGGCCACCAGCCGATGTCGAACGAGGACGGCTCGGTTTGGGTCGTGTTCAACGGCGAGATCTACAACTACCGCGATCTCAGGCGCCGGCTCGAAGGGAACGGCCACCGCTTCCGCACCGACAGCGACACGGAAACGATCGTCCACCTCTACGAGGACGAAGGGCCGGGAGCCCTTGCCCATCTGAACGGCATGTTCGCCCTGGCCGTCTGGGACGCGAACCACGCCCAACTGCTCTTGGCCCGGGACCGGCTGGGACAGAAGCCTCTGGTCTACCGGCTGGAGCCCGACCGGCTGCTGTTCGCCAGCGAGCTGAAGAGCCTGCTGGAGGTCGGCGACGTGCCTCGCGAGCTGAGCCCGCAAGCGCTCGACGCGTATCTCACCTACCAGTACGTCCCACACCCGCAGACGATCTTCCGGGGGATCGCCAAGCTGCCGCCGGGGCACTACGGCCTTTATCGCGACGGCCGGCTCGATGTCCGCCCCTACTGGCAGCCGGACTTCAACGTCGAAGAGGATCGGCCGGCGGGCGAGCATGCCGAGCAGCTTCGGGAGCTTCTGACGTCGGCGGTCGAGCTGCGGCTGCGAAGCGACGTGCCGCTGGGAGCATTCCTCTCCGGCGGGATCGATTCGACGATCGTGGTCGGGCTGATGTGTCGAGCGGCGGAGAGCCGCGTGCGGACGTTCTCGATCGGTTTTCCGGTCAAGGAGTACGACGAGACCCGCTACGCCCGGCTGGTGGCCGAGCGGTTCGGCACCGAGCACGAGGAGTTTCTCGTCGAGCCGGACGCGGTCGAGGTGCTTCCCAAGCTGGTGTGGCACTACGACGAGCCGTTTGCCGACAGCTCAGCTATCCCCACTTGGTACGTCTCGGAGCTCACGCGCAAGCACGTCACGGTGGCGCTGAGCGGCGACGGGGGCGATGAGCTGTTTGCCGGATACCCGCGCTATCGGGCCGTGTGGCTGGCAAGCTGGTTCGACCGTTTGCCGGCGTGGCTCCGCGGCGCGATTGCCGGGCGGTACTGGCAGCGTCTGCCGGCCAGTCCGAGGCAGAAGTCGTTTCGCCGCCGGCTGAAGCGGTTCACGGAAGTGTTGAGCGAGGCCCCCGGGCGGCGGTATTTGCAGTGGATCGCGATTTTCAACGAAGCCCGGCGCGCCGAGCTGTATACCGATGAGTTCCTGGCCACGCTGCCCGACGTCGATCCGCTCGGGTTTCTCGCACAGGCCAGGGCGCGAAGCGCCGACCGCGATCCGGTCACGACGGCCAGCCTGGCGGACCTCGTCACCTACCTGCCGTGCGACCTGATGACCAAGGTGGACATCGCCTCGATGGCCCACGGGCTGGAGTGTCGGCAGCCGTTTTTGGACTACCGGGTGGTGGAGCTGGCCGCGCGAATGCCGCTTGCCCACAAGTTTGTTCGGGGGCGGGGGAAGCGGATCCTGCTGGAAACGTTCTCGGATTTGATCCCCAAGCCGATTCGGCGACGGCCCAAGATGGGCTTTGGGGTCCCGCTGGATCATTGGTTCCGCGGGCCGCTGGCCGGTTTTGCGCGGGAAATCCTCCTGGATCGGCGGACTCACGAGCGCGGGCTGTTCCGCCCGGAGGTGACCACCAGGCTGCTGGAGGACCACACCTCGGGCAAGTTCGACCACAGCTACCGATTGTGGGCGCTTCTGGTGCTGGAGCTGTGGCAGCGAAGCTGGCTGGATTGACGCGAGATCCTCAGAGTCGCCAGTTCTTCCTGTTTGCCCCCGGCCGCCGATTCCATGCTCTTGCCGCACGTCGCCAGAATTGTGCATTCCACCCAACCTCCTCTTCTTCCACGAGTATCTGGGGGCGATATTGGCAACCGGGATTCTCCTGTGGGGGCTTTTCGCGCTTGGCGGCTCGAAGCGTTGCCGGCACGGAGGGCGTCGCATTTCCGCGAGGGATGCGTCCCGAATTCGGCGACGGCGGGTGGGAATATACACAATCTGCATGGGGACAATTCGTCTACACGGGCTGGAGAATGCCCGACCAGGTAAGATGTCCCCTTTGGTGAAAGTCGAAGATGCGATACAATGAGTGGCGATGGATCTCATCCGGGCGCGGAGCGCGAGCAGAAGGGGACAGGAAATGAAAGAGGACGTCATCGCCGTGGTCCTGGCGGGCGGGAAGGGGGAACGGCTGGAGCCGCTGACCCGGGATCGGGCCAAGCCGGCGGTGCCGTTCGGCGGGGCTTACCGCATCATCGACTTCACCCTGTCCAACTCGCTCAACAGCGGCCTGCGCAAGATCCTCGTGCTCACCCAGTACAAGGCGATGAGCCTCGACCGGCACATCAACATGGGGTGGGGGAAGTATTTCTGCCGGGAGCTGGGGGAATTCGTCGACGTCGTCCCTCCTCAGCAGCGGATCGACGCCAGTTGGTACCAGGGAACCGCCGACGCGGTCTACCAAAACATTTACACCATCGAGAAGGAGCAACCCAAGTACGTGCTCGTCCTGGCCGGCGACCACATCTACAAGATGAACTACGGGAAGATGGTCGACTTCCACGTCGCCAACCATGCCGATTTGACGATCGGCGTGCTCCCCGTCGGCCGCGACGAGGCCCGCAACCGCTTCGGCGTGATGGAGGTCGACGGCGACGGCCGCGTGATCGGATTCCAGGAGAAGCCTCCCGACCCGAAACCCGTCCCCGACGATAATGGATTCTGCCTGGCCTCGATGGGGATCTACATCTTCTCCGCCCGGTTTCTCTTCGACGAGCTCTGCCGCGACGCCACCCGGCGGCAAAGCCGCCACGACTTCGGCGGCGACGTGATCCCCTCGATCATCCACACCACCCGTGTGTTCGCCTACCCGTTCGTGGATGAGATCGACGAGAACCGAAAGCAGGTGGCCTACTGGCGCGACGTGGGGACGTTGGACGCCTACTATGACGCCAACATGGACCTGATCTCCGTCGACCCGCAACTGAACATGTACGACGAACAGTGGCCCATTCGCACCTACCAGCCCAACTACCCGCCGCCGAAGTTCGTTTTCGCCGACGCCCATCGGTGCGGCCACGCCATGGACAGCATCGTCTGCCTCGGCTCGATTATCTCCGGCGGCGAGGTCCGTCACTCGATTCTCGGGCCCAAGGCCCGGATCAACAGCTTCGGCGAGGTCGACGAGTCGATCCTGTTCGCCGGCGTGGACGTCGGCCGCCGGGCCAAGGTACGCCGGGCGATCATCGACAAGGGCGTGGCCATTCCCGCGGGAATGCAGGTCGGCTACGACCACGAGCTGGATGCCGCACGCGGCTTCACGGTCACCGAGCGCGGCGTGACCATCATCCCCCAGTCGTACGCGGAGGGCCAAGTCCTAAAGGACGCAAGGCGACCCAAAGTCGACCAGCCGCTCGGCGTGTGAGGCCGTGCGCACTGGCCGAAGCGGGCCGTGCGCATACGCCGAACCGGCCCAAAAAACCATCGTCCCCACGCTCCCGCCCGGAAACGCACCGCGGGGACGTTTCACGTCGGCGGAGCGGAATTCCCTGGAATACAACGGCTCACGCTCATTTCGGGACGTAAAACGTCCCCATCTGCGTTACGACGCAGAAGCGTCGTAACGAGGTCTCAAGTCTTCTTCCAAGTCTTTCCCCTTTTCCTTCTTCCCTTCCTACACATCTCCGTTTTCCCTTGTTCCACGTCGGCCCGGTCGAAGCCCCTTCGACGGCCGACCAGCGGCGCGCAAAAAAAAGCCCCCGGAAAGGCTGCGTCCCAGGGGGGCAAAGGACACTTGACTTTTCCGGGAGCGATTGGATGGTTCGCAACCGGGCCGTGGGCCATGGTTGCGCAGGGGGATGATACCGCCCTAGGTTTTACCTCGAAGCGCGCCCGGAGACCTCCGTGCCTCGGGCAGGGCGCTTCGCGGGTCGCAGGCACGTGCCACGGCACGCCCAAATGCAGACCCTCAGGTTCGAGAAACCTCCCGGCTCCTCGATGCCGCCCTTCCCTGGGCGGCCAATTGTTTCCTCAAGGGCGGCGAGAATATGGAATTTGCCGGATCGAGTCAAGGGCGGTTTTTTTGAGGGCCAGATTGGCGCTTTTTCGCCGACTTGGGCGGCAGGCAGGCGAGCCCTTTAGGTCCGTTCCGGGAGCCCGTCGAGCAAGCGCTGGGTCTGCTCCACTCGGTGCGCCGCGCCGATCTCACGAAAAATCGTGAGCGCCCGGGTCCAAAGCTCGCGCGCGGCGTCGAGGTCACCGCGGTCGGCCGC
>Ga0307380_10003526_pt1 | contig 21566 bp, 20 predicted proteins | sample UN3MG_FD_202239 | JGI IMG/M metagenome (GOLD analysis project Ga0307380, IMG submission 202239) | Soil microbial communities from Risofladan, Vaasa, Finland - UN-3 | ecosystem: Environmental > Terrestrial > Soil > Coastal area > Acid sulfate soil | place: Finland: Risofladan, Vaasa | collected... | reverse complement strand
CCACTGCAAAAAAGCTAATTATGTATTCAGAGATGTGAAAAATCTCTGATATTGCGATTACTGATTGAATTACAAAATAGGCGCCAATAGCAATTCCTGCGAAGCCCAGAGCAGCCCGTCTAAAATGGTAGAAGTACCTCCGGTCGGAACTTGGTGTTCTATTTTCCTGTTTTATGTTTTTGTTTTTTGTAAAGCTTATAACTATTAGCATAAAAAGTAACCAACTGAGAATCAAAAAGAAGGCGTTAACTCTTGTAATGTAACCTTTTTCGACTATTGACAGCGCAATTATGAGTGCTAATATTTCACAAACTCCCATAATTAGAACTTCTTTCTTCTTTACTTTGAAAGTGCCAACTAGAAAAGGCATCAGCCCTAAAACCAAAGTGATCTGAGCTAAAACTGATCCTAATGAATTACCAACGTTTATGTCTCCGTGACCCATTTGGGACGCAAGAATTGAGTTGACAACCTCTGGTAAATCTGTACCTATCGACACCAGCACCAAACCAATGATTAACGGAGAAACGCCTACTGCCGAAGCGATGTCCACCGAATGCTTAACTGCTGTATCGCTGGAGAATGTCAGAAGTATCAAGCCAACAATTAGAACCAGCACTGGAACCAAAATTGCGACTATCGATTCAAGCATCAAAAAGTTAAACCCATACCATATGTAATGCAAAAATTGGGCAAAATATTCTTATGTTCATGAACCGGAAGTTGTTACTTAACCAAAAAATGTCTCCACGGTCAGTCAAGGAGCAACACGTTTACAGTTTTGAACAATGTCCAGAAGATCCATAGAATTATTGGTATTAACACCAAACCATTGAGAGCGGGATGAATTGCTACAAGAAAAGGCGAATACAGCAGATACAAGATCAGGATAGCAATAACGTACGATAGAGATGTGCTCGCAGTTTTCAAACGTTCCACCTGAACTCTCGAGTTTCTCCTTCGTATATATACATAGGCTAGAAAATCTGATGTTGAATTCAGCAATGGTTGGAGACCGTCAAATGACCTAAAAACGAATATGGAAAACCCTACAAGAATTATTAGACTGCAGAAGAGAGGAAGTCCTCGAGGGGATATACTGTATGCAGCGGGTAGAAAAACAAGTATACCAAAAAGCCATATGAGCAAAGCGGTGAAAACGTTACTTAGTGTACTTGGCAGGCATTCTCTTGCGACGGAAATTAATTTTTCTCGAGTTTCTTTCTCATCCATTTTTCTATCCTCTTTCTAACGATTTTAAGAGCCTCTTAACAATTAGGTTGCTTATTGAGAGCGCTGTAAGTAGTGCTGTTGCTAGTCCTATGATTAATGCGACTGTTTTTTCTAGGTTATCTGACCACGGCAAACTGTTGAAGATCAAATTATACTGTTGAGGTAAATATGTCCTAAAAAAAAGGAAGAATGTGAGGTCGGCGGCGAGTATTGCTGTCAGTAAAGCTATCTTGATTGAAAGTTTCATTTAAAGCTGCTCCGTATTTTTTACTCCACTTTAAGTGCTTTTCCAGCCCATTCGGTAGAGTAGCGTCTGATCTCCTTTGAAACTGCATTAACAGCTCTCCAGATTTCAAAGATTCCCCAAACAACAATTGCTATTAGCACCACTCCTGAAAGCGCTGGGTGTATGCGTGCCAAGTAATCCGAGAATAGCAAGAAAGCTAACGATACGATTATTACATATAATATGCCTCGCATTGCTGTCTTGTAGTGGTCAACCTCTGTTGGTGTAACATCACTTGGAGCCCCTATCTCGCATGCAGCTAAGCCAGCTAAAGCATCAACAGCTCGACGGACATCAACAAGTATTCTTAAAACGAATACTGCCAGCCCAACTAATATTACGAATGTTAGGATTTGCGGAAGTGGGTATCCAAACCACTCGATGCCTTCAGCTATTGGTATGAATATTAAATTGCCGAAAAGCCACAGAAGTATCGCTGCTATAACTCCCACAGTTATAGAAGGAAGAGAACTCACAAGAGTTGCCCGAGATTCTTTGTTCACTTTTTCATAATATGTTTTTGAAGATGCCATTTTCTCTGGTTTGCTTGGTGGTTTTGCTTCGGTCATAAGATCACCTCTTTTTACATTTACAATGTATAGGTGACACGTATATATAAAGATTAGACAAACAATATACTACGTATAGGCAAAAGCAACAAACGTTGTTTCCAGTTATGGCCTAACTTGAAGTGACCATATTTTTAAGACAACATCACAAAAAAAATTGGCATTAAAATGGTGCAGGGACGCACACGATTGAGGTGTTTCCTGTAAAAACAGGTCAAAGCTCCAATAGGTGGTGAACACAAGGAGCTTGTGCGCGCCCCCTAATTTGCTGATTCTCAGCACCATTTATAAAGAATAGGTTCAAAACACGCAAAAGACGATATGCATCGAGGGAAGCTTCAATGGAGTTTTCTTTTCAAGGCTTTAACGAATTACTTTTTCTTTGATGCCCCTGGAGTTGTCGGTTTCTTGTAAGTTTTAATGAGTCCTGCGTTTTCAATATTGGGAATTGCACCCCACATCTTCTTTGGCATATTGGAAATCTGTACTTCACCCTGTTCTTTGATGAAATCGTAGACTTTCTTCTCAAATTTAGTTAACTTTGACAATTCTATCCCCCTAATCATATGTAAAAATCACATAAAGATAATTTGGGTTGCCCAGTGTTAAATCAATGCTGTCATATTAAAGGGCTGTACCCTTGGAATAACCTCTGGGTTGATAACCGCCACATCCTAGTAGAAAAGATGACTCTGATTTGCTAATGAATACAGAGATATGAACCCCTGCCGGATTATTATTGCTCATAAAAATGGAAACGTTATTCATCCTCTACGTTCTATTTTTCAAACTTGTGTGTGAAGACCGTAATGTACGAAATCTTCCCAAGCCTGAAAATAGGCTGCATCAAATGCGCTTTTGCCATCTAGAGTATTAGATAACTCATTGAACATATCTTTGATTTCTTGAAGTTTTTTGTTGTCAAACTCTTCTAGTTTAACAATATATGGTTGAGGGGGCAAATAAGATACCTTAAGGGCCGTAATCATCCCACTCAACGCGTGGATATAACCTTTAATCCACTCATCTTCCCCAATCTTTTTCACGGTCAGTTTCAAAATTTTCTTAGCTTTTGCCCATCGTCTCTTCTTAAGTAACGGGAAAAACTCCTGAATCGTCTTCAAAGAGAGTCGCCCGTGGGGCCCATGAATATCATGAGTTCTAGCTAAGTGCACAGATAACCCTCTTTCCGTCTTGAACTCTTTGTCGCAGAGTAGGCAACGAACCATCTTAAACACAAAGGTTAGGTTTGCGTCAATTCACAAAGGAAGTGTTTGTTACATTAGATTATTCCAGTTTAAATATGCTTTTGATCTGTCGCTTCAAGGCGCGAGGATCATGACTTAACCCGAAGTAGTCAGCAAATGAATTTGTAGTTCTGATAACTCTTGTCCTTCCAGCTCCCTTTCTCACGATCAAATTTTGTTCTTCTAACAGTTTCAGGTGACGGTAAGCATGGCTACCACGAGCCTCCACAACCTTGGTCTGAAGCACCGGTTGATGATATGCAACATAAGATAATGTTCTGAGCGGCCCACTGGTTAATATTGGTCGCAGAGAAACTTTCTTGGCTCTGGGTGCGTACTCGGCTTTTAGCTGCATAACAAAACGTTGTTCCTTAACCTCTAACACTTCAAGAGCACAGTTATACATGTTGTATCTCTCCACAAGGCTCTGAGCTATTCTTAGAACCTTATTTTTGGAGCGAGTTCCTAGAATGGTGCCTAAAGTTCCTAATCCTAATGGACGACCCGTCACATAGAGGGCTGCCTCCACCAAAGCAAACTCTTTTTCAGTTATATTCTCTTCAAGTTTCGAATTGCTCCCTTCCATTTTCATCCAAACTCTACAAATTTCCACTCAGACTATTGCACGCGAATAATTCAAGGCGCGCCTTCTTCTCAGCTTAACCCCGTTCTTGCTTCGAATACGCGACAGTATCTACGTTGTTAAACCAACATCCAGATAGGGACAGATTACTTTGGAGTTTTTCTAAAGCGAAGTCTTTTGCAACGTTTTCATTAAGATTTTTACATGTTTTTATCCGCGTGTAATTTGCGCAATGTTTCCAGAGTTTCATTGATGGTTAATCCATTATTTCTTCATGAAACGTTTTGATCTTCATGATGTGGGCAAGCCGCATGTAAAATCTCACATCACTTTTTGGCAGTGCAATATCCAATCATGTTCTGTTTTTTGTATAATTAAATCTTACCCAACCGCGGAAATACTTTGTCAACTCCAAAGTTCTGGTGATTCAACTGAGACAGAATAATAGATATACCAATTTTTTAAATCACCCTCTCATTCAAAAGTGAAACTTAAACCCCATATTTACACGATTCAAAAGCTTAAAAAACACCCGCATCATATACAAAATAAAACAGTTATCCTGTGAATAATGCCGCATCATCTTCAAAAAATTACCGCTTCAAGTCGTTTTTGAAAAGATTTATTAGTGATCTTACGTTGCAACATGCAGGTATTCTATGACATTCGAGGAATTTTTGAGTTACCCCCTTTGGGGCAATTCTGTAAAGGAGTATATTCTAGCCATAGTGGTTTTTGGATTAGCAGTAATTATTTTTAGAATTATAAAATATGAAATCGTTAAAAGGTTAAGAAAGGTAGCAGACAGAACCAAAGCAGAAGTTGATGACTTACTGATAAAAATTGTAGATAAAATTGGGTGGTATTTCTACGTTTTTTTTGCTATATCTATCGCTCTTAACTTCATTCAAGTACCTAATATCATAAACGTGTTTTTCACTTACGCGACACCCATAGTTGTTGTTTTCCTTATAGTCAGAAGCATACAACAATTTGTTGATTACGGGATACGAAAGCTAGCCAAAGAAAAACAAAAAGAAACCGAAACACCAATTGTTAACGTTCTTGGCAGAATTTTGAGAGGTGCCCTATGGGGCATAGCCTTCATCTACATAATATCAACTTTTGGATACGACATCACAACTGTGGTAGCTAGCTTTGGAGTACTCGGTATAGTTCTTGCTTTTGGTCTACAACATATTTTAAGCGACATATTCGCCTCCTTCTCCATATTCTTTGATAAACCCTTTGAGGTCGGAGACTTCATCATTGTTGGTGATAACCTAGGGGTTGTCAAAAAAGTTGGAATAAAAAGCACCCGTATACAGAGCCTATGGGGCCAGGAAGTGGTCATTCCAAACAAAGATTTAACATCTGCCAGAATCAACAACTACAAAAAGATGGAAAGAAGAAGAGTTCAGTTTAGCTTCGGAGTTGTCTATGATACTCCATCTGAAAAACTGGAAAAAGTTTTAGATATAACAAAAGAAATTGTGGACAAAATTGAACTGGCAGAACTGGACAGGGTTCACTTCAAGGAATATGGTGATTACAGTTTAAATTTTGAAGTAGTATACTACGTGAACACTCCAGACTATAACACATACATGGATCTTCAACAAGAAATTAATCTTTCACTCAAAAAAAGGTTCGAAAAAGAGGAAATAAATTTCGCATATCCAACCCAAACAGTCATCGTTAATAAAGAAAAACAGTAAACACACGATTCACACCCATGAGAGGCAGTTGCTTTCTGGGCTTACGTCTCCTAGAACAGTTCATTGCTGCACAATAGCAAAAAAGTTCTCAGCAGAAATCACTAAAACAAACAGTGTCTAAAAACGAAGAATCATTTCAGGTATATGTTGCAATTACCCATTCGCTCAAACTTCCATTTTGCCGCTAGTTTCTTTTTTCCACATTTCCTGAAATGGCTCATAAATCCTCAGCGCAGACAGAACAACATCAACTCTTGTCTTGTACAACCCAGTTTCAGCCAGTTTATCCAAGACTTTAACAACATTCCTATGAAGTTTGAAGTTAACAAGTACAGTAGCTTTTTCCTCTTTAGTAGGATTATCTCCCCGCAATTTTTCACTTCACCACTCTATTTAATATACCCTGTATATCGTTTATGTATATATTTCCACGATTAGATTGTACCAAACATATATAGACTAAACGGTTGACATAATATAAAATGTGTGGTCAAATCTTCCCATTCAATAAAGAACCAGCTATCCCACGATCCGGAAACTAACCGTTGAAAAATTTGACGTTGCAATGCGACCATCCGCTAAGATTCAACCCTGCCGTTTCTACATGATAGGATTAGGCGTTTTTAGGATTTTTCCTGTGCTACTATAGGCGTTTCTCCTTATGCGTTGAATGAACAGTATACGCCAATTGCTTATGTCTAAGATTTTCAATCCGAATCATTTGCCACTAGTCCTGATGTCTACTTTGTTTGCGATACTTATCCAGAATATTGTCCCACCAACCTATGAACATTGAAACGCGGTGCACACACATTTATAAACCATCCTGAGAATATTTTGTGTTGTTGCTGTAATTAACCAAAAACTGTCGGATAACTTCGTTTGCGTATATCTGCATTTTATTGCCAGTGCGCAAGAAAAACACGACATACATCAGCAATTTAGCAGATTAGGATTGGAAACATATGAATACTTTACGTGAGGAAATTCTTTACAGATTACCTAAAGTAGTTTCTAATCTGGCGCTTGCTCTGATTTTTTGGGTCGCGCGTTACATTGTTCTGGTAACACTAAACACCGTTAACGCAAAACATGTTTTTCAACAATCAGCTGTTATTAGTCTCCTAATATGATTGTCTGGTGTGTTATGCGGTTTTTCTTCTTGCTTCTGTTATTAGGTCTGTGAGTGCCGCGAAGGCTTTGCTTACGTCTTCCATGGCTAACACGATTATCGTTTCTGTGTAGCAGCTCATGGTCTCCTCTATGTTGATGTGGCGTCTCGAAACTGCATTGTAGAAGGCTTGTACGCATCCGGGAGTGGATGTTATCTCGTCTGGGCTGCGGATGATTACTGTTGCCAGGTTCTGTTTCTGGTCTATCACATCCTTTTTGGCGAAGATGGAACTGATTTTGTTGAAGGAATTCAGGTCAGAAATCAACGTGACTACAGAGTTTCCTTCTATGACCTGAAGAAAGTCGCTTGAGAATGTTGCTAATGTTTTTCTTATCTTATCCAGATTCTCTTTGGTTTTTTCGACAGAAACTTTAGCCATGTCGGTTCTGATGTTTAAGCCGCTTCCCGCGACTACTCTTGTAATTTTTCCCTGCAGAATCGTGTAGTTTGCTTTAGCGCGTTTAACTGAGGTTATTACGCTTTCGAGGTTAACTTCTTGGTTTACTGTTTCTTTGATTTTGGGCAGGAGCATTCTGGCTATTGCGCTGTAGTTTCCGTAATCTCTTTGCAGGGCATCCTGTAGTGAGAGGTCTTCGTCTATGAGGTTTTGGACGGTTTTCGAGATTGAATTGACCATTTTTGGTCACTTCTGTACAATTTACTATGATATTGACCAAAATCTATATAAGCGTTTCCCGAATTATCAACCTGAAACTGGGAAACACAATGAAAGACACGATAATCTTAGCCTACTCCGGCGGACTAGACACGTCCGTCCTCATAAAATGGTTACAGGAAGAATACGACGTGGACATCATAACGTTCACAATGGAGCTGGGGCAACAAACCGACCTAAAAAAGGTCGCAGACAAAGCCCACAGCCTAGGCGCCAAAAAACACTACTCCGTAGACGGCACAGAAGAATTCGTCCAAAACTACGTCTTTCCAGCCATAAAAGCAAACTCGCTATACGAAGGAAAATATCCAATGGCAACAGCCCTAGGACGCCCACTAATCGCAAAAAAACTGGTCGAAATCGCACAACAAGAAAAAGCAATAGCCGTCGCCCACGGCTGCACAGGAAAAGGCAACGATCAGGTGCGCTTCGACGTTACAGTCAAGGCTCTTGCCCCAAACCTCAAGGTGATGGCTCCAGTTAGGGAGTGGGGGCTATGCAGGGAAGCAGAAATCAAGTACGCCAAAGAAAAAGGCATCTCGATATCTCACCTGTCCGACCCCTACAGCATAGACCAGAACCTGTGGGGACGCTCCATAGAATGCGGACCCCTAGAGAATGCGGAACAGGAACCGCTAGAGGAAATCTACGAACTGACGGTTTCTCCCGAAAAGGCGCCAAACAAACCAGAATACGTAACAATCCAGTTTGAGGCTGGCGTTCCAGTTGCCCTGAACGGAAAAAAGATGGCTCCAGTAGCCCTGATCGAAAAACTGAACGAGATTGCAGGGAAGCATGGAATTGGACGCGTGGACCACATCGAGGACAGGCTGGTAGGCATCAAATCAAGGGAAATCTACGAATCTCCAGCCGCCGAGGTGCTGCTTGAAGCCCACAAAGACCTGGAGAAGATGATCTTGACGCGCCACGAACTCGAATTCAAGAAGCAGATAGACGACAAGTGGACGTGGCTCGTTTACACTGGCTTGTGGATAGACCCCCTACGCGAGGCTCTGGAAGCCTTCATCGACAAGACTCAGGAACGCGTCTGCGGCGAAGTGAAAATGAAACTGTATAAGGGACGCTGCTGGGTTACAGGACGCTCCTCGCCAATGTCTCTATATGACAAGAACTTGGCAACCTACGAGGTAGAAACCTCCTTCAATCAAGCCTATGCTGAGGGCTTCATAGAACTGTGGGGACTGCCCACCAAAGTAGCCAACATACTGAAAGAGAAGGTGAAAAAAGAAAAGAAATGTTAACGGAGCTGGACGGTTTCGGCTGTCTGCTCCATAATAAACTGTTAGGTGTGAAAAAAATTGTCTAAGCTGTTGCGTGGAGGAAGGATAGGCTCTGCCCGAAAAGATGTTGTCGAGTTTACTGCATCCATAAAAAGCGACCAAAAGCTACTGGAAGCAGTCATCAAAATCAACCAAGCCCACGTAACCATGCTGACCGAACAGAAAATCATCGATCATAAAATGGGTGCCAAGCTCCTCCAAGCCTTATCTGAACTGGACCCAAAAATGAAGCTAGACCAGTCACTTGAGGACGTTCACTTAGCAGTCGAAGAGGAAGTCAACAAGAAAGTTGGCTTAGATGTAGGCGGAAACCTGCACATCGCCAAAAGCCGAAACGACCAAGTGGCGACGGCAATCAGGATGGCGCTTCGAACAAGCCTCCTAGAACTAATGAATCTCGTAGTAAAGCTGCAGGACTCTCTAATCGAGCTGGCTGAGAAACACACCGAAACGCTGGTTCCATCTTATACGCATCTGCATCCAGCCCAGCCCGTAACCTTTGCCCACATCCTAATCGCGTACGTGGATGCGCTGGAGAGGAATCTTAAACGATTAGAAGAGACGATTCCCCGCGTTAACCTGTGTCCCATGGGCGCAGGAGCCATAGCAACCACAAGCTTCCCAATAAACCGCGACCGCACAGCCGAGCTGCTGGGCTTCAGCAAAGTGCATGAGAACTCCATAGACGCGGTGGGCAGCCGTGACTTCCTCCTAGAAACCTCCGCTAACCTCACGTTACTCGCCGTCGACATCAGCAGAATGGCTGAAGACCTGATTGTCTGGAGCTCCCCCGACTTTGGGATAATCGATCTTCCAGAAAGCTTCGCGTTCACGAGCAGCATAATGCCCCAGAAAAAGAACCCCGACGTCCTAGAGGTAATCAGGGCAAGGATGAGCCAAGTTCTCGGCAACTTCGTATCCTCAGCAACAACCATGAAGGCTTTGCCCTCGGGCTACAATCTGGACCTTCAGGAGCTTACCCCGAAACTGTGGGAGTCCCTCGAAACAGTTGCAGCGTCGGTGAAGATGCTTTCTGAGCTTGCCAAAAACTTGGACGTAAACAAGGATGTCTTCAGCAAGCCTGTTCTCAACTATTCAACCACCACGGAACTGGCTAACCTGCTTGTGAAGAAGTATAATGTTCCCTTCAGGACATCACACAAGATAGTCGGCGCAGCGGTCAAAACTTTGCTGGACAAGAAGCTGGCGCTTTCCGACTTGACACCTGAACTGTTAAATAAGACCGCTGAAGATTCTGCGGGAATCACCCTAGCCATTAAACTGGCGGACATCAAAGACTCTATCGACCCCAAAAAATTCGTTGAAAGCCACAAAGCCATGGGCGGTCCAGCTCCAACTGAAGTTAAGCGGATGCTCAAAAACCGTAAACAGTTGACTAGTCAGTCAAAGACGAGCCTAAAAGAACAGAAAAGCAGGCTAGAAGAAGCTGACATGCAACTGAAGTCTGTGGTTCAGCGTTACTCATCTTCACAATCAAAAAAGTAACTTGAAAAGTCACGAAATGTAATGGAGTTTAGAACTTTGAAAGCAAAAAATAATCCCTCAAAAGCTGAGAAAGCAATTCTAGTTTTAGAAGACGGCTCCACCTTTTTCGGTCACGGCTTCGGAGCACCAAAGAAGGTTTCAGGCGAAATCGTCTTTTCAACCTCTATGGTTGGATACCCCGAATCTTTGACAGACCCATCTTACAAGGGTCAAATCTTAACCTTCACCTATCCTCTTATTGGAAACTATGGTGTTCCATCCTACGAGCTAGAAAATGGCATTCCCAGATATTTCGAATCTGAAAGCATCAAAGCGAGGGGCTTAGTTATCCACGAATTGTGCAAGAATCCTTTCCATTGGGCATCCACCCGAACCTTGGATCAATGGCTCAAGGATGAAGACGTTCCAGGCATATACGGAATCGACACCCGAAAGCTCACAAAGAAACTCAGAGTCAAAGGCGTAATGCTGGGAATTTTGCAGGTGTGGGAAGAGGGAGAGGAACCTAACCTCGAAAAACTTCTGAAAGAAGTGAAGACGATTCAAGATCCAAACTCCACAAACCTAGTGAAGGAAGTAACGATAAAAGAACCTGTTCGCTACGAAGTCGGAGGAAACAAGGTAGCCGTCCTGATAGACTGCGGCATCAAACACGGTATTCTCCGCACCCTACTGAACCAAGGCATGAAGGTGATAAGGGTACCCTACGACTTTTCGGCAGAAGATATTCTGGAATACAAGCCTGACGGCGTGATAATAAGCAACGGTCCCGGGAACCCGAAACAATGTACAAAAACAATCGAATCGGTTCGGGAGTTAGTTGAGGAAGACATTCCCATAATGGGCATATGTTTGGGAACACAGATTCTAGCCTTGGCTCTTGGCGGTGACACCTACAAACTGAAGTATGGTCACCGATCTCAGAATCAATCTGTTATCGACTTGGAAACAAAGCGGTGCTACATTACTACTCAGAATCACGGATACGTCACAAATGGGGACTCCCTAAAAGGAACTGGTCTAGAAGTCTGGTTCATGAACGCCAACGACAAAACCGTTGAAGGAGTAAAGCATAAGAGCAAACCGACTTTCGCCTTTCAATGGCACCCCGAAGCCTCGCCGGGTCCATACGACACGAAGTTTCTTTTCGACAAATTTATGAAACTTGCGGGGGCCTAAAAAAGGTGCCAAAGTTTGAGTGGATACATAAGGTTCTGGTTCTCGGCAGTGGCGCCATAAAGATTGGGGAAGCCGCAGAATTTGATTACTCGGGAAGCCAGTGCCTAAAGGCTCTTCGCGAAGAAGGAATAGAGACTGTTCTAGTTAATCCGAACATAGCCACGATTCAAACTGACCCTCGGCTAGCAGGAAAAGTCTACCTCCTACCTGTAACTCCAGAATTCGTTGAGGAGGTCATTGCGAAAGAAAGACCAGACGGTATTCTCCTAGGTTTTGGGGGGCAAACAGCCCTAAACTGTGGGGTTCAGCTCGCAAAAAGGGGCATCCTCAAGAAATACAACATCAAAGTTCTGGGAACACCTGTCCAAACGATAGAGGACACCGAAGACAGGGAACTGTTCAGGCAAGCCATGATCAAAGCAAACATTTCGATACCTAGAAGCAAATCCGCCAAGTCCCTCAAAGAGGCTGTCTCAGTAGGCAAAGAGATTGGTTACCCTGTTATCATTCGATTAGCCTATGCGCTGGGCGGCAAAGGTTCTGGCGTAGCCCACAATGAGGAAGAACTGAAGGATATTGTTAGTCGGGCTTTGGGTCAGAGCATGATCTCTCAGGTGCTCATCGAAGAGTATGTGGGGCACTGGAAAGAGATCGAGTACGAAGTCGTACGAGATTACGCTGACAACTGCTTAACAGTCTGCAACATGGAAAACGTTGATCCCATGGGGGTCCACACCGGCGACTCCATTGTTGTGGCTCCATCCCAAACCCTGTCAAACCGTGAATATCATATTCTCCGCTCAGCATCAATAAAGGCAATACGCAACTTGGGAGTGATCGGAGAATGCAACATCCAGTGGGCGTTGGACACGAAATCAGAGGATATCCGCGCCATAGAAGTCAATGCTCGGCTGTCAAGAAGCTCAGCCCTGGCAAGCAAAGCAACAGGTTACCCCCTAGCGTACATCGCAACTAAACTGTCTATCGGCTATCTTTTGCCTGAGCTGGTGAACAAGGTAACGGGAGTCACCACCGCCTGTTTCGAGCCAGCCCTCGACTATGTTGTAGTCAAGTATCCTCGTTGGGACCTGCAGAAATTCAGGAACGTGGACAGGCATATTGGTCCGCAGATGAAGTCTGTCGGCGAGGTTATGGGCATTGGACGATGCTTAGAGGAGGCGCTGCAGAAAGCAGTTCGCATGCTGGATATTGGAAAGGCGGGGTTGGTCTGTAACTCCGAGGAAGACGAGCAGGAGCCGCTGGAGAAGATAAAGGATGTTTTGGCTAACCCCACAGACCAGAGGCTCTTCATGATCGTTAAGGCGCTAAAACAGGGAGTCTCCATCGAGGAAATCTACCGGCTGAGTGGCGTCGACCCCTTCTTCTTGCACAAAATCAAAAACACCATCGACATGCAAAAGAAACTGAGCACAATCAGCCAACAGGACAGCGACTTCCTAGACACAATCAGGGAAGCGAAGCGCATCGGATTTTCTGACAAGCAGATTGCCATCTGCCGCGGAACAGACGAGTTTGCCATACGGAAACTGCGGAAAGAGGCAAACATAGTTCCTGTGGTTAAGCAGATTGACACTCTTGCTGCTGAGTGGCCAGCCAAAACGAACTATCTTTACTTGACTTATGGCGGAGACGAGAACGACATAACGTTTTCTAAGGTCAGCAAGAAGGTTATGGTTCTCGGAGCGGGCGTCTTCAGGATTGGTTCCAGCGTAGAGTTTGATTGGTGCGGAGTCAACACTATCTGGGCTCTCAAAAAGAACGGTATCGAAGAGGCTATAATGGTCAACTACAATCCCGAAACGGTTTCGACAGACTATGACATGTCCGACAAGCTCTACTTCGAAGAATTGACCCTAGAACGAATCTTGGACATATACGACAATGAACATCCCCTCGGAGTAATAGCCAGCGTGGGCGGACAGATACCAAACAACCTAGCCCTCAAACTGTCCAAAGCCGGAGTTAACTTGTTGGGCACATCAGGCGAAAGCATCGACCAAGCAGAAGACAGAACCAAATTCAGTGCTCTACTTGACAAGCTAGAGATTCCTCAGCCAGAATGGAGAGACCTGTCAACAACCCGAGACCTGAAGGCGTTCGCTTCGAAAGTCGGCTACCCCGTCCTTATTCGCCCCAGCTACGTGCTGTCAGGCTCTGCCATGCGGGTTGCCTACAACGAAACTGAACTGGAAGATTACCTCAAATTGGCTGCCAAAGTTTCAAGGGAGCATCCTGCCGTAATCTCGAAGTTTATCGAAAACGCCAAGGAAGTTGAGGTTGACGGCGTCTACGACGGCGAAGACAACATCATAGGAGCCATCGTTGAGCATGTTGAGAACGCTGGAGTTCACAGCGGCGACGCAACCATGGGAATTCCGTCGTTAACTCTGGACAGCGACGTGCTACGAACTGTTCAGGATTACACTCACAAGATAGTTGAAGCCCTCAAAATCAGGGGACCATACAACATCCAGTACCTCGTGAAAGACGGGGTCACCTACGTTATCGAATGTAACCTCAGGGCTTCCCGGTCAATGCCTTACGTCAGCAAAACCCGCGGAGTAAACATGATAGAACTCGCCACCCTAGCAATGCTAGGCAAAAAGTTCAAGGACACCGGATTCACGGAGCTGCCCGCCATAAGCCATGTTGGAGTGAAGGTTCCACAATTCAGTTTTATGCGCTTAAGCGGAGCCGACCCTGTTTTGGGAGTTGAGATGCTGAGCACCGGAGAAGTGGCATGTCTGGGAGAAAACTTTACAGATGCCCTCTCGAAGGCGCTACAGTCTGCCGAGTTCAAGATACCACCCCACGGCGGTTCTGTGTTGATAACTGTTGGCGGAGAAGAGCTGAAGAAACAGGTTGTGCCCATTGGAAGGGCATTGCGGAAGATGGGCTTCAAAATCTATGCAACTCAACATACTGCTGAGGCGCTGTGGAACGAGGGCGTAAACAATATTTCGGTTTTGCATAAGGTGAGGGAGAAGGGGCAGGAACCCAACATCGTCGATTATCTTCAGGAAGGCAAAATCGACTTGGTCATCAACATACCCATGCCGAACCATCTGGCTCCCTTCTCGGAGGTTCTGAAGGACGAATATACCATCCGCAGATTAGCCATCGAATTCAACGTTCCAGTCGTAACGAATCTCCAGTTGGCGTCAGCCCTCACCAAAATGCTGGAGCAGCGAGAAGGCAACAAGTTTGACATTCGTTCCCTGAACGAGTATATGGACAGTTTGCCGCGCAAGTTCTGGTAGGCAATAACAGAAGAAGAGGGGATGTTACTTCCCTTTTCTTAGGCTGAACCTTCTGAACTTCAGTTTTGCTGTCAAGATTTTTTCTGTGCCGAAGAGTCTAGCCGCTACGTAGAGAACTAAAACAGTGAAGATTATCATGTAGACGATTCCGCCGACTGCTACGAGATAGTTTCCGGTGAAAGCTACGTTTGCTGCCAGCAATGGATGCGTGAACGGTATGGCAAGCAGTATGGTCGATAGTGGGAAGGGCAAGGCTGTGATGTCGGTGAACATTGTGAAAATCATTGGAAAGACAAACAGTATCGAGAGTGGACCCACAAGGGCTTGGGCGCCCCTTACGTCCTCGGCGAAGACGGATATCGAAATCGCTAACGCCAATGCTGAGAGCAGTGCCATGAAGAGGGAAAGTCCAAGAAGTGTGTATGACAGGAGCGTGGGTGCCAATCCGATGCTTGCCAAGTCTACCCCCGCTTCAGATGGTATCATGCCCGTGAAAGAGCTCATGTAGTAACTGAAGCCGATAAGATAGGCTATGGCACCGACAACAGCAACAATGATTGATCCAGTCAGTTTCCCAGCTAGGATCATGAAGCGGTTAATGGGCAACGTTAGAAGCGTTTCGAGGGTCTTCTCCTCTTTCTCTGAAGCCACAGCTGTTGCTGCGAGTTGCATGGCGAAGATAAGCAGCATCATTATTCCCACCGGCATCATAATGGACTGCGACAGCACCAAGCCAAAGAGGACACTAGGATTGATGTCCACGCCTTTCCCTTTGATTATTGACTTCTCAGATAGCGCTATAGGGTTCAGAAAGGTTTCTGGGTCCTTGGACACCTCTGCTATTCTTTGGTTAACCAGATTGTTTTCGAAGAAACTCAGCAAGGAGCTGACTGCAGAGGAGCTTGCGGACTCTGTTATGCCACCTCCCCTGAACGGTGTGTAAACTTCCAGTTCTGCTGTTTTTCCTTCAGTGATGTTCTGACTAAAGCCTGAAGGGATAACTATGAGGCCGGTGAGGTTTGATTCCTGAACATAGTTGAAGGCTTCGGTGAAATCAGCGTCGTCAATCTGAACAATTTTTGCGTTCCAGTTTGTAAGATTAGCCATAAGGCTTTCAGCAATTGGTCCTCCATCGAGGTTCATCACTGCTACAGAAATTTCTTCCATGCTTCCCTGCGCCGCTTCCATGGAGGTTTGAACAGCGAAACCCATAATCGGGAACATTATGAGGGGAATAATTATCATTGGCAGGAGAATTTTGGGGTCTCTGACTAGCTCCTTGACTTCTTTTACGATGATGTTGAATAGTCCCTTAAGCAAAGCCAACTACCTCCCCAAACACTTCTTCGAGGTTAACCGCCTTGTATCTTGTTTTAAGTTCTGCAGGGGCGCCTTCAACAACAACTTTGCCTTTGTTTATGATCGCCACCCTGTCACAGAGATACTCCACTTCCAGCATGTTGTGGCTTGAAAGAAGCACAGTTACGTCATGCTCTTTTGCGTAACGTTTTATGATTGTTCGGACGTGAACAGAATGGAGAACGTCCAAGCCGCTGTTGGGTTCGTCCAGAATCGCCAGCTTAGGCTTCGTCATTAACGCCCTTGCAACGAGAAGCCGACGTTTCATTCCCTTGCTGTAGCCCTTCACTTTGTCTTTTAGGCGTTCTTCTAACCCAGAAATCTCAGAAGCTGCATCAACTAAACCCTTCACGGCGCTCTTATCATTAACCATGAAGCTTGCCATGAAACGCAAATATTCGATGCCTGAAAGGTTTTTGTAGGCGCCCGCCTCCTCGGGAAGATAGCTGATGAGGTTGCGTACCTCTGAAGCCTCATCAACCACGTCATGTCCAAAAACAGTTACGGTTCCTGAAGTGGGCAATAGCAGGGTGGATGTGATTCTGAGGGCAGTTGTTTTACCGGCACCGTTGAGACCGATGAGACCGAAAATTTCTCCTTTCTTTATGCTGAAATTTAAGCCGTCAAGGGCTCTGACTGACCCAAAAATTTTTGTTAAATCCTTTGCTTCAACCGCAGCGTTCACAGAAATGTCTCCCATTATTTTGGTAGCATTAGAGGAGCATCTTCAATAAATCTGCTTTGGTGACTATGCCGACCACCTTTCCCTTCGTCGAAATCAGAACAGCCGAATAAACCTGCAGGAGACTCGAAATCAGGGGCAACGGAGCATCCTCTCCCACTTGGGGGAACGCCTCCTCCATAATCTCGCCCACAGACTGTTTAGATATTTGGGACAGGTCTTTGCCTGCCGAAACCTTTCCTATAATCGTTTTTTCTGAGATGCTTCCAACAGCGTGTTCTCCATCAAAGACTGGAAGCTGAGAATACCCGTAATCTGCCATCGTCTTGACTGCCTTTGAGACTGGGTCGCTCTTTTGAATTCCGATAACATCGCTGTGGAGCACCTCTTCGGCGCGGACTTCTGTTTCTGTCTGGAGCCGTTCCAGTGCATCAAATATGGCTTTGACTTTGGTGTAGGAGGGGTCGATCTTCTGGGATTCCAGTTTTGCGATTAAGGATTGGCTTACCCCCGCTAACCTTGCGAGTTTTTGTTGTGTCAGTCCCGCGATTCTTCGTTTCTTGGCAACTTCTTCAATGGTGGGCAACATGTCATGAAATTATTTTTTGGGGCTTAAATTCTTTTTGGAATAATTTTTTCAGTAAAATATTAAAATAGTAATAACCTTTGCTATGTTTCATAACCTACTAATGGGTATAGGAGATAACGAAAATGGCAATATCGAAAAAAGGTAACGGACGAACAATAGCCGAGATTAACCAGAAAATTAAGTCTGGTGACGTTCAGGTTGTAACCGCCGAAGAGATGAAAAAGTTAGTGGAAAGCAGCGGCGTAGAAGTCGCCTACAAGGAAGTTGATGTTGTCACTACCGGAACCTTCGGAGCGATGTGCTCTTCAGGTGCCATAATAAATCTTGGTCACTCGGATCCGCCAATCAAGATTCAGCGGGCATGGCTAAACGATGTTGAAGTCAGCCACCCAGGCGCTGCTGTCGACCTGTACATAGGCGCCACCATGATGTCCGAGACGCAGCCTTTCGAGTATGGAGGCGGACACGTGATAGAGGATCTGATTGCAGGCAAAGAGGTTGAAGTAAGAGCTACTTCATACGGGACAGACTGTTACCCCAGAACCAAACTGGATACCACGATAACAAAAGATGACTTGAACCAGTTTTATTTGCTGAACTTCCGTAACTGCTATCAACGTTACGTCTGCGCTACGAACAGCCGCGACGAAATTATCTACACTTACATGGGCAAGCTCTTGCCAAGATTCAGGAATGCCACCTATTCCGGAGCCGGAGCCTTGAATCCCCTAATGAATGATCCAGATTATGAGACCATAGGTGTTGGAACCCGCATATTCTTGGGTGGCGGGCAAGGCTACGTTATTGGAGAAGGCACGCAACATGACCCCGGTAACAGGTTTGGTACGATGATGGTTCGGGGAGACTGCAAGAAGATGAGTCCAGAGTTTATCAGCGGAGGCGCTTTCACAAAGTATGGCACAAGCCTCTATGTTGGCATAGGCGTTCCCATCCCAATACTGAACAAGGGGTTAGCTAAGAAGACTGCATTACGGGACGAAGAAATCTTCACGGATATTGTTGATTATGGTGTTCCCCGCAGGGGGCGACCTAAGCTGGGCAAAGTCGATTATGCCACATTGAAGTCAGGTGAAGTAACAATCAACGACAGGAAAATCAAGGTAAGTTCTCTTTCGAGCTTGAAGAAGGCAAGGAGGATCTCGGAGACTTTGAAGTCTTGGATCGAAAACGGGACGTTCTATCTGTCTGCTCCCGCTGAGACGTTACCGACAAACTCGGTGTGTAACCCGATGAGACAGACCGAGGAGATAGCCTTCGTTAGTAGTGTGATCCACGTTGCTGTCATCTGCAGTGTTGACGAGGATATTAAGGCGGTTGCGCAGCGGATAATCAGCAAGTCAGTTAACCATGTTGTTGTAACTGATAACAGTGGAGAGATCAAGGGCATGGTGACTTCTTGGGATGTTACCCGAGCCGTTGCTGAAGGAAAAAGTAAACTCGTTGACATTATAACCAAGAAAGTGTTTACTACGAGACCTGAGGAGTCTCTGGAGGAGGCTTCAAGGAAGATGGCACTGCATCACATATCTGCTCTGCCCGTTGTAGATCGGGACAAGAAGGTTGTGGGGCTCATAACCTCTGAGGATATATCTAAACTGAGGGGAAGGTGAAGGAAATGGATAGGATTCTGTTAAGGTTCTCTGAGGAAAACGTTGCTGAGCCAATAACTTCGCAGGTGATTCTTGAGCTTGGAATACCCATGAGAATAGTGACTGCCACCATCAATTCTCTTGGAGGAGACATCCTATTGGAGGTGCCTGCTGTTCACGTCAAGGAGATCGTTAAAGCCTTCAAGAAAAAGGGTGTAGTTATCAAGTTTCCGAAGCTAATCGAGGTAGACTCTGACAAATGCTTTGACTGCGGCGCATGCTACGCTCTCTGTCCAGTGGATGCCATCTCGTATGATGAGGATTATTCTGTGGTTTTCGATGAGAAAACGTGTATCGGCAGTCCATGCGGATTGTGTGTGGATGCTTGTCCAGCCCGAGCCATAAAACTTGTTGAGCAGCACCGTAACAATCGAAAATGAAAAAGGAAAAACTCTTCAAACGGGCTTTCCGCCACAAAGAATCAAACTGCACCATAATAGCAGACAGAGAAGACGGCATCGAAACTGCAATATCCTCGATAGAGCGTCACCGGAGACTGCTTGAAGAATACATCAAAGAACATCCACAATTTCTTTTTTCTCTTGAACCCGTAACCGTGGACACTGCCCCAGAAGTAGTCAGGTTGATGGCTGAAGCTTCAGAGAAGGCTGATGTTGGACCAATGGCTGCTGTTGCCGGAGTATTAGCCGACCTAGCAGTGCAGGAGATGATCCGTGCTGGATGCAATGTTGCCGTGGTAGAGAACGGAGGAGAAGTCTCCGCTGTTTCAAATCAGCCAATCGATATTGCCTTTGCTGCGGGCGACGAGCCTCTCTCAAGAGAGATGGGCTTCAGGCTGAAGGAGTTTCCAGTGGGAGTAGCCACTAGTTCTGGGCTGTTCAGTCATGCTTTCAGTTTCGGGGACGCGGAGGCGGTTACGATTTTTGCTGTTGACGCTGGGGTCGCGGATGCTGCGGCTACGGCTGTGGCGAACCTGATAACTGGAGATGACGTTCAGGAAGTAATCAGGCAGGGAATTGACCGAGCCCTAAGCATAGACGGGGTTAAAGGCGTCTTCATATTGTACCGTGGGGTTGTGGGAAAAGCTGGACAGATTCCAGAACTGATAAAAGTGAATCCCCAGAAGTAACTGCAATTTTTTGTTGCTTATGTTTTCCAGAAAAAGGCTGTTTTGAAAGATTAACTGCCGCAAAAAAATTTTCTAGCGTTAAATTGTGTTTCAGCAGGAATTCTATTTTTCTGCGAAGTTAATCGTAGAAAAGTACTGATTACTACCATAAAAACAAACTTTCGGAGAGACAAAGAGAGACAGAAGGGAAGAAAACAAATAGTTTTTAACAAAGCTAAAAACTAATTGCCAGCACGTGATGAAATACGAACTTCAAAAAACTTTGAATTTAATCGATGAATTGCTTGCTTTTCCTGTTTGTGTGTCATAATAGACTATCTGTAATTCTTCGCCTTCAGATGTTGATAACTCTTCAACCTTCAATTTCACTTGCTCTATTGATTTCGTATCTCCAATAATTACTTCTACACCATAATCATATTGCAGTCTTACATTTTTCTTGAACTCGACCAATTTTTTAAAATCTGATTCTAAATTATCTTGATTAGATGCGAGCTTGAACTCTATGACCGCAAGGTTTTGATTTTTATTTTTCAGATGAATAAGGAAATCGGGAATTTTTCCTCTTCCAGTCTTTCCTTGTTGGTTATTCTCAAAATAATGTTGGTATGTTTTGTCTATCTCCGCTTGTATTACAAGCTCACCAAAGTCCACGATGCCTTTATCCATCAAACTTCGAAATTGATGATAAAACTCATAGGCAAAAGGTCTTTCTAGAATTTTTTCTTTCGAACAATTCCTTATAAATGAAATGTCTCCCTCAATTTTTGAATAATTCTTTTGGGATAATCTAACGTAATCTCGACTAATCTTCTCTAAAGCCAATACAATAGCATCAACCACATCAGTCTTAACCATGTTAGGTGACTCCATCGCAAGATATTTCACAAAAAATCAAGCAGTCTTCGGATATACCTTTTTTCTACTTGTGCAGAAGAGGGAAATGGTTTAATTTCATTCACATCAAGTAGGTCTATTCTCTTCCATTTGAGATAGTATTCTTTTGCTAGACAACAATAATTATGTCTGACAATTTTTGAGACAAGAACTTTATCTTTAGTTGAGTTCCAAGCGTCCCAAAATCTGGGTATCTCCTCATTAAAGAGCGGATCACATAACAAATTGTAGTGATCAAGAAGTCCCTCTTCAAGCAATGCGCCAAATGCTGATTCCCGTTCTTTTTGTTGCAATTCATTATCTATTGATATCTGCAAAAACTTTTCTTCAAATTCTTTATTGAAGGCATACCAAGGTCTCTTTTTCGTTTGAATTTCTTCAATCACTCTTTTCTTGAACTCATTTTCGGGTAAATCTAACCTTTGAAGGATTACGATTCCTTCGTTAGTTAGAAAACCAGAAGTAATTAGTTCTCCTTTTTTCGTATCCCAATGTGTTGTTTCACAATCTATTATTGTTCCTTCAA
>Ga0307380_10003525_pt1:15000-21569 | contig 21569 bp, 13 predicted proteins | sample UN3MG_FD_202239 | JGI IMG/M metagenome (GOLD analysis project Ga0307380, IMG submission 202239) | Soil microbial communities from Risofladan, Vaasa, Finland - UN-3 | ecosystem: Environmental > Terrestrial > Soil > Coastal area > Acid sulfate soil | place: Finland: Risofladan, Vaasa... | reverse complement strand
CATGAATGAATATTACATCCCCACTTTTTCTAGCAAAAGACAGTCCATATAATTCTGAAGGTATCTCCTTTTTCCACAGAAGTTTCGGTTCTAAGGCAGAAGAAAGCTGTGAAATACTAATCAACATTAAAGAAATCAAAATAAAAAAAACTAATCTTGATTTAATTTTCATTTTTCCCTCCTTATTTTCTTATGCTTGATAGAAAATTCTTTTTATGTTTTTGTAATTTTGAGAAGATTGAATTAAATGACCGGGTGAGTGTATTAATTTCTGAAGAGTTGTTGCTTTGGGGGGAATGTCTCCTTTAGCCCCTTCGTTCATTGATCTTTAGCCCTTCCTGTATTCTTTCTCGCTGATGCGTGTATATTCTTATTTATTATTTTCGGTCAGTCAAGAGCCAAATACATATTGACATTATACAATAAATGTAATAAAGTGGTATCACCATTGAACATTCTGTGAGATTCAGTAGCATATATTAATAAACCAATCAAACAAAGGAGTACGGATGTTTTCGAGAAAAATTATTCATTATTTAATCGAATGGAAAAATAAAAAGGGGAGAAAACCCTTAGTGTTAAGGGGAGCCCGGCAAGTAGGGAAAACTACAGCAGTTTTAATGTTCGGGAAGAAATATTTTAAAAATGTAATATATCTGAATTTAGAGAATATAGAACACTTAAGATTGTTCAGAGGGGAGATTTCGCTAGATGATTTTGAGAAAATTATTCAAATTAAATTTCACCAGAAAATTGTACCCGATGAAACATTAGTTTTTATTGATGAAATTCAGAACTCTCCATCTTTAATGAAGCTATTAAGATTCTTTTATGAGGAGAAGCCTAATATCCACGTCATCGCTGCTGGCTCACTATTTCAGGCTAAGATCGAAAGAGAGGGATTTTCGCTTCCTGTAGGAAGAATAGAGTATGCTTATGTTTATCCCCTCGATTTTTTTGAATATTTGGAGGCACAAGAAGAAGATGAACTCTTGGAATATTTAAAAACAATTTCTTTTAAAGGCAAAATTCCTGAAGCCATTCACCAGAAAGCTTTAAAGCATTTCTATGAATACACTATGATTGGAGGGATGCCCGAAGTTGTAAAATCATATATCGAAGATAGGAACACCGACAAGCTTAAGTCTATTTATTCTTCGCTTTTCACAAGCTATTCAGAAGACGTGTATAAATACTCATCCTTGGCTAACGCGAAGTATTTAAGCTATGTGATTGAACAAGCTCCTTTATTCGCAGGGACGACATTCACTTATGAAAAATTTGGCGGCTCGAATTTTAGAAGTAGAGAGATGAGCGCAGCTTTTGATACTCTGGAGAAAGTGATGTTGGTCTATCAGGTTCAAGCAACGAAATCAAAAGAAATACCTTTAATCGGCCAGAGAAAACGACCGAAGAAGCTACTTTATCTTGATGTTGGGCTTGTTAATCATCGAATGGGTGTTCAGGAAGAATTCATAAATCTAAAAGACCTGAATGAGTTTTATCGGGGGAGGATCGCAGAGCAAGTTGTAGGCCAGAATATGCTCGCGCAGTTTACAAATCATATTCCTGTCATTTTGTATTGGGCCAAGGGAAAACGAGAAGGTGCTGCAGAGGTTGATTTCTGTCTGAAAGTTAAAGGGGCAATTTTAGGAGTTGAAGTCAAATCCGGCGTGACAGGAAGATTAAAATCTCTTTATAGTTTTGCCGATGCAGTAAAAAATCACCAGCTGGTACGAATATACAATGGTCATTTAAATAAAGAAAAAGTCAAAATAGGCGGAAAAACCTATAAATTAACCTCTATCCCATTTTATATGACTCCTAGATTTTTTTATACTACACTTCAAAATAGTAAAGACTTTTTTGAAGTTTAATTCAATTTAGTCGTTATTTTTATTCAAAGCAAAAAGAACAAAGAAGGAATTCCATGAATATTATGTTTTTTTCCACCTTAAAGCAGATTTGGAAATGTGTTCTTTTCCCAGTCATCAAACCCGGATTATTCACATGTCGAGATTGCCGTAGCAGCGGGGCCGCAGCCCATGAAGCTGTAGTGATCTACCGCGAATGGGCTGCAACGAAGCCCCACGTCATTGCGAGGGTGAGCCGAAGCCGCGAGCAGAGCGTGGCGGGAAGCGACGTGGCAATCTCATGCCTTTGCGCATCATCATGGGATCGCCACGCTTCGCTCGCGATGACAATTTAATTATAATAAAGGTCGTCAGATTTGCTCGCCCAAAGGGTAAAAAATGCCGATAGAAGAAAGAGGAACTAAGAAAAATGCGATTCCCTTGATATTCTGAAAAACCAAAATAATGTGCTTATTTAATAGATATTGATTATCAGTATCGGCAGTTTTTATGAATAATTCAGGCTAATGGCTTGCAGTCGTAGCTGCTATAATAGCAGGCATGGGGTGGCATTCAATCGCCAGAGCCAACTCCTCAAAGACGCATTTGCCGGAGAATAAAATATAGGATTAAAGCAAAAAAGAAAGGAGGCCATAAAGAAAAGACCTGCATCACATCATCATAAAAGCCATTCTGATGATCGATTATTACTGCCTTTCCTCCTGTATCTGATTTATAAGAAAATTTTACAACCCCATCCATAACAGGATACACATCTGCGCCCTCTATAACCCCTATATCCTGGGCAACAATATCCAATGCCTTATGGATATTCTCTCTTCTTGGAGCCCACCAATCATCTGTGTACCATTTATTGCCGGGTACTGGGTCTTTTACCTCTTGTCTGCCGACCGTAAGAGATCGAGTATCCAGTACGAAAACAATTAAAAATACTAATATAAAAAGGAAAGATTTTTTGAAATTTAATTTGTGCAGTTCCCTCTAGCCTTTTGCTTTTTAATATACTTTATAAAAATAAAATGTTATGTGATTTGTTACGTTTCCAACTAAGAGGTATTGGCCATCATTAATTAAAAATAAGCCAGTCAATAAATAACGTCACTGTTTGTCATATCGCATGATCCCAGATGTAATGCACTTCATCAATCATCTTGGTTCCCACTTGTAGTAGGGTCCTCGTCTTCAATAATCCCGTATAAGTTGTCGGCCGGGGGTTTGCCCCTTTTCTCAGTGGAAATCCTGCACTCTCTAAAAGGAGGTTCATCCTTTCGGTTAAGAGACACCAGGGTCTGTACCACCTCCAGGCTTAATTTACCCCCATTTGCCATCTCGGTGATTTCCTCCAAGGCTGTCCTATTGTCATACGGGATCAAACGATAAGGCCTCGACGAAAGGAGAGCATCATAAACGTCGCACGAGCAAATGATCTCTACCATTCGATCCCTCAATAAGATGCCTTGAGGATATCCGGATCCATCCCTTCTTTCATGGTGTTCTTTGGCTATCCGCGCTGAAAAACTCCGGGAATCTTGAAGGAGATAGCTAAGAAGCACAAAGCCAGCTAAGGTATGGTGTTCCAGGATACCCCTTTCGGTCCGGGTCAGTGGATTGCTCTTTCTCAATACCTGAAGCGGAACGCATATCTTGCCGATATCATGCATTTGCCCGGCCATAGCCTCAGTGACCCGGTCTTCGGAATTCTCTAGCAAAGCTAGAGCCATGATTGTTGCCATGGCGAAGACGATTAGAATGTGGCGGTAAGTATAAAAGTCGAATTCTTTAAAATAGTCGAGGGATTCAAGAGCGGGTGGGATGAAGCTGATTTTCTCCATTATGCTCATGGCAGTCCTTTTTTCCGGCTTGCCGAAGATGAAATTGTATGGGGGCTTTCGGATCAAGCGTAGCATATCTTGATAGACTGTGCCATACTCAAGAAAGGTAACCTCCTGATAAGGAGTGCCATTATAAGTCGCGATCAATGCATCCAAGGTCTCCGACGTTAACTGCGTGCCAGCAGGAAGAAGCAGGCGGTTATCCAAGGTATTAACTGGGTAGTCTAGCTGGGGGATCTTCATGAATCTTGATCCTTTGCGTATCTGTAAAAAATTGGCTCAGTAATGATTTTTTCCATTTTTTGTTAAAAAAATATTTCCTTTTTGTGCTCGCCACAAATCCATCGCAATTTCCCGCGATTTCCACCGGACGACATCCTAAAATAGACATATCACACACAAGACGGCAAGGTCAATTGCCAAAAAATAGAAACAAAGCAACAAAGAGAGCAAAACGGTCAACAATAAGAAGGAAATATCTGATGCTCTTCTTTAGTAATAGCATTGAATCTATAGAGATAATGCTTGCTAAATCCTTTCCTTATACCTCGGCTAAAAAAAATCTTGTCATCGGAGACATACCAAATATCTGAAAACCTATCCTTTGGAGCATTAATGAGTGTCTTAATCTCACCAGTATTTATATCAACAATTGACACGCCATTTTTTGAATGTATAGATGACTCTATCCCCTGAAGGAAGAAAGGCTGGATCATATCCCTTTCCTTCTGTTACCTTCTTCTTCTCGCCACTTTCTACGTCAATTAACCACATACCTTCACATATCATCTTTTTTAAATCAGGCGACCAGTCCCTGAGATAAAAATTCAATTCTTTTAGCTTTTCCCCGTTCTCATTGAAGAACACTGTTTTCCCTTTTTTTACTCCAACAAAATATTTGCCATCAGGCGACCAGTTGGGAATGTTATACACGGCGCTTAGACGATAGCCTCCTTCAGTAGTCACCTGCTTCACTTCAACCACCTCAATCTTTTCAGGATCGTCTCCCACATCCAAATAAGTGACGGAATTTAGACTAATCCCAGTGGTTATCGGTTTCAATTCATCTGACTCTGTATGTTTAGGGACATCTTTATCATCTAAATAAGCTCGAGAATTAAGATTAATTCCGAAAGCCAGTATAAAAATTGTTAAAATCACACCAACCGCAAAAATAACTCCAGATAAGACATAAAAAACTTTTTTGCTTGACATTGTTTCCTCCTTATTCTTCTATTTCATAGTATAAAAGAATAATGTTTTTGTAATTTTGAGAAAAGTGACTTAAATGACGGGGTAGATATATTAATTCCTGAATAATCCTTGCTTTGGGGGGAATATCTCCTTTAGCCCCTTTGTTCATTAGTCTTTAGCCCCGTTATATTCTTTCTTGCTGATGCGTGTATATTTTTATTTATTATTTTCGGTCAGTCAAGAGGAAATATGGAGCTCTTTCGCAATAATCCGTAACAATCCGCAACAATACGAAACAATTTATACTTATAGACTTATAACGCTCATAGCACTAATTTATTCTCAATCTTATTTAGCATTTGAACTGATCCCCTAAAATAGAGAGATTGGATAATATTCCAGCACTTTTTATGCTAATAGTGATTTCTCTATAGAGAGATAAGGGTTGCAATCCAGTTCACCCCAAAGAGAATGGCCAGAACAATTATGCCCTGGTTAAGAAACTTGCCGTACCTTACGATGCGTGCCTGCCACCCTGGAATAACGAATATTCCCAGGCGGCACATGAATTGAAGGAAGACGTAAACGAGGGTCAGCAATCCCAGCCGGTGATAAGCAAGACTCAAGCCCAAATCTCCGTGCATGGCTGCAACCATCGATCGGGACAGGCCGCAGCCCGGGCACGGCAAGCCCGTTGTAGCGCGGAGAATACACATATCTGGCATAGAGATTTTGCCCAGTCTGAGATGAGATGTTCCCGGAGACGCTGGCTGGAGAATTAAAGCTGCGGCGAGAATACATAAACAGGCAATAAGGATAACAAGATGGGGGTATAATTCGCTTCTCACCGGGGAGTCACTGGCCCGAGGTTTTCACTCTATCTGGGCAAACGCAATAAAGAGGACCTCAATGGAATGCTGTCTTAACCTCGGGTTTTGTCAAGACAACAAGACACCAGATTCCTATCGGTAAGCCCACGATGCAGCAGGGGCTGATGCAAGGAATCATGGCAATTATGCTGGCGGCAATACATAAGCTCCATTGAGTGAGTTCTTTCATCTTCAGAGAGGCATAGATGATAAAACCAGCTACCAAGAGGCCCACAAAACAAAACGCAACACCTGCTGCGCCCTCTGCGATACTCGCGTACTTTCCGATGAATTCATGGGCCTTGATTGATTCTATACCCGTTTCGAAAATGCTTGCAATCAATCCGATAAAATAGAGAATGGCCGTGAGGATTCCCGTGATGAGAAGCCCTACTGATGGGCCGGATACCTGATCGGAAGCATCTGGGGTTGTTAGCACAGGTTTTTGTTCTTTACTCATAATTTCCCCCTATGTTGGTTTTGCCAGTTTCCTCAAGGATACGAATTTCAGTCATCCGCATTGTCTCTTAATTCATGATGTGCTTTCGTGCACCTGAAATATAATATTAAACGAGGATAAACAGAGCCGATTCTATTCAATCGAAAATTGAATGTCAATAAAAAGCGGATAGTTCAAGTATTGGCGTAGCTCGCTGCATACATATCTCTTATTCTAATTTCTAAGGAAAAGTAGCGTAAAAAGCAAAGAAATAGGGCAGGATTTGGGCGATAAATAAAATAATTTCCGTTTTTTTGACAAAAAGTGTGATGAAAATATGGGGAAATTATTAAAAAAGAGG
>Ga0307380_10003525_pt1:0-12500 | contig 21569 bp, 13 predicted proteins | sample UN3MG_FD_202239 | JGI IMG/M metagenome (GOLD analysis project Ga0307380, IMG submission 202239) | Soil microbial communities from Risofladan, Vaasa, Finland - UN-3 | ecosystem: Environmental > Terrestrial > Soil > Coastal area > Acid sulfate soil | place: Finland: Risofladan, Vaasa... | reverse complement strand
TACCTAGAGGAAAAGAAAGCAACCGCGATTCCCTTAGTAGCGGCGAGCGAACGGGGAGCAGCCTAAACCACATACATGTCATAGCTCGTGTGCGTTGTGTATGTGGTGTCATGGGGCTTAACACGACTTTGGCACGAAAAAGTCAAAGAGTTACAAAAGGCAATTTTAGCAGAATACCCTGGGAAGGGTAACCATAGAAGGTGATAGTCCTGTAAGCGAAAGGATTGTCTCTCTTAGTTAAGTTCCCAAGTACCACGGGACACGAGGAATCTTGTGGGAATTTGGGAGGACCATCTCCTAAGGCTAAATACTATCCTGCGACCGATAGTGAACAAGTACCGTGAGGGAAAGGTGAAAAGAACCCCTGTTAGGGGAGTGAAATAGTACCTGAAACCGTATGCTTACAAGCAGTCGGAGCCTTGATTCGTCAGGGTGACGGCGTGCCTTTTGCATAATGAGCCGGCTAGTTATTCTATGCGGCGAGGTTAATCTTCTGACGAAGAGGAGCCATAGCGAAAGCGAGTCTGAATAGGGCGTTTAGTCGTATGGAATAGACGCGAAGCTGAGTGATCTACCCTTGGCCAGGATGAACTTCGGGTAACACCGAAGGGAGGTCCGAACCGGTGTTGGTTGAAAACAGCTCGGATGAGCTGAGGGTTGGAGTGAAAGGCTAATCAAACTCAGTGATAGCTCGTTCTCTCCGAAATAGCTTTAGGGCTAGCCTCGCATGATTGGTAAGGGAGGTAGAGCACTGGATGGCCTAGGGGCTCGAAAGAGTTTCCAAATCCAACCAAACTCCGAATTCCCTTAACCTCAGTGCGGGAGTCAGACTGCTAGGGCTAAGCTTGGTAGTCAAAAGGGAAAGAGCCCAGATCGTCAGCTAAGGTCCCTAAATGCAAGCTAAGTGGGCAAGGATGTGAGGAGGCAGAGACAGCCAGGAGGTTGGCTTAGAAGCAGCCATCCTTTAAAGAAAGCGTAACAGCTCACTGGTCAAGTGTTCTCGCGCCGACAATGTAACGGGGCTAAGCTTGCTACCGAAGCTACGATTTGTCAAAGCTTTCGGGCTTTGACGGAGGTAGGAGAGCATTCTAATTTGAGTGAAGCCTTGATGCGAGTCAGGGTGGACGGATTGGAAGAGACTCTGCCGGCATGAGTAGCGATAATTCCGGTAAAAACCCGGAACGCCGAAAATCTAAGGTTTCCTGAGGAAGGCCAGTCCGCTCAGGGTTAGTCGGTCCCTAAGCCGAGGTCGAAAGACGTAGGCGATGGACAGCAGGTCAACATTCCTGCACCACCTGAAAAGCGTTTGTACGATGGGGGGACGCGGAAGGATAAGCATACACACGGTTGGAAATGTGTGGCCGCCAGGTAGAGGGAGCTTCCAGGCAAATCCGGAAGCTCATTAACCTCGAGCACGGCGGGGAAGATTGCCTTCGGGCTTTCCAACTTGCTGACTCCATGCCGCCAAGAAAAGCCTCTAAGGAGTTTTTCAGGTGACCGTACCGTAATCCGACACAGGTAGATGAGGAGAGAATCCTAAGGCGCACGTGTGAAACCTCTTTTAGGAACTCGGCAAATTGACCCCGTAACTTTGGAAGAAGGGGTGCCTCACTAGTGTTGTATCTCGATTCGCTCGAGAGAAGCACGAGGAGGCCGCAGTGAAATGGCCCAGGCGACTGTTTACTAAAAACACAGGTCTCTGCAAAGTCAACAAAACGACGTATAGGGACTGACGCCTGCCCGGTGCCGGAAGGTCAAGGGGAAGGGTTAGCCCTCTCGGGCGAAGCTCCAAACTTAAGCCCCGGTAAACGGCGGCCGTAACTATAACGGTCCTAAGGTAGCGAAATTCCTTGTCGGGTAAGTTCCGACCCGCACGAATGGCGTAACGACTTGGGCGCTGTCTTGAAGAGGAGCACGGCGAAATTGTAGTACCGGTGAAGATGCCGGTTACCTGCCGCTGGACGGAAAGACCCCGGCACCTTAACTGCAGCTTAGCATTGGGTTTTGGGTTATTATGTGCAGGATAGGTGGGAGACTTTGAAGTCCTGACGTCAGTTAGGATGGAGTCGATGGTGAGATACCACTCTTGATATTCTGAGATTCTAACCTACAACGGTTATCCCGTTGAGGAACAGTGTTAGGTGGGTAGTTTGACTGGGGCGGTCGCCTCCCAAAGTGTAACGGAGGCGTCCTAAGGTTCCCTCAGACTGTTTGGAAATCAGTCGTAGAGTATAAAGGCATAAGGGAGCTTGACTGTGAGACCGACAAGTCGAACAGGTAGGAAACTAGGGCTTAGTGATCCGGCGGTCCTGTATGGAAGGGCCGTCGCTCAACGGATAAAAGGTACGCCGGGGATAACAGGCTAATAGGGCCCAAGAGCTCATATCGACGGCCCTGTTTGGCACCTCGATGTCGGCTCATCGCATCCTGGGGCTGAAGCCGGTCCCAAGGGTTGGGCTGTTCGCCCATTAAAGCGGTACGTGAGCTGGGTTTAGAACGTCGCGAGACAGTTCGGTCCCTATCCGCGGTAGGCGCAGGAAATTTGAAGGGAACCGTTCCTAGTACGAAAGGACCGGAACGGACGAACATATGGTGTACCAGTTGTCCCGCCAGGGGCATCGCTGGGTAGCCACGTTCGGAAGAGATAACCGCTGAAGGCATATAAGCGGGAAGTTCCCCCTAAGATTAGATTTCCCACCCTTCACAGGGCTAAAGGTCCCTTGTAGACTACAAGGTTGATAGGCTGGGCGTGTAAGTCCGGTAACGGATTGAGCTAACCAGTACTAATAGACCGTGAGGCTTGACCATAAAGTTTATTAAGACAAAAAACAAAAATATTTGGCCGCTTGAAAAATAAAAAATAAAGGGGACGATCCCAAGGGGGAGACCCTCTCCGATAAATTAGGGAGTGTCCCTTTGAGGAACATCCCCTTTATATTTTTGGAGATAATTTCCCGGCAACCATAACAAAGAGGAAACACCCGTTCCCATTCCGAACACGGAAGTTAAGCTCTTTTGTGCCGATGGTACTGCTCTGGGGACAGAGTGGGAGAGTAGGTAGTTGCCGGGTTTTTTTTATGTCTGGCCCCTATCTTCATCTTCCATCGGTCTTCATTGGCTGATTTGGCTTACTCCCTATGTGTTGAACGCCTCGCTGGGCAAGCAAGGTGAATCTGTCAACAATGATACAAAATATAACTTGTATTTTTCTTATAATTTTTAATATGATTAGCTTTCCTATTTTAGCCTTGAATTAGAGATGCATAACTATTTAGATGTCTAAACCATAAAAGGAGGAGGAAAAATGAAGAAGACTTTTTTATTGCTCTTTATTGCAGGATTATTATTATGCTCCTGCCTAAAACAAGAGGAGAATCCGCTTTTCAGCGAGTTTGATACGCCTTTTCAAGTTCCCCCGTTCGATAAGATACAGGAAGAACATTATCTACCTGCTTTTAAAGAAGGCATGGAACAAGAGAATATGGAAATTGATGCGATTGTCAATAATCCCGAGGCACCAACTTTTGAAAACACCATTGAAGCAGTGGAAAGCACTGGATCTTTATTGAGGAAAGTCGGCAATGTTTTTTATGTTTTAAACGGGTCAATGACGAATGACAATATGCAGGAAATCGCCAAAGAAGTTGCTCCTCTTGAATCCAAGCACCAGGATAACATCCGGTTAAATGAAAAGTTATTTCAAAGGATCAAAGCTGTTTATGAACAGAAAGATAAGTTGGATTTAACGACGGAGCAAAATACGCTCCTTGTGAAATATTACAAAGACTTTGTGAGGAGCGGTGCAAACCTGGATGAGGAAAAGAAAGCCAGACTGAAAGAGATTAATCAAGAGTTATCCATTCTTACAGTGAAATTTGGCGATAATGTTTTGAAAGAAAACAATCGCTTTGAAATGGTCATCGATAAGAAAGAAGATCTGGCTGGGCTACCGCAAGCGGTTATAAGCGGAGCCGCAGAAGCTGCAAAAGAACGGGAGTATGAGGGCAAATGGGTATTTACTATCCATAAGCCAAGCATGATCCCTTTCCTCCAGTATTCAGAAAATCGAGCCCTCAGGGAAAAGATCTTTAAGGCCTACATAAACAAAGGTAACAATAACGATGAGCTGGACAACAAAGATAACTTAGCCAAAATAGCAGCACTTCGTGTGGAACGGGCAAATCTATTGGGCTATAAGACCCACGCCGATTACGTGCTCGAGAATAACATGGCGAAGAAACCTGAGAATGTATACAACTTTCTTGACCAGCTTTGGAAGCCTGCTTTGAAGATGGCCAAAAGGGAAGCCAAGGAGCTTCAAGAGATGATTAGCAACGAGGGCCATGACTTTAAACTACAGGCCTGGGACTGGTGGTATTATTCAGAAAAACTGAAAAAAGCCAAGTACGCGCTTGACGAGGAGATGTTAAGGCCGTATTTTAAGCTGGAAAATGCCAGGGATGGAGCCTTTTCAGTGGCGAGTAAACTTTATGGAATTCAGTTTATCGAACGAGAAGATATTCCAAAGTACCACGAAGATGCGAGGGTGTTTGAAGTCAAAGAGGCTGACGGATCGCATATCGGTATCCTTTATACAGATTATTTCCCAAGAGCCAGTAAAAGGGGTGGCGCCTGGATGAACAGTTTCAGAAAACAATCAAGGCTGCACGGCAAGGAAATTTATCCAGTCATCACCAATAATGGCAACTTTTCAAAACCGACTGGCGACAAGCCGGCCTTGATCAGCTCAGAGGAAGTAACGACTTTATTCCACGAATTCGGACATGCCCTTCACGGGCTGCTCTCCGATTGTACGTATAACAGGCTCTCAGGAACTTCGGTCTCCAGAGATTTTGTAGAATTGCCGTCACAGATTATGGAAAACTGGGCGTTCGAGCCTGAAGTCCTTAAGATGTACGCAAAACACTATGAGACAGGCGAAGTAATTCCTCAGGAACTGATTGATAAGCTGAAAAAAGCCAAGCACTTTAACCAGGGTTTTGTGACCGTTGAGTACCTGGCAGCCTCCTTTCTCGATATGGACTGGCATACACTAACTGAGGCCAAAGAGCTGGACGCGCATGAGTTTGAGACACAATCACTGAACAAGATAGGCCTGATTCCCGAAATTATCGTCAGGTACAAAAGTCCCTATTTCAATCACATTTTCAGCGGCGGGTATTCTTCAGGATACTACAGCTATATATGGGCTGAGGTTCTTGATGCTGATGCTTTTGAAGCATTTAAAGAAACAAGCCTTTTTGACCAAAAGACAGCTCAGGCGTTCAGGGAAAACGTTATTGAAAGAGGCGGCACAGAAGACCCGATGGTCCTCTATAAACGATTCAGAGGAGCTGAACCTAAGGTTGAGTCTTTGCTGAAAAAAAGAGGCCTCAAGTAAGAGTTTTTAATAATAAAATTGTCTTTTTAAGAAAAAGAAAAGAGTATTCTGGAAGGAACGACCGTTCCGAATACGGAAGTTAAGCTCTTTTAATAATAAATGGGGCCAGGCCCCATTTTACTTAATTTTTTCTATTCTCGCCGTTTAAGGCTTAAGAAAACCGCGCATTTTATTTAATATAGAAATAGCACGCAATACCAAAGATTGCCTTACCTAAAAAGCATACCCATCTAAACACAGGAAAAGGGAACATAAAAGGTAAAATGAACAACAAGGCCATAATTAACGCTAAAATTATTTTGCCCCTGGTATCAGCAATTATGAAAGCGACTATAAAAATTATGAGGACTATTATATTAACGAGCTGTTCGTAAGGCATAATTAAGCCTTCAAAATACGCTTATTTTTTCGCGGCTATTAATTATAATATGTAATTTTATAATAAGTTTTCATAATTTGTGAAGCCCTAATATTCTCCGTCCGCACTTTTCGGGCTTGATGAATCAAATTAATATATTTATTTTTATGAAAAAAAGTGCGGGTTTGATGAATCAAACCCTTACAGATTGCTCTTTACATATTCCTGTCGATAACTTATATTATATACTCAGAAAGGTGGCTTTGATAAATCAAGCCCCTCCTTTTTTACATTTAGGATCAGATTGGAGTTTCGATGACCCACGCAACGACCGTAATTTGTGTTCGCCATAAAGGAAAGATTGCCATGGCCGGAGACGGCCAGGTTTCAATGGGTCAGACTATTTTAAAGAAGAAAGCTAATAAAATAAGAACTCTGTTTAAAGGAAAAGTAATAGCTGGATTCGCAGGAGCCACTTCTGACGCTTTTGCCCTGTTTTCCAGGTTTGAGGGGAAACTTGAAGAATTTCGAGGTAACCTCTCCCGGGCAGCAATTGAATTAGCTAAGGACTGGCGCATGGATAAGGCGCTCCGCAGGTTGGAAGCTCTCTTAATCGTAGCTGATAAGGACAATTCTTTTCTGATTTCAGGAACGGGGGATGTTATCGAGCCTGACGATGGAATCATCGCTATAGGATCTGGAGGGGCTTTCGCCCTGGCTGCCGCTCGAGCTCTAATTAAATACACCGACATGTCAGCTAAAGAGATTGCTTTGGAAGCTATGAAGATAAGCTCTGATATTGATGTTTACACTAATAAACAGATTACAATCGAGGAACTTTAAATGGCCATAGCTCTTCCCCAGGATTTAAGGAAACCGACCCTAAAATCGGAGGAGACAGAACTTACTCCTCGAGAGATTGTAACTGAGTTAGATAAGTACATCATCGGCCAGGAAGCTGCCAAAAAAGCGGTGGCCATAGCCCTTCGAAACAGGTATCGCAGGAGAAAACTTCCTCCTGATCTTGCTGATGAAATTGCACCCAAAAATATTTTAATGATCGGTCCTACCGGCATAGGCAAGACCGAGATATCCCGCAGGCTGGCCAAGCTGACTTACTCTCCTTTCCTCAAGATAGAAGCCAGCAAATTTACTGAAGTAGGTTATGTTGGCAGGGATGTAGAGTCTATGATACGAGATTTAGTGCGGATTTCTGTGGAAATGGTGAAGTCGGAAAAGATTGGGGAAGTCAAAGAAAAAGCTCATAAAAACGTCGAAGAAAAGATATTGGACCTACTCCTTCCCCCGTTAAAAAGAAATACAGGCGATCTTGACGAGGGAAGCCATCTCGGATTTCAGGAGACAAGGGAAAAATTTAGAAGACAGCTCAGGGACGGGCTGCTGGATGAGAGAATGGTGGAAATTGACGTTAAGGAAAAGATGTCTTCTCCTATGGAGATTTTCTCAAGCTCCGGGTTTGAGGAGATAGGAATCCAGATTCAGGAAATCATTCCCGGATTTTTGGGTGGGAAGGGTAAAAGACGAAGGATAAAAATAAAGGAAGCCCTGGAATATTTACTGGAGGACGAACAGAAAAGGTTGATTGATATGGACCAGGTAGCCCGGTTGGCTGTGGAGAGAGTTGAACACTCCGGAATAATCTTTCTCGATGAGGTAGACAAGATTGCCGGCCGGGAAACGGGCCACGGCCCTGAAGTCAGCCGCGAAGGAGTCCAAAGGGATCTGCTTCCTATAATCGAAGGCACTACTGTTAATACGCGTTTCGGTTTGGTGCGAACAGATCATATTCTTTTTATCGGGGCTGGAGCTTTCCATGTTTCCAAACCAGCTGATCTTATACCTGAACTCCAGGGAAGGTTTCCGATTAGAGTAGAACTCACTCCCCTGGATAAAAAAGATTTCGTCAAGATATTGACCGAGCCAGAAAATGCTCTTATCAAGCAGTATGAAGCTCTTATGGCAACTGAAGGAATTGATGTTGATTTTACTGAGGATGCCATTGATGAAATTGCTGAAATTGCAGAGAAAGTCAATGAAGATGCAGAGAATATCGGTGCCCGCAGGCTTTACACAGTCATGGAGAAAGTTATGGAAGAGATATCTTTTAGGGCTCCAAATATAAAAAAGAAAAAAATTCCAATCGACAGGAAATACGTTCAAAGCCAGCTCAAAGATATTTTGAAAGATCAAGATCTGAGCCGCTTCATTCTTTAATGAAGAGATTCTCTCTTTTTCTTGTTCCTTTGTTTCTTTTGTTCACATTTGTTTTTTGTGGAAAAAAGGGACCCATTCTTCCCCCCATCAAAAAAAATCCCCAAAAAGTTGAAGTTTTTGAGATAGCCCAGAGAGGGGAGAAGCTCATCCTTGAGTGGGAAAATCCTGCAGCCTATACAGACGGAAGTTCTCTATCTAACATTGCTGAAATCGAGATCTGGCTTGTCGAACAAGAGAGAAAGAATGCTGAAAAAGGATCTGGAGGGGATAAGAAGGTTACTTTGGCAGAGTTTGAAAGAATAGCCAGGCTCGCCGTTTCGATAAAAAAGGAAAGATTTTCTGCATATCGAGCAAAGAGAAGTGAGGCTCCAGGCAAATTCCGCTATTTTTATGAATTGACAGGAAAAGACTTTACTCCGAAAAACCTTATATTTGGGCTCAGAGTAAAGGATAGGAAAAAAAGGAAGTCAGAGTTTTCTGGTCTGCTGTCGATTGAGCCCAAAATTATTTCGCTCCCTCCTGCAGGGATCAAGGCGACTGTTCTTAAAGATAGAATCGAGATCACATGGTATCCGGCAGAAAAGAACATAGACCAATCTTCACCCCCTCATTTCAAAGGCTATAACATTTACAAACTGAACGAAGCGGGCTTAGCCTATTGCCTTAATTCTCAACTCGTAAAAGAGAGAAAATACAGCGATAAAGATATTCTCCTTGGAGAAGTTTATCGCTATTTTCTGAGAGCAGTTATTTCAGATTCCCCGCCTTTATCAGAAAGCGATAATTCTGAGGAGATAGAGGTTTTGGCCAAGGACACCTTTGCTCCTGCAGTTCCTTCTGGCTTGGTATCTATTGCCACAGAGGATTTCATCTCTATTAGTTGGGATGCCAATCTTGAGAAAGATTTAGCCGGATACAGAGTGTGGCGGAAGATGGAAGGGGAGGATAAATACATCTCGTTAACTCCCCTGCCAATTCAAGGAAATGCCTTTAACGATACGAGTGTTGAAAAGAATAAGAGATATTATTATGCTATTACGGCTCAGGATAAATCCGGGAATGAAAGCCCAAAATCAGAGAGTGTCTCTCAGACCATAAAGGAAGGATTCTTATGAAAATTTATCGATACACACACAGAAACAAAACCTACTGGGGAGCATTAAAAGAAGACGTTCTTTTTGAGCTGAAAGGCTCGGTATTCAGTAAATTTGAAACCAAGGAAGAAGGGATTCCAATCAGTGAAGTGATCCTGCTTCCTCCTGCAGAGCCTACTAAAATTGTTGCAGTCGGAGCTAACTACAAAAATCATACCAGGGAAATGGGGAGGCCTGTCCCAGAAGAGCCACTGATCTTCCTTAAACCTCCCTCAGCGGTTGTGGGGCCCAATGATATTATCGTCTATCCGAAGATGGCCAAGAGAGTCGATTATGAAGGAGAGCTGGCTTTGGTAATTAAGAAAGAAGCCAAGCTCCTCAGCGATAATGACAAGATAGAGGATTATATCCTGGGTTACACCTGCTTTAATGATGTCACAGCTCGAGATCTTCAGCAAAAGGACGGTCAATTCACAAGGGCCAAGTCTTTCGATACATTTGCCGCTGTCGGGCCTTGCATTGCTACCGATGTCGATCCCTCCCAGATGAAACTCAAGACTTTTTTGAACGGAAAGCTAAGGCAGTCATCCAGTTTAAATAATTTAATTTTCTCTATTCCCTTTCTGGTTAGATTCATATCCAGGATTATGACTCTTATTCCGGGAGATATTATCACTACGGGAACTCCGGCTGGGATAGGACCTATGTCTCCAGGTGATAGGGTTGACGTCCAGATTGAAGGAATAGGAACTCTTTCCAACACCGTCATGAAAATAAAATCGTAGGGGCTTGATTTATCAAGCCCACCTTTTAAAATATATTCAATGATTTATAGCTAACGTAGGAGTTTGATTCATCAAGCGCACTTATGGTGCAGGATTTGGTTTATCTTGTGCAGGGTCTTGATTTATTGTAGGGGCTTGATTCATCAAACCCGCTCTTATAGAAGGTGCTTGATAGGCAAGTTGTTTTTTCATTTTTTTCTGGTTAAACTTTTCTCACCAGTTATATAATAATGAGCAGATGAGATGAAAAAGAAGTGATGAACGGACTTCACTGAATTGACCACTTTTTTTCTCCTGCTCATCTCACTTTGATCAGAAGGAGGTTTAAATGCAAATTTTTTTGGACACGGCTAATTTAGATCAAATTAAGGAGGCAGCAAGTTGGGGAATATTAAACGGGGTCACAACAAATCCTACTCTGGTCTCCAAAGAGAATTTAAAGTTTGAGGATTTAATAAAGAAAATCTGTAAAATTGTTCCGGGCCCTGTGAGTGTCGAATGTGTTTCGACAAAGTCTAAAGATATCATTAAAGAAGCGAGAGGCTTGGCCAAGCTAGCCGACAATGTAGTCGTGAAGATACCGATCTGTGTGGAAGGTCTTAAGGCGATTAAAGTGGTATCGGGGGAAGGAATCAAGGTTAATACAACCTTAATATTTTCTGCAAACCAGGCTCTTCTGGCAGCTAAAGCAGGAGCAAGATTTGTAAGCCCTTTTGTTGGCCGTCTTGATGATATTTCTCACCAAGGGATGGACCTGGTGGATGAAATAGTAACCATATTTAATAATTATGGGTTTGAGACAGAAGTGATCGTGGCCAGCATAAGGCATCCCCTTCACGTTTTGGAGACCGCCTTAATGGGAGCAGACATTGCCACCGTTCCCTTTGCTGTTTTGGAGAAAATGGTGAAGCATCCCTTGACCGATATCGGGATTGAAAATTTCTTAAAAGATTGGAGTAAAGTCAAACGCTAGATAATAAATAACCAATCGAGAGAGAGTAAAATGACTATCGAAAAAAAGTTAGAGGAGCTAAAAGAAAAAACAAAGGCAGCTGAATTGGGAGGGGGCAAACAGAGGATAGAGAAACAGCACCAGGCTGGAAAGCTTACTGCTCTGGAGAGAGTAAATCTCCTTCTGGATGAAGGTTCCTTCCAGGAAATGGATAAGCTTATAGTGCATCAAAGTCGTGATTTCGGGATGGAAAAAAAGAGAATTTATGGGGATGGAGTTGTAACGGGTTATGGCACTATTGATGGGCGGAGGGTGTTTATTTTTGCCCAGGATTTCACCGTATTCGGAGGCTCTTTGAGTGGGGCAAATGCAGCAAAAATCGTGAAAATTATGGACTTAGCCCTCAAAGGAGGCGTTCCTATAATTGGCCTCAATGATTCTGGAGGCGCTCGCATTCAGGAAGGTGTGGCAAGCTTAGGAGGATATGCCGATATCTTTTTAAGGAATGTTCTGGCCTCTGGGGTCATTCCCCAGATCTCAGCTATCATGGGACCTTGTGCGGGAGGCGCTGTCTATTCACCAGCCATAACCGATTTTATTATCATGGTAAGAGATATCAGCAATATGTTCATCACAGGGCCGGATGTGATTAAGGCAGTGACCCAAGAAGATGTTACCATGGAAGAATTAGGAGGAGCAGACACCCACAACGCAATAAGCGGTGTTGCTCATTTTGCGGCTGATGATGAGAATCATACACTGGCTTTGATCCGAGAACTTATCTCTTTTATCCCTGATAACAACATGGAAGATCCTCCCTTGAAGGAAACATCTGATCCTTCAAACAGGACAGACGAGGAGCTAAATTTTTTGGTTCCTGATGATCCCAATAAGCCCTATGATATTAGGAAGATCATAAGCGAAGTTTTGGATGACAAGTATTTCTTCGAGGTTCAAGCCCATTATGCCAAAAACATAGTGATTGGTTACGGCCGTCTGGGGGGAAGATCGGTAGCACTCGTCGCCAATCAGCCAGATCATCTGGCCGGTGCTCTGGATATCAATGCCTCGGATAAGGGAGCTAGATTTATTCGTTTCTGTGACGCCTTCAACATACCCCTGATCACATTTGAAGATGTACCTGGATTTTTGCCCGGTGTTGCCCAGGAACACGGCGGAATAATCCGTCATGGAGCAAAACTCCTCTATGCTTTTGCCGAGGCTACAGTGCCAAAGATAACTGTCATAACCCGTAAGGCTTATGGAGGAGCTTATTGCGTTATGGCATCCAAGCATATTAGAGCAGATATAAATTATGCTTATCCTACTGCTGAGATAGCCGTCATGGGTCCGGAAGGCGCTGTTGATATCGTTTACAAGCACGAGCTGGATAAAATAAAAGATTCGGCGAAGCAGAGAGAGTCAAAAGTGGAGGAGTTCAGGCAGAAGTTCGCCAATCCTTACATTGCCTGCGAGAAAGGCTATCTCGATGAAATTATCGAGCCGAAATTTACGAGGCCAAAACTCATCGCTGCCTTGGAGATTTTAGAAAACAAGAGGGATACGAATCCTCCCAAAAAGCACGGAAACATTCCACTGTAAATATGTAAGGGCTTGATTTAAATTTGTAGGGGCTTGATTTATCAGGCCCACCATTTACTATATATGTAATGAT
>Ga0307380_10003521_pt1 | contig 21577 bp, 13 predicted proteins | sample UN3MG_FD_202239 | JGI IMG/M metagenome (GOLD analysis project Ga0307380, IMG submission 202239) | Soil microbial communities from Risofladan, Vaasa, Finland - UN-3 | ecosystem: Environmental > Terrestrial > Soil > Coastal area > Acid sulfate soil | place: Finland: Risofladan, Vaasa | collected... | reverse complement strand
GCGAAAGCAGCCCCAAATGACGAGGCCCTGCAAACCCTGGGTATCTCCCAGGCCAAGGAAGGGCGGTCCATCGATGAAGTAGTGGGCACCATGCAGGCCGTCAAGGCTATGGCTGCCCTGGAGGATGGTTCCACAGAATCCATTGATATGTTCGGGTTCGATGAAACCGCCCTGAAGGCTGCCAAGGCGATAGCCAAGCGGGTAGCGGCCAAGAAGCGTGATATTCGTGAAAACATCAATGCCGTGAAGGGTGCGGTAAACCGTCCTGACAGAGCCAAGGCCCTGGGCGTGGACGTGAAAGACCCGGAAGCGATCAAGGTCCGGTTGAAGGAATTGCAGGCCGAATCTGACGCCCTGGATAGCTGGGCGACAAACCCCAAACTACGCGCCGAGCTGATTGCGGAAGACACCTTCGAGGTAAAAACCAAACCTGGCCTTTCCGAGGATAAGCCTGTATCGGAAATCGTCGAACCATACGGTATTGAGAATGACGTTTTTCATTTAATGGACACCTACCCAGGCATACAGCCCAAGGAAATAGCGTTTCAACTGAAAATCCCGGAACAGATGGTACGGGACATTATGGCGAATGAGGACACTAACTTCATTGCTGTTGAGCCAATGAGTCTGGGGCCAAGAACAAATCCCGATATTAAAGAAACCACTGCCGCAGCCCAAGCTGCACGGGAAGACGATCGCACGACTGATGCTTTTGCCCTCGAAACCCAAACCGAAGAATCACTGGCGGCCGAGGCCGAGGCGAACAAGCCGGCGCCCGAGCCCGCCGAAGTACCGAGCCCTGAAGACTTTGTAATGACTGGCTCCACCGCTGCCGTGGATGAAGCTGAAGCGCGTGGCCAGAACAATCTATTTGACCAGCCTGCCAAAGACAAAACGAATGAGGAAATAGCCGAAAAGATAGATGAACTGTGGCCGGATAGGGATTATCCGAGCGGAATGGCTATGTCTATGCGTTTGGCAGCAGAGGGATATCTAAATATATCTGATGCACATGCAGAGCAGATAGCCAAAGGGATTCAGAGTGGCTTGTATAAGGTAGGTGCCACTGCGCCCAAGCCAGCCGATGGTCAGGACAATCTATTTGACCAGCAGGCCAATGAATCTGCCACCAGCCCGCTGAATAACCTGCCAGAGCCCACCGAGGGCCAGCAGGAGGCCGGGAACTACAAAAAGGGCCACGTCCAGGTTCAAGGGCTGGATATCACCATAGAGAACCCGAAAGGCTCCTATCGTACCGGCAAGGACGAGGACGGAACCGCCTGGGAACACGAAATGCAGAGCCACTATGGCTACATCAAGCGCACCGAAGGCGCTGACGGTGAGCATGTTGACGTGTTTGTGGGTGAGAATCTTGAATCCGATCTGGCCGTTGTTATCGATCAGGTGGACGGAGAGGGCAATTTTGATGAACACAAGGTCATGCTGGGCTTCAACACTGAAGCTGAAGCGATCGCGGCCTACAAGGAGAACTACGACGATAACTGGGTAGTGGGTGAAACCAGCTCATTGAGCATGGACGCCCTGAAGAACCTGCTCGAAGCGGGAGCCCTGACCAAGCCTATCTCCGGCGAACTCCCAACACAACAGGCCGAAACTTCGCCTATCTCCGACGAAGAACTTAGCAATCGCCTTGTCGATATGGGGCTAACTCCTGCTGAAGATTCAGAAGAAAAGCAGGCTGAAATAGTTGCTAATATCCTGGATGAAACAACCCCAACCATATACCGAAACAACGATGCAACGCTGTTCTATACCGTCACTAAGGCGGTCAACGGCGACAAAAAGTATCAGGCTACAGTATGGGATAAGGACGGACCTGTATCTGATTCCAAGCACGACACCCCGGAGGGTATTGTTCGGCACTACGGCTATGGTAGTGAGTTTGCCCAGAAGGCTACCCAGGGCGAGCTTGATTACCTTGTAACAGGTAAGTTTTCCCCGTCATGGCCAGAGGGTATCAGTCAGGCCCAGATCGATGAAGCCGAGGCCCAGGGCGTAAGCCTGCTGCCGATTGATCCCGTCGAATGGACACGGATTGTCGACCGTAGCGACCTGTTCAAGCAGCCCCAGAAGGGCGAGTACAAGAACCGCCAGCATAGATTCTACAATGGCGAGTACCTTTCTGCCCCGGAGCTGAAGGAGGTTTCCGAGGGCAAGTGGGAGATCGAGGCCGATCCTGTTATACGCGAAACACTGATGGAAACCGCCAAAGGATCGCAGGCGGATATAGACGACTGGAGTCTGCCGGAAGTCCTCAAGGTGACTGTAACCAAGATCAACGACCGCACCTACACGGTGAAAACCAATTACAACAGCCGGTACAACCATTTACCGCAGAATTCATGGCAGGCTTATTACGACAAGCTGGCCGGGAAAGTGCAGGATTTAGAGCAGACAAAAGAAGTCACTATCACCAAGGAGCGTGGCCGCAAGATTGACCCTAACAACAAGGACAAGAACGCCCCGCGCTACACTCCCGAGGAGCTGGCCTGGGTGGACGCCCAGCGCTGGGCAAAGGGTTACTGGCTGGAGATTCATTCCCAGGTAATGTTCCGGGATGTGCTGATAGATCAGGCGATTGATCAGCGTGAAGACCCGGCTATTGATAATTCCCAAAAGATGATCCTGTCCCTGTTCGATTACACCGGGCAATGGGCTTCGCCCTGGGCAGACGCCGGGTATACCGTGGTTCCTATCGATATACAGAAGGGCACCACCGCCGAGGAGGCCGTAGAGCAGGGGCTTATTTCTGAAGAAGAAATGGACGACTGGCTGAATCCGATGGATGTGCGGGATATTGCCAAGAATCCTAATCAATGGCTGGACGACAACGGCTATGGGGATATGGAGATATACGGCATTCTGGCTGCCTGTCCCTGCACGGATTTCACCAACGCCGGCAACAGGCACAAGGCCGCTAAAGTAGAAAGCGGTGCAATGCGCGAATCTATTGACCTTGTTGCTGACACCCTGGATTTGATCGAGAACCTTGATCCCCGTTTTTGGGTGATCGAGAACCCTGTGGGGCCGATAGAAGACCTGACTGGACTGCCCAACAAGCGCATGTTGTTTGATCCCAGTGCCTATGGTGATCCCTACACCAAGGGAACGGCCCTATGGGGGAAATTCAATAACGATCTTCCCGAGTACCACGTTGATCCGGCTATGGGGAGTAAGTTCTTCCTGGATGCTGGCGGCGGGTCCATTGAAACCAAAAACACTCGAAGCGAAACGCCTACAGGCTTCGCGGCGGCATTCTTCGCGGCCAATAACCATGCTGGCCTGTCTGCTGCCGATCGCCTGGAGCGGGAATTGCCTTTGGCGGCGGGTGCAGTCCGGGCGGCGGTAGAGGCTGGGTTTTCTGAAGCCGTTATCCGCAAAACAGTCAATGACGCCCTGGGCCGGGAAGCCGATGAAGAATTCGACCAATGGGATGATACCTTCGCTGCGGTAGCCAGAGTGCACCTGATGGAGCTGGTGGCTCCCGGCAACACAATGAGTGTGGCGGAACTTGCCCACCAACAGGATGTTGTCAACGCCGTCCAGGCCGAGAACCTGGAGGCCGTAGAGGAGCTGACCGAGGAAGATCGTGGTCTGTGGCTGGAAGACGCCATGAATACCCCGCTAATCCCCGGTGTGGTCGCTATGCAGATCAATGCGGCTATAGCGAAAGACGGTGTTGATCCAAGAGATATCTCTGACGCCCTGGAAGCAGCGGTTGACGAGAATGGTGAGGCCGATGCGGCTGACCTGATGATGATTGTTCTTCGCCTACGCAAGCAGGCCAGGGACGCACAAGCGAAGGAGCAGGAAGATGAAGGTGAACGTGAATCAAGTGCTGAAGATCGCGGAGAAGTCGAGGCAAGCGATCCACAAACGGCCTTTGACGATGCCGAAGCAGCCCTCCGCAAGCGAGTCGGGCACAAGCGCGGTAAGCTCAAAAAGAAACGAGGTCTACCAACAGCCTTCAAACTCGCCGGAAACAACCTAACAAAGGGTTTTGAGGAGATCGAGAAAGACGGCCTGATGGGTACTCACTACCCGGTAGCCAAGGGTGGTACACAGATCGTCCTGGGAGAGACAGTCGACAAAGACGTTGAGGTGGCTATTGCCAGCTTTGCCAATGAGGCGTCTGGTACTGTGACCCGCTTTGCAATCCCGAATAAAGCCCTTGCAAGATATGTAGGGCCTGAATCGAGGGGCAGCAAGGCGATAGACAACATAGCCGGCTGGCTGGGTGGGACCGTCCAGAAACTCCCTTCCTGGGCCGCGAAGGAACTGGATAACGGTGGTCATGCCGACCGGTACGGCATGTTCTCAATGAGCAAGCGAAGCGATCCTGTTATACGCCTACCTGACTGGGTATCCTACCCTGATATATTGCAGCGCCTTGAGAATGCCAAGAAAGCCCTGCCAGAGCGTTTGGTGTGGTTTGGTTCGCCGGAGCCTGATGTTATTGGTGAAGATTCCATAAAGGCCAAATATGCGCCCCTGGGGACCGGGTACGAATGGGGACAGCGGATCGAGCTTCTTGCCCAGCAAATAGACGAGCTCATGGAGGCCACCACCCCCGCGACTGGGTATGAGGCCGAACTTGCCATAAAGACCCCGAATCTGGCTGAAGCGCTGCGCGAGTACAAGCAAGTCGAGAATATGCCCAGCACGATCGCCGGCCGGGAACTGGTCGAGGAAGTTGCACAGGCCGAGCTGAAACGCTTGAAAGACCTATCGAAGGGCGTTGTCCCCGCCAAAGACACTGCCCCCCAGGAAACTGACCAGGAGCGGGCCAACCGTACCGGGAAGACGTTCATTTCCGAATCCGGCGAGTTTGTGACGCCGGAGGAAACGACCGAACAGCCGGCAGCCGAACCCATTGAAACAGAGGCAACGACCCCTAAATATACCCCGCCAACCCCCGAGGAAGCGGCTGAAAACCAGCGCATTGCCCGAGAGGAAAGGGCGGCATTAGAAGCCGAGCGTGAAGTCGAAAAGGCCAAAGAAAAGGCGTTCAACGACAACAGGCCAACCGTTGCCCGTGTGGATGGTGCGACCGCCAGAATTGAAGCCGACAAGCGGTATACCGCCATTGTCGAGGAGAACGATGCTGCCGATCCATACCGCATGTACAAAGATGATTATGTGGATGCGTTTATAGCCGGTGCCCAGGGCCAGCAGGACTACAAGAACCACAACTCTTACCTGGGAACCATAAGCCGTAGCAGCCAGTCCGATAAAACGCTTGGGACTCTGATTGAGAACGGGTACCGGGAAGGCCTGGAATACGGTGGTGGAGAGCCAGAGACTACGGGAGAGATCAGTGAACCTACCGAAGAAAACCCCGAGGTAATTGAAAGCACACCCGGAGCGCGATGGGGGGAGAACCCCAATGACCCGGCTGGCGGTGCCGCTATTGTTCTTTGGAAGGCCGCAGACGGATGGTACTCACAAGGCAGCATTTCCGTGAACGAAGCCCACATACAAAGGGCTGGGACTCAAAACGGGCCGCAATCAACGCGCCAGGGGGCACTTGACGCCGCTGTATTGAAAATAGAGGCAAGGGCTGGCGAGTGGGCGCACGGACTCGAATCAAAGCCGGGACTTTCCAGAACACAGGCACAGTCGATTCTGGAATGGGTTAAGGAGCAAAAAAACAAAACAGCGGAATCCCCGACGGCCCCGGACAAGAAGCACCAGATTGCCGATTTCGGCACCAAGAACAAGGTGGTTACGAAGACCAAAGCCGAGGAGGCAATAGCCCGGATCAAGGCCCGTCAAACCCGGCTGAAATCGGGCATAGACCCAGAAGATGCGGTAGATGCAGTGATAGCGGCCACTTACTATATTGAGGGAGGAGCGGTCAAATTTGCGGATTACGCAGTCGCAATGGTGGAAGGAATCGGGGAATGGATACGCCCCTATTTGCGTCAATTTTACGAGAATGTGCGCTGGAACCCAGATATGGCTGAATACCAGTCTCAACTGGACGATGGTGCTACTATAGAGGAATACCTGAAAAGGGTCACAGCTAATGATGAACGTACCACAGGAACTACGGAACCAGATCGCGGAGAACTGCCAGCACCCGGTACTGAGGAAAATCTTGTCGATGAAGGACGAGGAGGAATCGGACAAGGCGCTGATGAAACTGGCGGCGAAACAGGTGGACAACGAGGAGGATTTGATACTCCCGTGGATCAGCCTGGGAGTGATCTATTTGGAGAACCCAGCGATACAAGCGTTAGTGACGAAAAAGACCGACTTGCGAATGATGCTGCCCGAGATACTGACACCGGGGGAAGCAGCTTGGCTGGCGCAGAAGGACTATTTGCTGAACCAAGCGCAGACCCGACTGCTGATTCAATCGTTGACAAAACCCCTGCCGAAATCTCTCTAACTCCGTTAGATGCTAACAATGAAGACCTGACGACTGACCAGCGCGACATGATCATCGAGCTGGATATGGTCATGGACGAGCTGGGCGAGACTACCTACACCGAGGCCGTTGTTTCCCAGGCCGTCAACAACATTGCCGAGCAGATGGATGTTGAGATCGAGCTGGTTCAGGAGGTCGCTGACACCATACTGGCTATGGCCGCCGGGATCGATCCTGCGGAAGACCAAACTCCGATCACTGAAAAAGCAGCAAACTCTATCGTTGCCAAGATCAAGGCCGAAATGCCCTTCCTCACGGATGGGCAGGCCGAGGACGTGGCGTTTGCGGAGGCACGACTATCCAAGCCTGATGGGTTTGGTGTCCTGTTTACCAATGGCACTGGAACCGGTAAAACCTTTGTCGGCCTGGGTGCTATCAAGCGTATGTGGGAAGCCGGCAAAAAGAATATCCTGATTGCCGCCCCGAAACAGCCTATTGCCGATGCCTGGATGAAGGCTGGCGCCCAGTTCTTTGGGCTGAATATCACAAAATTGAACGATACCCAGGATGCCGGCCGGGGAATTGTCGTTACAACCTTCGCCAACCTGGGTGTGAACCGGGCGCTGATCAAGCGGGACTGGGATGCCTTCGTTATGGACGAGGCCCATTACCTTGCGGCCAGCAAGGAAGGCGACCACACGAAAGCCCTGAAGATGCTCCGGGCACTATCGTATAAGCGCGGTACCGAGTGGGATCGCGTCATGGCCAAAAATCCGGAGGACGCTGCACGGCTGGATGAAATTCCGAAACTGATCGAAAAAGCCAAAAAGGACTACGACTACGCAAGAGCTGATGCGCTGAAGAAGGAATCCACGGATATCTATGACCGGCTGCGTCCCCAGATAGAGCCGGAAAGAGAGATCATTGCCGCTCGATCCGACGAGAGCAAGGCGCGATCCATACTGCTCAGTGCCACCCCGTTTGCTTATGAGAAGACCGTGCGCTGGGCCAATGAATTCCTGTTCGACTGGGGCGCGGATAGCGATGGACAAGGACAGCGGTACAACCAAGCCGACAAGTACGAATCCTTTATGATGCAGCATTTCGGCTACCGAATGCGCTACAACAAGCTGACGGCGCCGGAGGCCGAAGTTGATACAGGGTTGATGCAGCGGGCGTTCAATACATGGCTGAAAAATGAAGGCGTCCTATCTGGCCGGGTACTGGATAGTGAATTCGACTATGACCGTAAATTTGTTCTTGTGGAAAACGCTATTGGGAAGCGGGTCGACGAGACCCTGCAATGGGTCCGTGATCAGGCCGGCCAGAAGAACCCGCTGGACGGGATTAGCGATCTTAATGACTACCTGAAAGAGAGCTTCAACTATCACGCCAGAATGTACTTCCTGGAAGCGCTAAAAGCTCGGGATGCGGTCCCCATTATCAAGAAGCACCTGGAGCTTGGCCGCAAGGTCGCAGTGTTCCACGACTTCAAACAAGGCGGCTCGATAAACCCCTTCAGAATTGCAAAGAACCAGCCGGGGCCGGCATTCCTTGAATTCAGCAAGAAGTTTCAAGACCTGATTGATGCGTTTGACCAAATTCCGTCTGTGATTGACACGCTGAAGACGGCATTCCCTGAAGCAGGTATCTACAACGGTGATGTGAGCCCAAAAAGCCGGGTCAAAATGCAGGATGAATTCCAGAAGGACGGGAACGGCACCCTGAATATCATTATTGCCCAGGCTGATGCGGCTCGGGAAGGTATATCCCTGCACGACACGACCGGCAAGCACCAGCGGGTATCCTTGCAGCTCGGGCTGCCCGTTAAGCCTACCGCCTCGATCCAGCTCGAAGGCCGCACCTACCGTACCGGGCAGGCCAGTGATGCCATATTCCGGTATCTGACCATTGGTACTGCCTGGGAGCGCGTGGCGTTTGCCAGCACGATTGCCCAGCGGGCCAGCGCGGCAGAGAACCTTGCCCTGGGTGAAGCGGCCAGAGGGCTGAAGCAGTCCTTTATTGACGCCTATGAGGAGGCTGACACCTACGCACCGGGCCACGACGGCGAGGGCCAGGGCGGCAAGGAGCTCGATGCGGCCTATGCCAATGTGCTAACCCCCTGGGATATGGCCAAGACCTACTACTTTGGCTCTAAAAAGCAGGGCAAGGGCCGATCGTCTGCCGGCAGAGAAAACAGCGAATACTTTGCTACCCCGGAACCGCTGGGCCTGAAAATGGTTCACTGGGCCGATCCGAAGGCAGAAGACGACTTCCTGGAGCCCAGCGCCGGCCACGGGGCGATTGCGCGATGGTTCCCCGAGAACAGCAACGGTACTGCGATTGAGTACACGGACGACCTATCAAGCAAGCTGTCACTGCACTTTGATGGGAAGGTGATCACTGGCGACTACATGGATCACCATATCAGCAACAAGTACGATTCGATCATAATGAACCCGCCCTTTGGGGCTGGCGGCTCCCAGGCGCGGGATCACGTCCAGTTGGCAATGAGGCACCTACGCAACGGCGGCCGGATCGTGGCCCTGATACCCACCGGGCCTGCGGCTGACAAGAAATTTGAAGCCCTGATGGAGAGTGATGCGGCAAAAGGCGTCTATCAGGTGGGCAATATCCTGTTGCCGGCAGTGACCTTCGAGCGGGCAGGCACCTCAGTCCTTACCCGAGTGATCATTCTTGAGCGCCAGAACGATCCTGCTGTTGCTGCCACCCTGGAGCAAAAGAGCCGTGATTACACTGACGTCACGGATATCAATGACTTCTTCGACCGTATTGAAGACACTGAAATGGGTGCCCGCAAGGAAACCCGGATCGCCGGCGGCCGTGAAACACGTCCTCCTTCCCAGGTCCGGGCGGATCAGGAGCGGATTGATTCAGGTGAAGCGCTGGGAGAGCAGGACCGAGTGCCCGCACGGGAGCCGGAGCCCTGGGTAGCGGGATTCAACGCCCGCACGATGGACTCCAAGCACACCAAGACCGGGAAGCCCTTGTATGTGGTCAATCTGACCGAGGAAATGGGCGACAACTACGATACGTTCAGCTCACTGGCCAAGAAGTCAGGAGGCATGTACATCCGGGCGAGATTCCGTAATTACTACAAGCCCAATGATGGGGTGAAGGTACCGGGTACGCCCACGTTCAGCTTTGATTCTGCTGGGGATAGAGCGATATTTCTGGCTGACATAGCCAATATCCCACCACCCGGCCAGAAAGGAACCAGTTACAACCGGACCACCCGCAAAACCACGGGCGCTGGAATGAGCAAAGCCAGCCTGGATCGTATTGTCCAGCAATTCCTGAAGAAGTATCCGGGCCTGAATGACGTGAACGTGGAAATCGTCGACACAGCTACCGATCTGCCCGGAGTCACGGCGGAACACGCTGGGGTCTATAACTACTCTGCGGCCTACGATACCAACACCGATACCCTGTACATGGTTGCCGACACCATCCAGAGCAAGGCTGATGCCGTTGCCTCCTTGCAGGAAGAACTGCTGGTGCACAAAGGCCTGGGAATGTTTAACGAGACAGAGCTGAAGGCTGTTTTGTCCAAAGTCAGGGAAATGGCAGAATCCACCCCGGAAATGCGGAAGCTGTGGGAAGGCGTGAAGCGCGACTACGCCGACAAGCCGGTAGCCCAACAGGTTGAGGAGCTTTTCGCCAAGATAGCCCATACCAGAATGAATCCCATTGGCCGGGCCTGGAATGACTTTTTGCGATGGTTCCGTGGCCTCATGGCCAAGTACGGCTGGATAGACTCCCAGGCGCGTAAGGGCGACATTCTTGCAATGGTCTACCAGATGGGTGATGTGTTCGCCAGCGGGGAGCGGGCTGCGTCCAGGGCGACCAACGCCATTTACACAAAACAGGATAATGCCCCTCATGCAAACTGGACGGGCCGGCGCCTGGATAATGTCATGTGGAGCCACTGGGGCAAGCAATTGGAGGAGAATCACAGGGTTGAAGCTGCGATCGCCACCATCGATCCCTATGATTTCGTGTATGCCACTACCGGGTCAGAGGATAGCTTCGACAACATCATGGCCGAATCGACGGACAAATATCGTGATTATTTGTCCGATCCTGAAACCACCTACTTGGCTGTTGAGAAGAACGGCAGGGGTGGATACAAGATCATGGGCCACAACGGCCGGCACAGAATGGCCTATCTGGCGAAGCAAGGTGTTAAGTCTGCCCCCGTCCTTCTGATCAACCGGTACGCTGAAACTGGCGCCACCACTATGGGCATTGATGAAACCACTATTTTTGACGGCCAGGAGTACAAGGGTGACGGCGGGGAAGGCAATCGATTTGATGATACCGTCCGTGGCATGAGTATCAGTGTCAGGAATGCTATCGATGTGATCCCGGCCAACCGGGGGGATATCGATGAAGCCTACGGCAGGACCGATATGGGCGGCTTCCTGTACAACCGGATTTCCAGGGCAGCCAAGCTGACACCTGACGAGATCGTGGAGTGGCGTGAAGCGCACAAGGTCAATCAGCGCAGGGGGCGTGTGGCTGAAGTCCAGGTGGCCGCCAAGCAACTGGAGGCTGGTGAGCTGTCCCCCGAAGAATATAACAAGATCGTCAAAAACTTCATGCCGATCATGCCGATCGAGGAAGTACCCGAGCTGACAACCGTCGCGGATATGTCTGCGGCCCTGTCAGTGCACAAGGCGGCCAATATTCTGGGCGTAGACACCAATATCGAGCAGGGTACCCGAGTGGCCTCCAGGCTGGATATTCCTGCCTACGACTTCTATGACACCTGGGTAGTGACTGTCCACGATGGTTCGAAGCGTGGCGGAAATGCGATCGCCTATGGCAATCATGCCGTAATGAGCAATGTGGAGTTTGTCACCAGCCCGAAAGCGGCCCTGGGAATTGCCACTGGGAAGACGGCCAAGGCGCCGTTTGCCCGTATACATGGCGACTGGCAGGACGTAGGCGCCCAGGGAGCTCACGATATGGCCAATATGGTCATGTCTGACCCCAAGTGGGTGCAGGTTGGTATGAATCCCTTCCGTCATTCCTACTTCTACGACAAGGCCACAGGAGCCCCTGTAGTGGCCGCAGAGCTGGCTGTACAGGTAGGGCCACTGGTAATGGCCAAGAATGTTACTTACGCACAGCCGACCGATCCCGGCTTCGAGGTGGGCAGGGAGAGCGGTATTTACTTCAACCGGGTCAAAAAGCCAGATAACGGCCTGTTTGCCGGCCTGACCCGGCGCGATTTCCTGAAGGTTGGTGCTGGATTTGCGGTTACAGCGGCCCTGGGCAACAAGTTTTCCGCCCCGAATATGGAAGGGGTTCCTGTTGGGAAGGCTCGCCCCATTAGTTCGGCCATACTGAATACCGACCTGTCACCGAGCATTGTGAAGCTGATTGACGCCAACGATCTGAAAGGCGCCATAGAACTGGCCTCGAAGACCGGCCCAGCAGAGCTGAGAGGACTGGCCTCTACCATACTCGACCTGATGCCGGACACGGGCATTGATGTAGTGGTGGACCGGGACTACCCGGAATCTCCTGACCACGGCACGGCGGGCCTGAACAAGCGCGGGGGTGTAACCGTCAGTCTGTATACCGGTGATCCTGAAAATATCCTGTCCGGACTGCGATATGACACCTTCCTGCACGAAAGTCTCCACGCGATCCTCATGGCCCGGTACCGCGATCTTGATATTAGTCTTTCGAGCAACTACCGGCTATTTGGTATGCCAAAGCCTGTGGCGCTCGATGCGTTAGACCAATTCCGCGATCTGTACGACGAGTTTAAAAAGGCCTTCCGCCACGGTGGCATGTATGGGGGTATGTATACCGGGGAGGCTTTGTGGGAGTCGGACGAATTCTTTGTTCGAGCACTGACCGATCCAGAGCTGCAACTGGCTATGTCGATGGTCCCCTACAAGGGCTCTACCCTGTGGAATCGCTTCAAGGACTGGGTGAAAACCAAGCTGTTTGGTATGCCTTCCGGTACCGCGCCGTCATGGCTCGACGCCGCACTGATGGGCGCCCAGGACATTATCGATGTGATGGGCGAAGACCCGGCTGACTACATATTTGCCAATAAGGCCTTTGAATTCAACAGACAGGAACATGCCGAACAGGGTGTTAAGTTTGTTGACGAACGAAAATCAAACAGACGTACTCGAGCAGGCGCGACGGATATGACGCCGGCCGAACAGGCTGTAGTGGATAAGGGTGGTTTTGGAGTCAATCACCCTGTCCAGAACTTTGTAAGCAAGTGGAATCGGTTCCGGGCCAATATGGGCACCCGGCTCCACCAGGGCCTTGTTGACCAGTACCGCAGCTTCAAAGATATCCTGGGCGACGATCGTGCCTGGATGATGGGACACCTGACCAAGAGCAGCATAGGTACCATCGAAGCTGTAGTTGAACACGGCCGTCCTTTCCTGGACGACGGCGCCATAGGCATTGATACCACGAAGAAATCACTGAAAGAGATTCTGGAGCCCCTGGGCGAAGACCTTGACCGCTGGACGTGGTGGATTGCCGGCAACCGGGCATCAAGACTAAAGGCCGAAGAACGAGAAAACCTGTTCGACGACAACGATATTGCTGTTTTGAAGGCTATGAACCAGAACACTCCGGAGAATCCTGACCGGGAGGCCCTGTTTGAGCGGGTACGGGTAGAATTTGAGGAGCTGGCTGACTCTATCAACCGGATCGCAGTCGAAACCGGCCTGATGAACGAGGAGGAGGTCGATCGCTGGATGGAAGAAGGCTTCTACCTGCCATTCTATCGGGTCATGGAAGAAAGTGAGCAAATGAACGGCCCCAGGATAGGGGGTACCGCACAGCTCATACGGCAACAGGCCTATAAGCACCTGAAAGGCGGCAAGGAGAAGCTGGGCGATCTGCTGGGTAATTCATTGCTCAACTGGAATCATATAATCCACGCATCCCTGAACAACCAAGCGGCCCGTCAGGCGCTCGAAGCAGCCGAAACCCTGGGGTATGCACAGCGGGTATTGAAAAAGCGCAAGAGCAAGAAAGCGATCTATGTCCGTGAGAATGGTGTCGAGAAGTGGTGGGAGCTGGACGAGAGCTCCGAGGGCAAGCTGGTCCTTGAATCCCTGACCATGCTCAACAGCTACGGGCTTAACGGCTATGTCATGCAGGCCATGAGGGCCTTCAAGCGGGCACTTACCGTGGGCGTCACAGCATCCCCGGAATTCAAGATCAGAAACCTGATCCGGGATACCCTGTCTGCGATCGCCGTAACCGATATGTCGACCAATGTAGCCAAAAACTTGGCTGGCGGCCTGAAGGCTACGGGCGAGAACGCAGAGACAAAGGCTCAAATGCTGGCCGGGGGTGCGATCTTTGGAGACTCGGGCTACCAGCACGGCGCCGATCCGGAGGTAATCCGGCATGTGATCAAAAAAGGCACTCACCGGGAGACTATTCTCGATACCCGGTACGCGATCAAAAAATGGTGGGATAAATATCAGGATTTCGGGGCACGACTGGAAAACGTGAACCGGGCGGCCAATTACGTCCAGGATATTGAGCGAGGCCGTGGCCGGCTGGCGGCTAACTTCAATGCTCGAGATCACCTTGATTTCACCCGGCAAGGGTCGTTTGTGGCGATCCGCTTTATTGCCCAGGTGGTGCCATTCTTCAATGCCCGCTTGCAGGGCTTGGACAAGCTGGCGCGGGCTGCCAGAACCACCGGCCAGAAAGGCCAGTTCTTCGCGGTAGTGGGTGCCTATTCAATCATGTCCGTCCTGCTGTACCTGTTGATGCGTGACGACGATGATTACAAGGAAACCGAAGACTGGGAGCGAGATACCTATCACCTGTTTAAGGTGCCTGGGTCCGATATTCTGTGGAGAATCCCCCGGCCCTTCGAGGTGGGAGCAATTGCCTCAATGGCAGAACGCGCTGTTGAGCAACTGGTAAACGATGATGTGCACGGATCACTGTTTGCGGAGCGCATCCTGCATACCCTGGGCGAGACATTCTCCTTCAACCCCATGCCCCAGGCCGTTAAACCCGCGCTCGAAGTAGCTATGGATACCAACTGGTTTACCGGATCACCGATCGAGGGTATGAGCTTGCGTAACCTGTCCCCAGTCAACCGAAAGCGGGCCTGGACGAGCGATACCGCCATAGCAATATCGGAAGGCATGGACACAATAACCTGGGGCAAGGTGGTGTTGTCACCCGTCCAGGTACAGCACTTGGTACGGGGCTATTTCGGCTGGCTGGGTGCCACCACACTGGCCGGCGCCGATATGTTCATCACTGAGCCTATTGCCGGCGCTCCGCCCGATCCGGCTATGCGCTGGACCGAATACCCCATTGCCAAGGCCTTCACCAGGAGCGGCCCGAACCGCAATCCCAAGCAGATAGGACTGTTTTACGATCGACTGAATGAGATCAGTGAGGCCTATGCCGATATTCGCCTTGCTGCCAAAGAGGAAGATCAAGACGCTATCGACCGGATCAAGGCTGAGTCGGGCAACAAGATCGCACTGCGTCGGGTCTATAACAAGGTGTCCAAGAAGCTGTCAAAGATCAATGCCAAAATGTCCCAGGTGGTGATGGATCAAAACATGACAGCACAGGAAAAGAGAGCGGAAATGGATAGGTTGCAGGTTATGAAGAACGATCTGACAATGCTGATTGACGAAAAGACGAGGCAGTATTTCTAACGATTAGGTTGGCCGGTGTCCTGCATATCATGTGCGGCCGGCTTGCAGCACCCTGGGCGCGTCAGTCCGACGCCCCAGGAAACCCCCGCGACCACGATTAGTACAATGAACAGTGCTTTGCCTATATCCATAGGCAGAGACTATCATTAGTCTTTGGGCCGTTCTACCGGAGTAAGTGCGCCGCGAGCCCCACGGATGTAGTTTCCTATATGGAATGACGGCCTTACAAAGTCCTTAACCTTCTCTGTCAGACCTTCCACCCAGTCCCATTCGACACCGCCCATAGAATTGCACCCGAACCCCGTTACAAACTGGGCAGGGAAGCGCCATATAGCTACCTCATAGGGCTTGTTGTTGGTGGAGAATGTAGGCGAGTAGCGGTTTTTGTGCGCCTCGGACAGTGCCTCCTTCTCGGTAACTCCCTTTCCCCAGGAGTTGCGTGATGTGACCACTAAATAGGTTGGTTTCATTGGGCGCTCCCCGTTAATTGCTGTTCTTGTACTATCTCGTCAAAGTTTCTCGGGAAATTTGCCCTTTCTACCGCAAGCAGCGTGTCTTTGAAATTAAGCATACCGCTAACATGTGAGTCGGTAGGGAAAAAGTAATGCCAATTCCCGCCGGACGAATTCACATAATACATAAAGGCAGCCGCAAATTTCTTTGAAGGCTCTTTTAGATAAATAATGGACGCCGTTGTGTCCGACAACACCGTTATTTTATGTACATGAAAGTCCTCTTTGTTGAAGTTCTTTTCCCTGTCTTTGTGGCTAAACCGATCTGCTATCTCTTGGGCAAACGCCTTGAGCTTTATTGCGCTGTCTTTATTCACTGGTAGTTCCTCGTTGTTGTAGGGTGCCGGTTAGGGTGGACATACCCAGGCTGTCATTAGGGTTTGCTGAAGGATTCAACGGCAGCTTGTCCCGGCATAAAAAGGTGGGGGTGCGGGAATTCCCCCGCTGAACAGAATGGCCCCTTAATTCCAGTCTGCCCAAAGCCCCCGTAATTTATTGGAGCCGCTAACGGCGGCAAGTCGCCCCAACTGTGCTTTTACGCCCTACTATCTTGGGGTTCCCAGGCGGCGGTTTTCTGATTTGAGTGGCTTTACAAAACCTGCTAAAAACGATAGCCACTATTTGTTAAAACGGGATATTGTCGTCGAAGTCGCCGTAGTCCTTGGTCGGTGCTGGTGTGGGGGCGGCTGGCCTGGGCGGTGGTGTCGCGCTCTGGGCCTGGGGGGCTGCGGTCTGCTCCCTGGGATCACTGAGGAACTGCATTTCGTCGACAATGATTTCAGTGGTGTATCGATCCGAACCATCCTTGCCCTGATACTTCTTGGTCTGGAGCTTCCCCTCGACGTAAACCTTGGAACCCTTTTTAAGGTACTCCCCGGAGATCGAGCCCAGCTTGCGGTTGCCCCGGTCTATAAAGCTCAACCGGTGCCATTCTGTGCGCTCCTGCTTCTGGCCAGTCTGCTTGTCCTTCCAGGATTCACTGGTGGCAATGCTCACTCGGGTAGCGATATTGCCGTCTGGGAATGTGTGGCTCTCCGGGTCGTTCCCACAGGTTCCCACAAGAATAACTTTATTGATGCCTTTCATATCTGCTCTCCGTTGATTAAATGTGTTTCCATGATTTTCGTATTTTGATGTTGCTAACTACAGTTTGACTAACGCCATATTCTGCCGCTATCTCATTCTGTGAGAGGCCACTATCCCTGATCGCCAGAACATCAGCGTCCGTGAGCTTGGCGCGGCCATTATTTTCGCCTTTCAGTGCAACGTGCCTGCCTTTGGCATCCCGGTCAGCCGTATTATCCGCATTGGTACCAAGGAATAGGTGGGCAGGATTGACGCAGGATGGGTTGTCGCAGTGGTGGCAGATACACATTCCTTCTGGGATGGTCCCAATACTGAGCTGGTAACTGACCCTGTGAGCCAGTTTCGGATTTCCGTTAAAACCGAATACTCCGTAACCTTTATATTGCTTATACGCCAGCCACTCCCAACACTCATTGGGCGGCCCAATCCTAACCTTGTCCCAGAACCGCTGCATATCTACTCCTCGCAGTAGGTAGTGTTGCGGATGGTCGTACACACAACGCCGTTAGAATGATAGGTGCGCTTACCAACTCGCTGAGAGCTCGTTCCATCATAACCATAGCGGATATTGCCGATCCGGGTGCTGGTACAGAGGCCGTCGGGATCGTAACACTCCGGACCCATGTAGTCTTCTTCATAGCCTTCCTCCTCGTCCTCCTCATAGTAATATGAGTCCTCGTCGTAATAGTCGTCCTCCTGGGCCTCTGCTCCTGGGCACAGGTATAGATACAGGGAGAGTAGAGTAATGAACCAGAGATACAGTGTGGTATACCTCATTTGGTTTTTGCCCCTTCCTTGCTTGCCTTGATCGCATCGTACTCATTACTGATCAGGCCGCTGATAGTATCCGACTCGTTTTTCTTCAATTGTTTGCAGATATATCGCAACTGTTTGTGGGTTTGCGGGTAGGCCCTGTAACTGTGCGGCTGCTTCAGTGTCTTCTTCATTTTGCTGCTCCTGTTGGACATGCTTGATTTGTGTACACGGCGATAATAAAGCAATACGAATAGTAATACAATGCTTGTATTACAAATAAATTAGGTCTATTCTGAACAACCTACCAACAGACGAGAAATGATCATGGCACTACCACCCCTTGAAATGCTGAACACAGCAGGTATCGAGAAATCCCTTGAAACACTGGAGGCTGAAATAGGCCTTCGCCGCCTGGAAGAAGCCAAGCAAAACGGGGAGTCACTGGCCTCAACAATGACTAAACGCGAGTACATGGCTACCCACCTTTTGTCTGGTTGTTTTTCTGACCCGGATTGGGATGGAGATAGTCTTGGCATTGTTAGAGCGGCAGACAAGCTGTTACAGGACCTCGGCAAATATGAAAATCGTTAGTTCTACCTACCCCGCCGAAGGGGATCATCAGGTGTGTGTAGGTGTTAATGATGGTGGCTGGTGCACCTGGGAGAGGGTAAACGGCGTAGATCAAAAGAAGACGCCACACCCTACCCGGACACAGGCCTTCAAAGTGTTCGACCAACAAGTAAGTATTATCAAAACCAAGGAGTAATGAAAATGGCACCCAGAAAAAAAGCAGGTGAGGTCACGAAAGTCGAGAACCCCGGTCAGGCTGTAGCAGTCCAGGAACAGCCCAGAACCAGCATGGTTGCGGGTAGCTCGCAATATCTACCAATGCTCGAACAGGCAATATCTTCTAACCTGGATATTGACCGTCTTGAGCGTTTTATGGCGCTGCAAAAGGAATGGGAGGCGAATAACGCCAAGAAGCAGTTTCTTGAAGCTATGTCGTGGTTCCAGAGCGATATCCCTGTTATTTCCAAAAAGGGACACGCTGACTACGGCGAAGGCAAAGCCAATTACGACTACGCCAAGCTGGAAGATATTGCTGAAGGCATTAAACCTTATCTGGCCAAAAATGGGCTGTCCTATTCCTGGGAGTGCGCCCAGGCCGAGGGCGGGTACATTACTGTGACCTGCACCATGTCGCATATTGGTGGACACAGCAAATCCTCAACAATGACCAGTACACCGGATCAATCCGGGAACAAGGTTGGTGTCCATCAGATCGCTTCTGCCCGGTCCTATTTGAAGCGTTACACGCTGCTGGACGTGGCCGGCGTCACGGTCGGCGGTGAGGACGATGATGCACAGGAGTACATTGAGAATAATTCGTTTATAGAGCAGGGCAAGCCACAAGAAATTGCGTACTACCCAGACGAGCGCTTCAACGAAAAGCTCCCCCAGTTCACCGCCAAGCTGGAAAGCGGTGCCTGGAGAACCCAGGACGCGATAGATTTCATGGAAGAACGTGATATTACCCTTTCCCCCGCTCAGATCGAGCGGCTTACTGCAATCGAAACAGCAATCACAGGAGCTTAAAAAGCCATGATCCAGCACAACGTAGAGCAAGGTAGTCCCGAGTGGCACAAACTTCGTGCCGATATTCCATTCACGGCCTCACGGGCCGCCGCGATGATGGGGGAGTCGAAGTACCAGTCCCGTAATGATCTTCTTGCGGAGTTGAGTGGCCGTAAACCCGAGGAGGTTGATTCCTTTAAACAGAAACTTTTTGACAGCGGCCATGAGGCCGAAGAACGCGCCCGGAAGCACCTGGAGGCCGACACCCTGGAAGATTACCACCGAACCACCGGCGCCCAGGAGGTCGATGATTTAATGCTGCTGGCTTCATTCGACGGCCTGACAGATAACCTCGATATTTGGGAGCACAAGGTTTGGAATAAGACCCTTGCCGAGAATGTCCGTAATGGTGTACTTGAGCCGCACTACTACTGGCAGCTTGAACACCAGATGCTTGTGGCCGGCAAGAATAACTGCCTTTTCCAGGTATCTGACGGTACGCCCTTCCAGTGTGAAAAGATGGTGTATGTATCCATCAAAGAGCGCCGGGAGGCCCTGATTGCCGGGTGGAAGCAGTTCGCTAAAGACCTGAAAGAATACAAGCCCAAGGTGGTCAAAGAGAAACCGGTAGCCAAGTCTCAAAAGAACCTGCCGGCGATCGCCTGGAAGGTGGATGGGTCCATGATCACCACTAACCTGTCCACTGTGATCCCGATACTACGGGAGCGGTGCGAGGATGAAATGGCCAAAAACCTTGAGACAGATCAAGATTTTGCTGACAAGGAAGCCTTCGTCAAACAGGTGAAGGAAACCCGTGGCCGGATCGCTACTGTCAAAGAAGGGATCAAGCAGGAATTTACCAGTGTGGCCGAGGTTGAGGCCCTGCTGGCCGAGGCTGACAGCATACTCCAGAAGGCCCAGTCTCATGGTGAGAAGCAGGTAAAAGAGCAAAAGGAACGGATCAAGCAGGACATACTTCGAAAGGCCCAGCTCGATCTTCATGCGTTCTTTGCGGAGTGCAACAAGCGCACTATCCCCGTCGATGTTCTGTGTGTGTCAGGAGTCCCGCCAAGGCCGGACCTTGCGCTGGCTATGAAAGGAAAGAAAACCGTAACCAGCCTTCAATCAGCGGTCGATGATGGATTGGCCAGTTTCAAAGCTGGACTGGAAACCCACACCGCCCATATTGAGCAAAACCTGCACGTCTACAACGCCACTGTTGGCGGGTATGGTTATCTGTTTGGTGGCGATCTGAACACTCTCTTGGCCCTGCCCCTGGAGGCCTTCACCCTGACGATCAATCAGCGCATTGACGCCCAAAAGGCCCACGAAGCCCAAAAGGAGCAAGAGCAACGCGATCGGATCAGGGAGGAGGAGGCCAAAAAGGCCCAGGAGGCCGCCCAGAAGAAGCTCGACGAGGAGCGGGCGCAGATAGCCGCCCAGGCCCGTGAAGACGAGCGCAAGGCCAATGTGGAGGCTATGAAGAAGGTTCAGGAGCAAGCCAAGAAGACCGCCGAAGAACACCGAAAAGTTATGAATGACATGGCGGATTCTGGTACCGGGGTGATGAAGGATGGTAGGCACATCCCTGTTGCAGAATTCCTTGAAAGCACCCGTGATACCGCACAGGACAAACCCTTCAAGGAGCACTGCTCCCTGGGTGAGGAAATCGACAACTGGGCTAAACACTGGGGCCTGTCAAAGGAAGCGGAGGTAGACCTTACAAGCATCCTGATCAGGTGGGGCGTTATAGACTATGAAGGAGAATTGGTGCGTGAAAACAAGTCAAATTGAGCTCGAAGAATTATTGCGCGAAGTGGCCGAGCAAAACGCCAAATTAAGGCGCATAATCGAGGGTCCGGTGGAGGTTGAGGTTGAGGAAATCAATGACAGCCACTACCGGACAATGTTCCACGTTATTTGTCCTTTACCGGAGAAAAAAAGGAATGGCCCTTCGTAGCTGCTATGAAATTACCTGTGATAAATGTGACTTAACTGAACGGCTGGATGAAGCCTGGAACCTTGCTACTGCCAAGCGGGAAGCGAGGGAGATCGGCTGGGTTGTAGGGTGTGAAAATCATACCTGCCCAATGTGTAAACACTTGTTGAAGCTGGAGAAGAAAGATGGGAAATAAGGATGGTATGGCAAAGAACCTTGAGGTTTGCAAAGAACAACTGATTGACTGGAAGGATCGCATGTTTGATCTGTGTGTCAGGCTGATGGATTACAAGAATTGGTTCAACCGTGATAAAAGCAATAAAAACCGGTTGGATCATGTTTTAACGGCGTTCATTGAAGAAACCTTTGATGCCCTGCCCAGGGTGCTGACGTACCTGTTTATCTCTTGGTTGGCATGGAGGGCTGGCGTGTTGTTGGTGTCGTTCTTTTAGGCAAAAAAAACCCCAGCTTTTTAAGGCCGGGGTTTTTCAGTCGACCGCTACCAACAGCCAACATCACTGAGGAGCTATACAACCGACCCGATAGGGCCTAAATCGCACAACTGGAGTAACTGTATCATGGGAATCAAAAAAGAGACACCAACAAA
>Ga0307380_10003516_pt1 | contig 21599 bp, 42 predicted proteins | sample UN3MG_FD_202239 | JGI IMG/M metagenome (GOLD analysis project Ga0307380, IMG submission 202239) | Soil microbial communities from Risofladan, Vaasa, Finland - UN-3 | ecosystem: Environmental > Terrestrial > Soil > Coastal area > Acid sulfate soil | place: Finland: Risofladan, Vaasa | collected... | reverse complement strand
ATTGGCTGTTAAAAGTTTTGTGTTGCTCGCCATCGGTTTCAAATCCAAAACCAACAGCCTCAGGTTTACCGTCAATCTGTTTACCAACTATTACATGGCCATATTTCGTAATTTTCATCACCCAACCTCCGTGGTACATTTTTTACAATAATTACTAAAACGTTCACAACCTGAACAGCTTACACTATCAGGGCACTCAACACATTTTTTTCAGCAACGATTCCATTGTCTCAGCTATTAACTCATAAAGGTTTGTGTACTTTGTTTTCCATACGACAACTTCTCCTTTTAAATATTTTGATATACATACTGTTAAAGCAAATAGTAGAAAAATTAATATTATTAACATTGCAACTAACATTTAGTGTGCATCCATTTTCCATCGGAAACATGAATACCATACTGTAAATAAGTGCCGAGTCTACCCTGTATTTCTTTCGGGGCCTTCTCAGCATCTTTCATAGTTAAGAATGTGATGTAGTCAAGTTTTCGCAGCTTCGGATGCTTATAACTAACGAATATATAATCCATCAGCCCACCTCCCCATATTGTTCGTCGAATTGTTCCTTGTTATCGTGTCCACAATCAGAACACAAATCACTATCAATGCGGTCACATTCACATCCACAGTTATCACAGCAGACTGTTTCTTTTTCTTCACTTTCAGATTCCATAAGCACCTCTTCGTTAATTGTTAAAAAAAATAATTTTGATAATAAATCATTTTTGGTGTTTGCTTTTCCATCCATTCTATAATTGGCCCGCTATCCGACAATACAATGCGTTCATTTTCAACCAATACAACCTCGTGATGGATTGAACATTGATCTTCTGCGCACTTTGGGCACTCGTCGAAACATTCCCTAATATAACGGCTTTCCCATTGAATATGACACCTAAGGCATCTGTACGTATTTATATAAATTGCCAACATGTCCTCCTTACTGATAAATAATATCTGGAAAATAGTAATGCCATAAACTTATTGGAAATAACTAAAAAAAAAGAAGGACACTGATACATGCATTACAGAGCTCAACAGAGCTAAGAAGCGGAAGACGTCAATACGCTTAGCGGTGCTGAGATGTAACGCAAGAACAGTGTCCTTTATAAGTCAGAAGTAATAACAACTGGATTTGTAATGCAAAACTTGTGAAGAAGATTTATTTATTATAACTCAAACATCTTCATCTTTAAGGTAAACTTTTAGTATTGGAACCTCTGCAAGGTAATTTTCAGTTTTACCAAGCTGAGTGACCTTTACTATAATATTAATTTTATTTTGGCTGTCTGTCGAACAGCCGACAATAACTCCGTCAATTGCGGTTTCTTCTTTTGCTTGGTTAGGAATTTTTAAGCTATTATAATATTCATTACCAATATCAATTATATCAACAATGAACACGTTACACCTTTCGCCAATCATACCATTTATATTTGCTGATGCCACTATTGACTCCTTTCAAAATTAGCATAATTAAAATTATTCCAACATTTATACCTTTAGCCACCATAACCCGTTAAATTATTACCAATCATCGTCTGAATCGGTCGTCCATTGTAATCCTCCTATTATTTAATTTTTTTCACTTTTGCTTCAGCTTTGTTTGGAATGCAAAACTTATATGGTAATTTATTAATAAGTTTAACAAGGAGTGTATATGAAAAAGGTGGCTAAAAAGAACAAAAAGCTTATTAATGCTATGACGAACAAAGACTGTGGTGTGTGTGATCTTGCAATGGCTGTCGGCGTCCAACCAAGCGCAATATCAATGTATCGTACTGGATATAGGCACCCAAAACCAAATACACGGAGAGAGATAGAAGAAATTCTTGGTGAAGACAATTTATTTACTGTTACTTAGTCTTCTGAATCACCGTAACCAAAGCCTGTTACTTGATAATCTACGGTTCCTACGATATCTCCAGACAGGTTTTCGTTTGATATTCGTACTAAATATCCAAAATAATCCACATCATCACCCTCTCCCTTTTTACTTGCAAGACATCCAACAATTGTTGCGTCTAATGGCGAGTCGCGGTCTATTATATCACTTTCCATTAAATTTTTATAAGTAGAGTTTACAAGTGGTGTTATGTCACTCGCAAAGACTTGACATTTTTTACCAATCAATCCGTCAACATTAAATGATACCATTAATTGTTCTCCTTTTTTTTTAATTTAAATATTAATCCTTTTTTTAATTTCAATCATTAAAGTGCCACCTGGGCTGTAAAACGAATCAGATGTGATATGAACAGATAAATTGAATTGTTCACAAAATTGTGATATATCCTTTAAACCTTCGCAGGTTAAATGGTATGGTTGAGATACATAAACATAAGGCTTTGAATCTTTATTCCACATTGATGTGTGGTCTGAGCATTCATGGTCAAAAATTGGGTGCTTTATATCAAACCCGCCAGAATCTCTTTTACCAATCAGCTTTTTCATAAAACTTTCTCTTTGCATACTTGATGGTTTTAGGTCACTCTGTTCAATAAATTGTTTTACACGATCTGTGCTTGCTGATGGTACTGTGAAATATTTTAAATCTCTAATTTTCATAAAACCTCCCTTTAAAATAAAAAAAAGCAAGTCGGTTTTTACACCGACTATGCTGGCAAGACAGCGCTCTTATTATTAATAACCGCATTCGCAGGTTTGGACCCCGCTATGTGTTATCCTGTTATTTTTTTGGGCGGGCCGGACTTTTCCCCGAAGGTAAGCTGTTACCAGCGTCCAGAGGCCACAGACAGTATGCGCTTTGACTGATAAGATTGGACTTGCTTATACTTTGGCGATTGCCATGCCGGGAGTATATTCAGGTATGCGAGAGGGTGGCATTGGATGTTTCTGCGCGTATTCAACAGCTTTTTTCTTTGCCTCCTCTTTGCTATCTGCTTCAACCACAACGTTAACCGTCTCAGTATATTTTTGCGTTAACTCGACGTCGTATCTCACAGCTCTTCAATCATCTTTCGGATTTCTTCAGAGCTGTACTCTTTTAACTCTTCGTCTTCCTTGGTCTCAAGGATTCCCAACAGCTTCTGTTTCTTCGCCTTGGTTTCAACAGTCTTCTTAGCCCGCTCAGCCATGTCGATTTTATGGGCAATAACTTCTTTGACAACATCGAGCATTACTTTAAAGGTGTTGTCTGTTTCTGTTTTTACCTCAACAAACGACTCCTCTTCGGACATTTGGACTGACTTGTTAATAGTTTTGGCGACAACATCGAGTGACACTTCGCCTTCAGGTGCGATCAATGGAAGGTCCCACAAATCCTCTGTCGAGAGACTTCCTTTGGTTGATTCGTACCTGAACTTTTTACGGGTTGCAGTTTTAAATACTGACATAACACACCTCCTTAAAAGTTAATTTTAATAGTTCTTGAGAAACTTCCCGATAACCTACACAGAACAGAGTCTCTTTTTGTACTTGAGAATCCAAGGCCGCTAAGCTGATTATCAGTCACTTTCACTTTTAGTTTTGACCCAAGGACTTCGAACACCTTCCGATACTCAGTCAATTCTTCATTAAGAAACTCATTGAAGAAGCCCCTTGTTTCCTGGTCGTTTTTACAGTTTTCAAGCACAAAAAACATATGCTTATTACCGGTCTTGAGCCCGTCCCAGTGATTTGGAGAGTTCATGACCATAGTTACTTTATGAAACTGTTGTGTTGGAAGACTCCACACGGTCTTGGTTGCTACTGTTGATGATAAAGATTTTAGAAACTTGATACCATTCTCTCTTGAAAACTCTATCTCAGCAACAATAACCTTCTGATCAGGCCTTAGTGGTTTATTGTATACATAAGAATATATCTGGCCGTCATACTCAATTTCTGCTGAAAAACCTGACTTTCCAGCGTGTTTAGAATAGCAGTGCACAAGAAGTTTATATTTGCCTTCCTGCATCTTGGATTTATTGGTCCAGGTAATATTTTCAACAGCTACATCTGAGCCAGGTATAACGATATCAACATCAAGCATTCCTGATGACGGATGTTTTATCGTTTTGTTACGAAACCATATAACGTTATCATCTGGTTCAATACAGTGAGCGTCCAGGTCATCCTTTGTATCACCATCATCGTTCCACTGAATGGAGTACCTAAGCACACCTGTCACATTGCCTCCAGCCTTCTTAACACGCTCTTTCATAGAGTCGGCAACCTCTCCATTGTATGACCAGCAGAAGTTATTACTCCACTTGAAGATATTCTGAGAATCAGGATTAGTCGGAGCAATAAGGCTGAACAAATTGTTAATATGCTTATTCTCAAACATAATCTCAATAGTTTCAGCTTTCGGCATGATATCTTTGATAAAATCATCAATACCAACTTCTTCAACCTTACTGTACTTCTTGGTACCAACAGAAGTTTCTTTTTTCATTTCATCAAAGACATTCATTGCCTTTTTTGCTTCTCTGTTGGCAAAAAGAACATTATTAATGGTGATGTCATCAACTACAGCGTATCGTCTGTGTAACGCGGTCTCGATACCAAGCTCAGCAACCTTTTTCTCAGCCTGTTCAATCATTCCTTTTGTAACCAAGGCTGTTGGCCGTTTATAATTCTCCGGAGCCACTTTTGACTCGAACAATCTGACAGCATTGTCGAGAGAAGTTCCGGAAGATATGTCAATAAGAAGCGTGCCAATGACAGTGTTCTTTATTCGTGAAGCGGCGCCAAGCTTAAAAGACGTAACCCATGAATAATTAACTTTCTCATTTTCAGGAACATTATCGTATAACTTTTTGTTCTTAATAAACATGTTAACGGTTGCTTTATGCTCCTCACCGCGGTATAATGATTTCTGGCCGATAAGTTCAAGAACAGTTTCAGCAGAGTTAAGGTTTATCTCTTCCATACTTCTAATAAACATTTCCTGCTGTGTTCTTATATCCGACAATACGCGGTTAGCTTCGTCATTATTCTTAACAACGGTACGTGGTAGTTCAAGGCAGAAATGGTTCCACCTCATCGTCTTACCGCTTTCCATTAACTGGAGGTTGGAATCTGTGCCTGCCTTCTGTGTAAAGTAAAAGAAAGCGTTATTGACATCTTTTTCTTTTACAAGCGTTGCCATAGCATCAGCAACTACCTGGTATGCACCACCGATGTTAATATCCCAGATGGATACTAACTTATTATCTATGATTGTAACCATATTACCGCAAGCCCTTATGAATTGCTTGCAGCACTGGCAATCATATTCCCTGCGCTCTCGGAATACTTCATTCGTTCCTTCCGGGAAGCTTTCCAGATACGTGTCCCAGATTTCGTGCTTTGTAACATCAGTAACAAACAGGGCATGCTCCTTCATAACATCGAACTGCTGCTGAACAGCGGTTTTGAAAACTTTGAAGTCGAGCTTTTCCGGTACTGCTACTGCTGATTCTTTTTGCTTTTTTGTTTCAGTTGCCATAAAGCAAAATCTCCATATGTTAAGGTAAATATTTATTTAATCATGCGCCAGATTGAAAAGGCCGATATGTTTCGCAATCATCAAGCCCGTATCCAGGTATTGGGGTTTCTACACTTTCTATAATTGTAAACTCTTCTACAGAGGCTATATCGACAAATGGGATGATTATACTTTTAACTGGAATTGTATGGTCAAGCTCTATAACCGAAGCGCCGTCGGCCAATTGGTCAACTTTATAACCATATACAATTTCACCTGTATTTAGTAAAATTTTATAACGCTTGTCTTTTTCCATACCTACCTGAAACGCTCCTGATATTTCGTTCATTGGTATTTGTTGCCACGTCTCAGCGTGATGGACAAATGCGTCGAGAAATCTACACGTCCTTGTGCACCTTACACACGTTTCGTGATTGTCATACATGTTTGATATATTATCCATTCTTCCGCATTGGTCAACTGAACAGCCAATACCGCGGGGATAGGCAAGAAAAGACCTTCCATCATTAATAACAATACGATAATCAATATCGCCATTAAGTTTTAATTTATCAAACATCATACGCCTTGTCGGAAAATCAATTACAGCATCGGGGTGTACCTCTTCGACTTCGAATTTAGTATCAGGGCTAAAACCAGAAACACCAGCCATAATATCTTCTTTACAAAACCAGTTATTTTCTGCTTCTATTGCTATGCTGTAAAATCTCTTTTCACTTAATTTTTCTTTTGCTATTTTCCACATTTTGTTCTCCTGTTTCGTTAAATACTCCGAATTTTCTGAAATACTTCCATGGCCGCATCTTCTTACCATTGACCCAGAACCCCCACTTCTGATACGGCCTACCGCACAGAAGCAGTGTCCAGGCGCCCTTCTTCGGTATGACAAGATAATGTCTTTGATGGGCTTTCGCAAACCACCGGCTCCCGGCTGCCACCTCGCTTTTGCCGTTAGGTGTTACGTTTGTATATTTTCCTTTTAAGATAATTGAAATGAGGTCACAGGAATGATCGTGAAAGAACCGGGTATCATCCGACCGTATCCAGTGATGTAGGCGTATTGAGAAGTTAAATAAAATGAGCGACCATCTGTATAAGTAGGGTCGCTCCGGGTCGCCAAACGCCTCCTTCCAGCGAATCTGGAATGGCTTGAAGGCTTTGAATCCTGCCATGTGGTCAATATCATAATTAATCATCTTTATTTATTTCATGACATACATTACAATCGCCACCACTATGCATATGGTCTTCGCACATTGGTTTTTCGCAGGTTATACAGATTGCAGCATTGCTATCTTCACTGTCAATATCTTCTTGTGTAACAATATCGTTACATAATGCACATCTTAGCACTGTTACCTCCTGATTAATATCCATAATATTTTTTATAAATCTTCTGCCAATGCTTATATTTCTTCTTATCTTCACTTATAAGAGCAACAGTTAAGCAATGGCATATCCGTGCTGCCCTGGTGAATTCCATGCGGGATTTTCTTTTCTCTTGGCTTTCTTTTGGTTTGTCAGTCCATGTCTTTAGAGCCATTATTCCTCCATAAAAAAAACGGTGCCCGAGGCGGGATTCAAACCACGCGACTACCGGTATGTTCCGCCATAAGCGTCAGGAATTCCTCCCCTCGCAGCGCGTCAGAGGATCTTAAGCGCCCCTACCGTCTGCTCAGTTCGGTCACCTGTACCGGCCCTCTATCAGCTGAGGTACTCGGGCACATATTTTTAGAACCGCCGGAGGGACTCGAACCCTCATAATCAAGGTTAAAATCTGACCGGCTTACCGTTAGCCAACGGCGGCATTAGTTTCGACTTCTTCTGTTTTCTCGGCTGGTTTAGCCGCCATTACCTTTGAGGTAATCTGCTGAATAATAAAGTAGACAAGGCTCATGTCAGACTCATTACCCTTACGAACCTTCTGTTCAATCTCTTCGTACTTCCTGCCGCGCATCATACTGTATGCGATGTGAGTATGTCTATTTTCTTTACGCATATGCTCAACACCTTTTTGTATCATGCTGGCATCATTATAGAGTCTCTGTCGCTCTTTCATCTGGCTCTTGGCGCGTCTGATGAGTGCGACATCAAGCTTCAATATATCTTTTAGTTTTAATAAATTGGGATCCATGGTTATACTCCTGGATGTAAGATTAATAGATTAATAGTCAATACAAAGTAACTGTGGAATATAAGCCACATTTTAAGGGGGTTTATGTTTTGCGGGATAAATCTATAAAGGCCACATCTATATCTCTCCTTTGTAATTAGAGCTGGAGCGGTATCGGATGACCATGTGCGCACATGGCCATAGGGTTATTGCAACCAATAGACTTAAAGTCCTCCAGCACTACAACGATTATTAATTAAAATACGTTATAGATTAACTATTATTGTACGAAATTATGGTGCTCCTATAATTACCGGCAGGAATCCGACAACGTATTTATCCATCATTCTGCAAGCTTCTTCACGCTCATGATGCAATAACCTTCAGGAATTCCAAAGCCACCGCCAAGCAATATATAAATAACTTTTACATACACGTTACGTCCGGTGTATCCTTTTTGGTTACATTCACGAAGATGAAGGATATCATCAAGCTTAAAGTCGCGATCGTTAATGCAGTATTCAAAAGACTTTGTTTCATTAAGAATGTATTGGAAATGAGGCATCCATGTCTTTAATTCATGTACTGAAACTCCTGGCGGGAGTTCTTTAACATTTGCCTGTATCGGCATTGTTTTACGGCCGTACCACGCTTCCCGTCTTGACACGGTGGCGTTGAACACTTTCAAGCACTTATTAAGGTATTCTGCCAGGATAAAGTCAGGTGTGTCTGACCCATTCTCTTTTGAATAGCTGTTAATAAGGCCTTCCAACTCTTTCTTAAAATTTTTCTCCATACTCTCCTTTCAATAAAAAAAAACCGTGGTGGTTAATCTCTACGAAGCTCTTTTGGAGAAAGTATGCTTTATTGAGCGCCACCACGGCTAACCAAAAATGCAGAACGCTACCAATTAAATGTTGGTAGGTCATTATATACATTTCCATCACCATCTAATTTCAGATAGTTACAGCCTATCGACATAGTCATTTTGATAATTGCTATAAGTTCATCTGAGAATTCTGTATAATTAATTGGGTCAATACTGTCGTCAATACGTAGTAAATAATAATACGTATCTTTGTAAACAAAACTATTTTCATCTTCTTTTGATTTATTATCAAGTGCGACATTATCGCCTGAGGTAATATGAGCAGTTGAAACAACAAGGCAACTCTCAATCTCATGAACACTATCAAATTGTTGAGGTTTTATATATTTAATAATATCTTTGGCTTGGTTAATAAGAGCATCTTTAATCCTTGCATAATATGGATCATTTCCAAACATACCTTCATCAACTTTAGCAACAATCTCTTTCAACATCTCGTGATGCGAAGAAATGTTTTTTATACTTTTAATATAATCATTATTATTCATAATAGTGCCCATATATTAACAATATTAAAAAAGGTACTATTAATTTTGGCATATGTTTCAACTGACAAATGCGCATCAGCACGTTTACTTTCAAGTTGTATATATTTATCAATAAGTAATTTGATATTTTTATCCAACTTTTGGTTTGGTTCTACTATTTGCACCTCTTGGCTATGTGTCTTTTTTTGAACAAAATTTTCAGTAATTTTGCACAAATCAATATCAAGAAGACCTTCTGGGAAAAGTCGTGGATTACTATACATTTCACTTATTTCTATTGGTGGATATTCTTGATAATTAGCAATATACTGACAAGAAAGAATAGCTCTAATGGTATACAAATAATGTTTTAGCGATTTATTTCCAAACGGTATACTGGACGAATTTTTGTAAAAGTGGCTACTGGCAATAGTAACGTAATGACTCAGTGCTGCAATAAATTTAAATGTCTCATTTGACAATGATTGAATCGGCAGCCATGCTTGAGGCTTCTCCATATATATTATATTTGATTTTAACCACTCAGACACACCAGGATTACATCTTGATATTAATAGCATTACCTTTCTAACATCAAACCCGACTATATCAATATCTTTTTTTTCAAGAGATCTGATATATTCACTAGTTCTTTCGTCTCCTTTGTTCCGGTCAATTATGTCTCGATATGGAAATACGGTGAAGTAATCCTCCGGTCGACGAGTATATATAAAACGCACATCGTAATCACTGTCAGGAGAGGCAAAACCCCATGCCCTGCTCCCGGACTCGCATGCATATATTATATTTATCGCTTCCATCTTTTCTATAGTTTTCAACGCTTCTACGATCTTTTCTTTCAAAGTTTACTCCTTTACTTTGTCCCCATATTCATCGCATTGATACATGCGACTCTTAAAGAACGGTATAAGTTTAGCACAAAATTTAGTTACAGCTGAGTCTTTTGTAGATGACTCGATTGCTATTGTGTGCCCTGACTTCCCGTCCTGGGCAACTTCCATCTCATGGAACAGTTCGTCGAATATCTCATCGAGATTCATGCCCCAATAGACCTTCTTCTCTTTTTTTTTAGCCATCATCGACTCCGCGGTTTAAATGGTAACTTATTGTATATCAACCAAAATAATCTGTGGTGGTTGCTACGGACAATCCACCCATGCAAATCACAGAGACCGCATGGGCCTGGCTGGTCGTGTTTCCACTTTTCAGTTGTTCCGTTACACTCAGTACATACCATGCGCAAAGTGAGCCATAACCATATTTTCCAGAAAAACCTTTTAGCATCCCACCAGAAGCTGTGACCATATGGACTGAACATAGCCTCGCTATCAAAAAAACTTTCACCCTTGGTAACCCAAATAAATTTCCATAGATTTTTTACCCGCTGCCACTTGTGACCGCAGGCGTTATCAAGAAACTTTGTTGCCATTAAGTTTTTTCTATTATCTATCTTAATAAATCGCATGTTATGGCAACCGCAACCTGATGTTCTGTATAATTTTGGAAAAAAATATAGCATATATTCTCCTTTTTAAATAATTAATCATCACTATAGTAATTCCAAATATATGATTAAAATCACAAAAAATTGTTGCATTATATGAAAAAGTATATTATCTTTTCTATGAGAAATCTAATAGATAAAAAAAAGGAGCAGTGTGGATAAAAATTTATTAGAGAAAATTAGAGAAATTTGTTACGGCAGAGAGTGTTGTTTAAAATGTCCTCTTTATAAAGATGACTGTATGATTGTTAAAATGCCGTTTAGATGGGATGTGCAGGCTATTGAAAAAGCTATCAAGGAGTATGAAAATGATATGTATAATGGTACGTATAATAGTGAAAGGTAAGCCTGGCGATTATTATAAAAATGGTCGTGTTAAATGGGATGGCAAAGTTGTTGGCACCGTTGTTGAAGTTAAGCCCAATGGTGATGCTGTATGTGAAGTTGACAGCAAAGTGTATGAAGAATTATTTGCTACCGAGTTCGCAAGTATGGGGTGTAGTTTTGCTGACATAAATTAATTTATAATATTTATAACTTTAATTAATGAGGTATATATGAATCAAGTTTCTGGCAATGATAATACACAGAGTCGTGAAAAACGAGGAGTGTTTGATACTAAGAGCCAGCCTGTAGTTGAAAGTGAGAAAAAACAGGATGGTCAGGAAGATGGTGATAAAGGTTTGGGCCCAGCTATCAATGTAAAACAAGATTATCATGAGCCAAGTGCTGAAGAAATGCATCGCAAGGCTTCTACTAGACCAATTCCTTCAAAAAAAGATTCATATGATGAAGATCAGGCAGCAAAAATTAACAAATCAATGGCTGATAAAGATATGTATGATGATATTAATGTTAATAGCGACGATCTTAAGCTCGCTGAAAAACTTATATTTGACGGATTTGCAGAGACTGATGTTTCAATGAAAAATTTTCCAGATCGAAAATTTACACTATGTTCAACAAATGCTGAAGAGCTTGGTATTATGGATGAGATTCTTTTTGATATGGTAAAGGACCATGAGAAAGAAGATGGCATGATTGATTTGCCTCAAAACCACATATCAAGCATGAGGTCTGCACTATTTATTGCTCTTGGGTATCGTGGGATGGATAAACAGGAGATATGTGACACTCCAGGTAACTATCTCAATACTATTAAAAAGGCAGTTATTAAATTAACAAAGCTTGAGCTTGATGGAAATATTAAAGATGCAGAAAATCTAAGGATAAGTCTTAAACATGCTCTCAAAACAAGAGCAGTAGAGATAAAGAGGTTACCAACACCGTTGATTGATTGGCTATCTGGTAAAAAAGCTGAGTTCGACAAGAAGATGTACAAAATCATGTGTATGGAGAATATTATCCCAAAATCTTAGGGACCGACACTGGCGCAGTGCGTGCATATTTTCTCTACAAGGGAATGCATTTCCAGTTCGGGTCTCTTGAAGAATCAATTGCAATGACAGTTCATGGTCGCGAACGTAATATACAATATCTTGCACCATTATTCGCCATTGCCGGTCCCGACGATAGAAGCAGTTTAATAAATAGCTATCGCGGAGCAGTGTTCCCCGAGGATAAATATTATGCGCACAAATACATACAGAAGGCGAAAGAGACATTTGAAAGATTGAGGGGAGTAACGTTTGAGATTCAGACATCAGGTGGATCGTCTAAAAAAGGTTGGGAAAGGAAAACTAAGTAATGCCTTATACAATTAAAGCTCGATTTTACTCAGGTTCTGATAATACTGGGGAAACGTATGTAATCACTTCTGATAATGCTGATAAAGATACCAAGCATGAAGTTGGAAGGCGGTTGATGATAATTCCAATGGAAGCAGTTGACGATGCGAAGATCGAAACTACTACTGAAGTGAAAGAGGAAGTTTTTAAGGTTTTTGATAAAGTCCCATCAGAACGATACGATGAAAAAAAAAGAGTTGTAACTGTTAATGATATAAAAATTGATTTAAATTCGCGACCACCACAGATAGCTTCTGGCCAGGTTGGGAGATATGAGAAATTAATGCCATCAAACTGTGCTTTATGCCATATTAGCAGGTCGTGTCCACCATTTATAACTTATATGTGTGGTGACTGCCTGCGTGAATTGAATACATATTTTGAACAGCAAGAAAAAGAAGATAACCTTTAGCAGGAGAATATAATGTCATTTTCATCTATTAAAGATACAACTGAACATATTGAGAACGTTGCGGCAATGATTGATATTGTTATTAAGCAATTGCTTGAACGAGCAGAGAAGCATGATGCCTCTAAGCTTGAGTCTCCTGAGGTTGAAATATTTGATGAATACACTCCAAAGTTAGCTGAAAGCACTTATGGAAGTGAAGAGTATCAAGGGTTTCTTAAAGGTATGGGCCCAGCTCTTGAGCATCATTATGCTGCCAACCGCCACCATCCAGAGCATTTCCCTAAAAGTGGAATTGGTGATATGAATATTGTTGATCTAATTGAGATGCTATGTGATTGGAAGGCTGCTACCTTAAGACATGATGATGGCGACATGTTGCGTAGTATTAATGTCAACAGGAAGCGGTTCAAGATGTCTGACCAGCTTGTTGGTATTTTCCAGAATTCTATTGGACTTTTTGATAAGGATTAGCATTGTGGAAACTGTGCTCGGAAAAGCTGAGGTTGCGGCGAGGAACAAGTTGCCAGACATTTTGTATGCAAAAAGAGCAATTGTTCTGAATAAAGGTCCGGTCAAAATAGGGTCAGTAGGACATGTCAGCGGATACATGCAGGGAACTGGCATAAGAGTAATTCACAGTAATGGTAGAATATCGTACAAAACTACAATAGATTTATACAAAGACTGGGAGGTTTAATTATGAAGATTTTCTTCGATATGGAATTCACAGGTCTTCACCAGAAGACGACACCGATATCAATTGGTTGTATTTCTGAAGATAATAAAACATTCTATGGTGAGTTTAATGATTATGACAAGAAACAGATTAATTCGTGGTTACAAAAGAATGTGATGCGGAATCTTATGTTTGATGAGTCGTTTCAGTATCGCCATATCAATGGTTGCGGTGAGGTAAAGAACAACCTCCTTCACGTTAAGGCGAACCTTGGCATGTGGCTACAATCGTTTGGCGAAGACATAGAGATGTGGTCTGATTGCCTTGCATATGACTGGGTTCTGTTCTGTGAACTGTTCGGCGGGGCGTTCAAAATTCCTTCTTGCGTGTATTACATTCCATTTGATATCTGTACTCTTTTTAAGATGGAAGGTGTCGACCCTGATACTAACCGGGAAAAATATGCAAATATGACAGATGGCGGCCCGAAGCATAATGCTTTATGGGACGCGAAAGTTATAAAGGGTTGTTACGACACCCTTACTGCTGACAAAGACGGTGTGTTTTAATAATGGCTAATTATGAATAATACATCGTGTAATGATTGTGCTTATGAAGATAATAATAGTTATGAATGGCCATGTTCGACTTGCGATCCAAGGTGGCGTGATAAATTTGAACCGAAACCAGAGTTTTCTGAGTTTGATGAACTTTTCGAATAGGAGGAGTAAGTGTCTGTGGACGTTAAAAAGTTTGAGAGTCTGAATAATGATGGCAAAGAGGAACTTGCTCTTGCTTTATATTTATGGCAAGTCTTTAAGCGCCAAGGGAAGATGGATGTTCAGATAATGAAACAGGTGTATTATTTTGTAGATATGTTGGATATTAGAAAACAATATGATAAAATAGACAAAATGATACTTGAGCCAATTGAAATAAAAATTAAGTAATAAATTTACCAGGAGTTTAAGTGTTAATTGACTCATTATTAACTGATATATCATACAGAGTTACATATTGTCAATATATGAATATTTTACTGACTGTTGGTATGTGGGTAATATTTCTTATGTTAATATTTGGTAAGAAACAACCAAAATAGGAGGAGTTATGGAATATCATAATATTCTTGTCCTTGAAGGCGGAGGGGCTAAAGGTCCAATTCATGTCGGGGAGCTTGATACATTAGAGGAGAGACTGCAGCATCAGTTAGTTGATTATATAGACCTTTTTGCAACCACGTCTATTGGTGGTGTAGAGGCGAGTGTTTACGCAACAGGGAGACTGTGGGTTAGTGATTTCTGGAAATTCCTTGAGCCTAATCTTAAAAATATATTCACATCAAAGTATCCATGGAGTATTCCGAGATTCGACTGGAAGAAATATGTTGAATTGTATAAAGAAAATGTTGGTAAGGGGATTCTGTTTGGCGATGTGAAATCGAAGTTTATGTTCACCACGGTAGACCTGCTTACTGGAAAAAATTCATTTCCAAAATCATGGCACCCGGGTGATGCTAAAATAAGCATGCCGTTATTAGTTCACAGGACGTTCGCTGCTCCATTCTTCTTCGGAGGTGTTTATGACAGGACTAACTGTGCAATATGGAGCGATGGTGGGACTGGATTTTTCAACCTTCCACTACTTGAGGCGTATGCTCAGGCATTATCGTTTGGATGGCTTAAAGAAGGTCATAAAACTCACATTCTTGCTCTTGGGACTGGTCGCAAGAAATATAGTCTGGACTTTGAAAAAGAATTTAAGAAAGGTTCGTTTGCAAGGATGATATCAGAGGTCCAGCGTTTTATGTCTAAAGATTCTGGTGGAATGGCCAGGGCGGTGTCAGCAATGACACAGATTAACCTTGTTAGGAAAATTGTTAAGAGTTATGATAACTTAACATTTCAGTGGATTGATTGGTGCCCAATGCCGGAAAAACTTGATAAGATTGCCAATTGGAAAGAACGCTGGTCGTATTACTCTATGGGCCAGGAGCTTGGTAAAATAATTGACATTGTTCCGTTTCAGAATAAATTAGGAATAAATAACCGATAAAATGCAGGGGTGATTATGAAGGTTCTAAAGATATTAAGCTGTTTTCTTTTTTTATTTATCAACTGTGCCCATGTGTTCGAGACAGGAAGTAGCCTCGCTAATTTCCAGACAAAGAAGTATGATGATTTTGATAATGGCCGAGGTATTACCGATAAAGAGAAGGTTCGCCTTGAAAGAAATCTATGGGTGTGGACCGCAACCGATATGGCTCCGAGTAATCTTGTAGTTAGACAGTTGTGTCTTATTGATCTGTTTAGTGGTAAAACTTATAATTATGAATTAATTATAGAACAGCTTGATAGGGTTGGAGGAATCGGACTATGGAGAGAGGGGTACAGTTATTGGAAGTATGTTAAGCCTTTTCTTGTTAAGTATTACAAAGTATTTAAATTTCCTGGTATTAAACTGTATGTAGACCAGATGGATAAAAGGTTTATGATGAGTTCGTATTTACTTACAGATGATCTACCAAGGCCTGCGCCGTTCGGTGATGTTGCTGATGTTGGGCTTGACCATGAAATATTAGCCCTCGGTGACATAGTTGATAATATAGAGATATTTCCATTGAAGAAAGAGACTATAGGTAACACTATTCGATATACATTCCTGCCTTGCCCGGTCGGGTTAAACGCCCACACTCCCAAAGAGTCTACTGTTGTTGAGGTATCAGGCGGTATGGTTTACCAGTTAAAGGATACCATCCTGACACCATATGAGTGGTATCCAGGATGGGAAGATAAGTACAATAGCAAATGGGATGAGCTGATGGATGTTTTCGACTATAGGAGGGTTAACTCGATAACTGCAGGTAAATGGTGGAAAGAAATAAAAGGAATTAAATAATGGCAACTGTTAAAAATACCGCAACTGGAGAGTCTTACGACGCTACGTTGATTACCAACTATGAAGATACGTCAGTTGTTGATGGACTTTTTGATGACCTTTGTAAGGAGAATCCTAAGCCGAAGTCGAAACAGGATTGGAAACAGAAGAATAAACGTAAATTACCAAGGTGGGCGCGATGAGCAATTGTTCTATTGCAAGAGAGTCTTCTAATTATGATTTGACTGAAAGGTTACGCAAAGCAAGTGGCGCTGTAGCCTGTAAGAACAAGGCTGTTTCATTTTTTTATCTATTAATGAGAAACAAACTTGCTGCTGGTGAGGTCCAAGCGATTCTTAGTGAAGTTATTTCTGACGATGCTGTTATGAAAGAAACTCATGATGATATTGTATTTACAAATGGCTACCTTGCTGATTATGCTAAATTTATAGTGAAGGAGCTGTTCGAAGATTAATGGCTGAAGTTAAATGCGAAACATGCGGGGTTATTCTTATTGACTCTCGGCGTAAGAGATTACGAAGTTGTGCTCACTATCCGCTCATTGTCGAGCAGATAGATGATCAGGGTGTCATTACTATAGGAACCGGCCGCAATGGTCGGTTCTACACTACCAAGATCGAGAGCACTATCGATCTTTCATTTGGATTAATGATTAAAACAGAGTGCAAAATTATTAACAAAGTGGAGGCTTGATGTTTAAAAGTACGTGGGTTTGGATTACAGGCTCTATAGCTTCATTATTTATATTTTTTAAATCAATATGTCTGTTTTCATTACGCATAAGGGGTCAACGGGCCACCTTTCTGATGGAGACAGTCCGGGATGAAGGTCGTTTTTTTATAATGAAAGAAGAGTTGTGTGACGACAACATTCCTAAAGAATTTGTGGCAATAGGACTGCTGAGAAAGAAATTGTTTATAATTAATGTGCATGAGCGTATTCTTAAAGCTGGGTGGGCAAGTACTGATTCAGTTATTTATCTCACTATGTTCAGGTGGGATGTAAAGAAGATTAAATCATTTCTAAGGATAGAAGATATCACACAGCACGATGCACCTGTCTATATGATGAGCGCATGGGATAATGAGAAGATTGGCGTTGTTAAGCCTATCTCCGGTTTTTGTGAATCTGTTTACGGGATATACGATATCATCAATAATGAAGTAAAGAGAATTGTTGACAAGGAGGCTGATCGGTCTGGTATTATTTTACACGGTCCTCCAGGAAATGGAAAGAGTGGGCTTGTCCGACATTTTGCTTACAAATATAAAATACCGGTATATGTAATGTCATTTATGAAAGAGCTTGACAATCACAGTATTATCAGGATGTTTGCTCGAGTGATTGGCCCAGCTATCATTCTAATGGAAGATTTCTGTACGTTCTATGATGGGCGCAAATGCTTGTTGGAAGAGCCAAAGTTTACCTTTGATACAATACTTAACAGTATTGATGGTACTTATTCAAATAGTAATAACATTCTGTATATAATGACTGGAAACCATATCGATAAGTTTGACTTCGCTCTCAAGAGCAGGCCTTCTCGTTTTAAAATAGTAACTGAAGTAAAGAATCCGAGTGCCGAAGCTAAGTATGAGATTCTTTATAAGAACGCAGCACTGCTTGCATATAAAGAATATCTTCAGCCTATTATCAATGGCAACTATTCTCTTGATGTTGTTCTGTTCGTAAAAGAAAGTATTGAGCATGGTATTCATGCGAGCAAGGTTGTTAACGATCTCGTTCCTCAGTTTAAGCAATGCGAAGACGATCTTCGTCAAGAAGTTGTAGAATTGCGCCATAAAAAGGAAGAGGTTAAACCGGCTGATGAAGGAAAGGTTTTAATAACTGCCTGATATTGTTGTCGATATTACGGAACAACTATAGTGTAGCATTTATTAACGACAAACTCATTTGTGGCTCATTTTTTTAACGAAAGTGAGCCATAACTTTATAAGGAGAAGTAATGAAATATCCAACTATTGATGGAGTAAATAGTGCCAATAAAATACAATTGGCAGAATGGGTACGGTTTTTACCATCGCCAGGATCAAGTGCTATTGGTAATAAAAATTTCGAAGAAATAATGGACAAAGAAGTGGTGGTGCTTAATTTGATTATAAAACAATTTAATGAGAAAGGTGGCATGACCCCAGCGATTAGCAAAGCAATAGGATTAAATAAAAGATAAATTTTAACAATACAGGAGGAGTATGGCTATAAGTTTACAATTTAAATATACAGCTCGGTGTCATTGCGGTGATCATTGGGAGGGTGAAGCTGGTAGGTTTGCTACTGGCGATATTCCTAAGAGGTATGAAGAGTTCTTCAAAGAGCACAAGGACTGTCAGCCTAAGAAGAAGCAGAGAAAGGTAAAAATGAAAGTAAGAGTAAAAAAAAACCTTGTAAACGAAAGAAAGTTATAAGCAAATATCAGCACCTTATTGATGATATAGGAAAGGGTTGTCTTCTGTCAGAAAATGGGTGTAAACTTGAAATGACATTATAATTAGAAAGGGGAATAATTGCCAAAGATTTGTTATATACTAAAACGCTTTTCTGCATCGAGCGTATCAATAATCGAGCAGGCGAATAAAATAATTGAAGAATATAGTGATCAGGGGTTTGATCTTACTCTCAGACAGCTATATTATCAGTTTGTTTCACGAGATTTAATCGCTAACAAACAAAGCGAATATAAACGCATTGGAAGTATTATAAATGATGCGAGACTTGCTGGAATGATTGATTGGGATTCAATTGAAGACAGAACACGCAACCTGCAAAAGCTTTCTCATTGGGAAAGTCCGTCAGACATACTGGAAACCTGTGTGCATCAGTTCAGGTTCGACAAATGGAAAGATCAGGATTATAGAATTGAAGTGTGGATAGAGAAGGATGCCCTATCCGGTGTTATCGAGGGTGTCTGCGAAGAACATGACATTCCTTATTTTTCATGTCGTGGATATACGTCTCAAAGTGAGATGTGGCGTGCGGGCAGAAGGCTTCGTCTTTACCATGACTCAAATAAGCAAATTCCAATCATAATTCATCTCGGTGACCATGATCCAAGTGGTATAGATATGACCAGAGATATAAGAGATAGGGTTGGAATGTTTACAAATGAAAAAGTAGGCGTTGAACGCATTGCGTTAAATCGTGATCAGATTGATGAATATAATCCTCCACCAAATCCTGCAAAAATTACTGATTCGAGATGCCAAGCATATATTTTAGAGTATGGTGAAGGCAGCTGGGAGCTTGACGCTCTTGAGCCAAAGGTAATGGTTGATTTAATTGATAGCACCATTAAGCGTTATAAGGACGATGATAGATGGAATGAGATGGTGATAAAGGAAGATGAAGAGAAGGCTAAACTTCAAAAAATTGCTGATAATTGGGAGTAACCATTGAAAAAGAATTAAAGCATATTTAGGAGGTGTGATGAGCCTCCTTGTTCATTCTGGACCTCTGAATGAAGAAAAAAGCGTGGAGAAATTTACGCTTTTTTTTTAGCTATTAGTGTATATTGATATTAATATACACATTAAGTCCAAAGGCAAGGTTATGGATGACAATCATTATAAAGATTTTATAAAAGACGAAGTTGCTGCAATGGCAAAATATAAAGATGAGAAGGATGCGGAGTCCGGGAAAGATTTGGGTGATGCTCCTTATTTTGAATGGATTAAAGATCATGGCGCCGAGTTCAGAGAAGAATGGGAAAAGACTCATAGTTAAAAAAAAAGAGGGCCATATAGACCCTCGTTCCAGGTAGTATAATATCAAATATCCTACTTTTCATCAACAACTTCTACACCGCCGGCAATCAGTTCGTCTTTTGTGCATCGATGTTGTGACCCTACTTTTCCTAATGGACATGGTGTGCCGCAACTGCATTTACACTTGCCGTCCTTACCTACTATAACTACAGGATTTAGTTTTTTAATATTATCTTTATTACTTGTTCCATTTTCTGATGGCTTTGAAGGTATGCAATCACTCATCGCTCCTTTTCCATATCCTGGCCATATTTTAGTGATACTTTCCAGAGTAGTGTTAGCAAAATACCATTCACCAACGACACCGCATTCATTACACTTAGCGTTGACAACATAATCTTTACTACGATTAGTGGTTATTCTTTCATTATTACATTTAGTGCATGTCATTGTTTGAAAAGACTCAGGTTTACACCAAACATCCTTTTGATGGTCTTCGCCGCATATTCTACAAAAGCCACAGTTTGTAAGCATTTTTAATGTTGCCTTTTCAACAGACATTATCTGAGACTGTACTGCTTTAATCCCTGAATACATTATAGCAGTATCCTTGAGCATATCACCAGAAATTAAAATGTTATTATATTTTATTTTGGACAATTCCTCCATACTATTTGAAACAGATTCCATTATGATATTAAGCGATTTTGAGCATGCTTGAATATCAACAGAATGGATAATTTCTGCTGTTTTGATTTTAACAGATTTTTTATTTTCATCATTGTAAATAGTATCGATTGGATTGGGTGGTGAGTACAGCTTTTGCAACTTACTAATTGCATGGATAGCATCAACCACTTCGTCACGAGCACACATTAACATAAGTTTTGTGGCCATATCATTAGTAACTTCAGCGCCTTCTTCATTTAGTTTTGACATCCTTACTCCTTTTTTTAAATACGAGTTGGTTCTTCGTATTCTTCTTCATTTGTATTTGAATAGAAAAATTTAACTATTGCAATTACAATTATTGATAGTACAATGAGCACTGATACGAATTTAAATAATTTTATCATTATACACCTCATGTTGTTTTGGTGGTGGTTTGAACTGTAAAAACTCTATTATTGTGATAAAAAAAAATAGATTTTCACAAACTATTTATTAAGATATTAGATATTATATACACAGAGGTTATACCAAAATATTAATTATAATAACGTTCGTGATTGAAAAGCCATTGTTTTTATTTTATATTGTAATTATATACTTTATCTGTTTCTTAAGAAAAAGGACACATCTGGATGCCACCAAACGAAGGTTATGGCCCTACTGATGCTGGTTACTCAGGACATATAGATCCATTTTCTGCTGCATTTGACAACCGAATCCGTTACAACGATATGATTCGCAGGCAAATGATTTCACAGTTTCAACAGAACACGGTACGTCCATCAACAATGACATTAAGCCAGCAAAGGAACATTGCAACCGACCCTCGATTTCAATACGGCGTTCCTGGCGGGCAAGATCCGAGGCAATATCAAAGACAGGCTGAAATGTCAAGATCAGCCTTTGGTTCCGCTATTACAGAAACAGCAATGGATATTGGGTTATGGCAATCCGTATCAGGGGTATCATCACTTGCTTTAGGAGCTTCTAAATTTATTGCACCTATTGGAATCCCTCTTGCAGCAACTCTGGCTGCTGGTTA
>Ga0307380_10003512_pt1 | contig 21618 bp, 17 predicted proteins | sample UN3MG_FD_202239 | JGI IMG/M metagenome (GOLD analysis project Ga0307380, IMG submission 202239) | Soil microbial communities from Risofladan, Vaasa, Finland - UN-3 | ecosystem: Environmental > Terrestrial > Soil > Coastal area > Acid sulfate soil | place: Finland: Risofladan, Vaasa | collected... | reverse complement strand
CGGTGACCGCAGTTGGGATGTGGTGACCGAGCACGGCACCATCATCGCCGAGCATGTGGTCAACGCCGGTGGGTTGTGGGCCAAGCAATGCGGGCGGATGGTCGGGATCGACCTGCCGGTAACGCCGATGGAGCACCATTATCTGGTGACCGAGACCATCCCGGAGATCGCCGCGCTGGACCGCGAGATACCGTTCGGCATCGATCTCGAGGGCTATACCTACATGCGTCAGGAGGGCAAGGGGATGCTGCTCGGCATCTACGAGACCGCCTACAAGCACTGGAACATGGACGGCGCGCCGTGGGATTATGGCGTCGAGCTGATCCAGGAGGATGTCGACCGCATCTCGGACGAGCTGGAAATGGGTTTTGCGCGGTATCCGTGCCTGGCCAACGCGGGCATCAAGAAATGGGTCAACGGGGCGTTCACCTTCACGCCCGATGGCAACCCGCTGGTCGGGCCGGTGCCGGGAGTGCCGAACTACTGGGCGGCCTGCGGCGTGATGGCCGGTTTCCTGCAAGGCGGCGGCGTCGGCAAGTCGCTGGCCGAGTGGATGATCCACGGCGAGCCCGAGGCGGATATCTACGGCATGGACGTGGCCCGCTATGGCCCCTTCGCCTCGCAGCGCGAGTATCTGCGCCAGATGACCGGGCAGTTCTACTCGCGCCGTTTCGTGATGAGCTATCCGAACGAGCAGCTGTGGGCCGGGCGGCCGCTGAAAAAGGCGCCGGCCTATGATGCGATGACCGGCGATGGTGCCCGGTGGGGTTGTTCCTGGGGGCTGGAGGTGCCGATCTACTTTGCGCCGGATGGCTTTGAGGAGACACCGACGCTGAAACGCTCGAACGCCCATGACATCGTTGGCGAGGAATGCCGCCGGACCCGCGACGGGGTCGGTATCATCGACACCTCCGGGTTCTCGCGGTTCGAGGTGACCGGGCCCGGGGCCGAGGCGTGGCTCGACCGGGTCATGGCCGGGCGGTTGCCGAGCCCTGGCCGCGCCCGGCTGGCGCCGATGCTGGCGCCGAACGGCAAGCTGAAGGGCGACCTGACGGTCTTCAACTGGGGTGACGGCAGTTGGTGGATCATGGGGTCGTACTACCTGCGGCAATGGCACATGCGCTGGTTTGCCGATCATGGCGAGGACGATGTTGCGGTGCGCGACATCTCGGATGCGACTGTCGGGTTCGGGCTGGTTGGGCCACGCTCACGCGATCTGCTGGCGAGCCTGACCCATCAGGATGTCTCGAACGCTGGACTGCCGTTCATGGGTTGTACCAGCGTTGATATCGGGCTGATCCGCGCGCGGGTCGGGCGGATGTCGGTTTGTGGCGAGCTGGGGTTCGAGCTGAACTGCGGCGCTGCCGAGCACGTGACCCTGTACCGGACGCTGAAGGCGGCGGGGGCCGAGTTCGATGCGGTCGATCTTGGTTTCAACGCCATGCTGTCGATGCGGATCGAGAAAAGCTTTGGCATCTGGTCGAAGGAATTCACCCAAGGCTACACCGCGGCTGAGACCAGCATGGACCGCTGGATCGCCTGGGACAAGGGCGATTTCATCGGCAAGCAATCGGCGTTGGCCGAGCGCGAGACCGGCCCGGCGCAGAAGTTGGTGACGCTGGAGGTCAATGCGCCGGATGCAGATGCCGGTGGCTACGAGCCGGTTTGGCACGATGGCCGCAGGGTTGGCTTCGTTACCTCGGGCGCCTACGGCCACTGCCTCGGCAAGTCGCTGGCAATGGCGCTGGTCGAGACGGATTTGGCCGCGCCCGGGACGGCGCTGTCGGTCCATATCGTCGGGGTCGAGCGGGCGGCGCGGGTGCTGACGCCGTCGCCCTATGATCCGGCAGGTGTCCGGATGCGGGGATGAGGGGGCGCTGTTCTTCACTTCCCCGGACTTGATCCGGGGTCTCGACCGGATGCGGGCAGCGCTGGTGGCAGAGACTCGGGGCCCCGGATCAAGTCCGGGGAAGTCCGGTTCCTTTTGAAGGATGGACGGCACCATGAAACCGAAGGCTAACCCAATATGAGCGAGCCAGGCCACAGGACCGGACGGCGTGGGCGGCGGACGGCCACCTCGGTTTCGGCGCGCCAGACCAGCTATCATCCGATCTTCAACAATCTGCCACATCCGGAGGTGTTCTCGGCCGATCAGGTCGCCTCGATCCACGACACCGCGCTGCGGGTGCTGGAGGAACTGGGCATCCGGGTGCTTCATGATGAGGGGCGGCGGCGGTTTCGCGAGGCGGGCGCCACGGTGGATGAGGACAGCCAGATGGTCCGCATCGACCGGAGGCTGGTGGCCGCGGCGCTGAAGACGGCGCCGTTACGCTTCGATATCGCGGGCGGCGGGCTGGGGCGCGATATCCCGGTTGGCGGCAACAGCCTAATGTTCACGGCCGGCGCCGGCTGCCCCAACATCACCGATATCGAGCGCGGGCGCAGGCCGGGGACGCTGGCTGATTTCATCGAGACCACCAAGCTGCAGCAAAGCTTCGACATTCTGCCAAAGCAGGCCCCGGCGATCGAGGCGCAGGATGTGGCCGTTGCGGTTCGGCACCTCGAGACGATGCGGATCCAGTTGACCCTGTCCGACAAGGTGCCCTTCGTCTGGGCCCGCGGCCAGGGGCAGACACTGGACAGCTTCGAGATGCTGCGGATCGCCCGCGGGGTCGATGCCGATACCTTCCGGGCGACCCCGCATACCTTCACAGTGATCAACACCAACTCGCCGCGCCAGCTTGACCGACCGATGACCCAGGGCATCATCGATTTCGCCGAATGGGGCCAGCCGACGGTGATCACGCCGTTTTGCCTGCTGGGGGCGATGGCGCCGATCACCATCGCCGGTGCCCTGACGCTGAGCCATGCCGAAGCGCTGGCCGGGATAACCCTGGCGCAGATCGTGCGGCCCGGTGCGCCGGTGGTTTATGGCTCGTTCGCCTCGAATGTCGACATGAAGTCCGGTGCGCCGGCGTTCGGCACGCCGGAGCATATCCAGTCCAATTTCGGCGCCGGACAGTTGGCGCGCCATATCGGCCTACCGTGGCGCTCGGCGGCGGGGACCGCATCGAATGCGCCCGACGTACAGGGCGCCGCCGAGACGCAGTTGGCGCTGTGGGGGGCTGTGCTGGGCGGGGCGAACATGATTTTCCATGCCTGCGGCTGGCTGGAGGGTGGGCTGACCCATTCGCTGGAGAAGTTCATCACCGATATGGAGGTGATGCAGACCATCGCCGAGATCATGCAGCCGGTGGGTTGCGGGCCTGACGAGATTGGCTTCGATGCCATCGCCGAGGTCGAGCCGGGCGGGCATTTCTTCGCCGCGACCCAGACCATGGAGCGCTATCAGACTGCGTTCTACGAGCCGCTGGTGTCGGACTGGTCAAACTTTGGCCAGTGGACCGAGGCCGGGGCGAAGACCACGACCGAGCGGGCGCACGCGTTGTGGAAACGCAAGCTGGCCGAATTTGTGCCTCCCCCGGTCGATCCTAGCGTGGCCGAGGCGCTGGATGATTTTGTTGCCCGGCGGACAGCGGAGGGTGGCGCCTCGCCGATGGATTGAGGCGAGGCGGGGTCTTTCGGGCGCACTCGCCAAAAACAATAGGCCGGCGGGTCAAGCGCCCGCCGGCCTTTTGCAATGGTCCGCTTGGGTTCGTTTGCTAAAGCACCAGACGATGTTGGTAAGCATATACACCAGGCGGCAAGGTTCCGTTCGGGCAAAGCCCGTATGTGCTGTTCGAGGTGACGGTGATGTCATTGCCCGCCTGCGCGGAGATGCCGGTCACGTCATTGTTGGACGTCATTTCGAAATTACCACCGGCGATGACACGGATGCCTTCGGCGACAGCACCGGCGGCAAGTTGCGTCGATGCCGCCGAGACAAACATAACGCCGCCGACGCCACCGCTGGCGCAATAGTCTGCGGAGCCGAGATTCGCATCCGACGCGAAATGGATCGTGCTCGGATCGAGCGGATTAGCACCATTTCCGACAGCACTCGTGGCCAGGACGGTGCCTGTCAACGACATGCCCGACGACCCGCTGATATTGCAGTTGGCAACGATAACGACATTCACGATCGCTGTGTCTTTCGGCAGGTTGAGGGTTTTGTTCGCCCCAGTGCAATTGGCGACATATACAGTGTTGGGCAGGTACGGCCCAGAGTAGGTATCGGTGATCGGCACCAGGTCCGGCAGTGCCCCACCGGCTTTGTAGACATCGCTGGGAATATAGGGCGAGTCTCCGCTTTCCAGACCGGCGATGATTTCGCTGATTTTTGCAACGTCAGCCGGCCAGGAGTCGCCCTCAAACAATGCATCCACCAGACCCGAACCCGCGTCCCCTTCCAGATTGGTCGGATCGAAGAGATCGCCCAGGTTGGGCATACTCACCTGAACGCCGGTTTCGAAGTAGTTGTCGTTCTGCAACTCCATCGCATGGTCTCCGTGCGCAGTGTCGAGTTCGACGTTCTGACCGTGGATACAGATTTCATTGATGAAATCGTTGCCGCTGCTCACGCTGGTTCTGTTCCCGGCGATGAATCCGCCCCTGAGACAGGATGGGACGTATTTAACGGCAATGGCTTCGGTGGCGATGTTCCACACGTCGCCGGGAACGCCCCAAAGATTCATGATCCGAAGGAAATTCGTCGCCAGCGGGTTGTTGTTCTGATTGGAACGCCGGGTGCGCACCAGCACCGCATCAGGCGTCGCGCCACCGGTGCTGAAGGTCCTGGTATTAAAGTTCCAACTGCCGACGACGACGTCGGCATTCAACAGCACATTTCCGTTTCCGTTGACGGCGGGGTTCATATTGTCGGTCGAATAACTGAGAGCCTGCGTGACAGCGTCGGCCTGATTCGGCAACGACATGGCGCCCGCGAGGGCGGAGGCGTCTGCGGTCGCCTGCAAAAGTGTCTCGTTGCGGTAGGCATCGGTCATATCAACAGCCAAACCGCCGATGCCAATATAGATCGAGAACCACAGCAGCGACCACATGGTATAACTGCCGCTCTCGTCGCGGAGAAACTTGCGAAAACTTACCATACTCATGACTGTCTCCCTTGGTACGTCATTCGACCGTTCCAGATTTGCCGGGCGGGCCGATTACTCACTCCAATGGCTCACGGCGCATTGTCACACTTGCCAATAACGATTGCCCGATGATGGGCTTGAGCCACAGTCCGAAGACCGCGGCGTCCTGAATGCTCACAGCGATGTCGATCCGCATGTCGCCGCCGAAGGTTGGATCGACAGTATATTGACGCTGGCCGAGAAGCAGATGCGACGCCGCATAGTCCATTACCTGAGTGTCGGTCGTAAACTCGTCTGTCGACATCCGGCGAGCGATGTCGCGCGCCGTATTCCACATCTCGGTACGGGTCAGGTAGACGATGCTGGCATCAGTGAAAAAGACCAGTATCGCGATAAAAGCCGGGACAAGCGTAACAAACTCGATCGTTACGGCACCGGTCTCGTTTCGGAGGAATGATCTATCACCGCGCATCAACTGAACCCCACGTATCGCTAATTCGCTGTCGGCATCACGTCTTCAAGCGAATCGAAACTCTCCCTGAAGCATAAGCGAAAACTAACGTTTACACCATTAAGGAGAGTATCTTTTTAGTCCATTTTACGAACTGTTTCGGGAAAAATCGCCCCATTTCAGGCCGGTAGCGCGGGTGCGGCGATGATTGACCGATTTATCGGGGCCGGGATTCGACTCTGATCGAGAGTAATTGAGAGCGAATTGACGGTAATCGGTTTTTTTGTTCACGGTTTCGTGATCGTCGTTTGTCAATCTGGAATATTTCCAGGCGCGGTAGGTTTTGTTGCGAATTTACTACTTTATCAATTTTGGGTCGATCAACGAGCTGGCTTTATCTGGTAGCGATGGCGTCGGTTCAGATGCATCATCGAAAAAATACGGCCGTAAACGGCGGCCACCGATAATCCCTGAATCAACCTGGATTTCGCCGGCGCCAAGAGTACCGCAAAAGCCACTCGCGGGCTGATCGAAAGGTTCGAATGGTCTGAGAGCGCAATCTACCAACTACCCTGACGCAACCCTCGACAGATCAGCCTCGGTAACGATGACTTCCACCGACCAGGCTTTCATCGCGGCACTGAGGTCGCGGGGCGGCACTGCATCGGTGACCAGCATGTCGACCATCGTTGGCTCGCAGATCACAATCGGCCCGCCGCGGCCGAATTTGGTGCTGTCAGCGGCGACGATACGGGTTTTGGCCCGCAGCATGATCTCACGCGAGAACTCCGCCTCCTGCAAATCGAACAGCATGAAGCCACGGTCGGCGTCGATCGCGGTCGCCGAACAAATCGCGTAGTCGACCTGAAACCGGCGCACAAAGTCGATCGCCTCGCCGCCAAACGCGCCGCCGTCATGGGCGCGCAATTCGCCGCCAGCCATGAAAACCCGGTTATTGTTGCGCGCCGCCAGCAGGTGGGCGACCGAAACCGAATTGGTCACCACGAACAGGTCGCGATGGTTGCGCAACGCCTGGGCGATATAGGCCGTGGTCGAGCCGATATCGAGGAACAGCGACGTGCCGTTGGCGACGATGGCGGCAACCCGTGCCGCGACCCGCCGTTTGGCCGCCGGGTTCTCGTCCATCCGGCGTTGGAAATTCGGCTCGATTTCGGCGTCGGGCAGATGGACGCCGCCATGGACCTTGCGCACCAAACCGTCATCGACAAGCCGTTTGACATTGCGCCGAATGGTTTCCTCGGAAACGCCCAGTTGCGCCGCAAGTGCATGAGTCCGGCTAGACCCGCCACCAAGGCGCAGGGCCTGGACAATCTCGCGCTCACGGTGGGTGCCGGGTCTGTGGGTGCCGGGCCTCATTGCGTTCTCCGACGGGACATTGGTCAGCCCAGAGTGGACTGCAAAATCCACAAGATTTCAACAGATAAACCATAAAACCCCACAACAACGTGAAATCATGCACTTCTCTGTTGAGATATGTGGGGTTTTGCGGAAACCTGAGCATACCTCTCATCGAATCATGGTCGGTCCGGTTGCCGGGGCGGGAATGATGGAGACGCCAATGGAAACCGCCCTCAGCCGCGCCGCCAGCTTGGCGATCTGGACCGGCCCAGTCTCGCCCCAGCCGCTCGGCGGCGGCATCACCAACGTGAACTTTGTCGTCGAGGATGCGGGCAAGCGCTACGTCGTGCGCATTGGCGACGATATCCTGGTGCATCAGGTCATGCGTTTCAACGAACTGGCCGCCAGCCGCGCCGCCCACGCGGCCGGCATTTCGCCTGCCGTCGTCCATCACCAACCCGGCGTGCTGGTGCTCGACTTCATCGATGCGGTGACGCTGAACGACAAGGCGGTGCGCGACAACGCCATGCTCCTACGCATCGTCCCGCTGATCCGGCGCTGCCACCACGACATCCCCCAGCATGTACGCGGCCCGGTGCTGATGTTCTGGGTCTTCCATGTGGTCAGCGACTACGCGGCGGCGCTGCGTGACGCCGCCAGCCCCCATCTCCCCCGCCTCCCCGCATTGATCGCCCAGGCCGACCAGTTGCAACAGGCCGTCGGCCCCATCGACGTGGTCTTCGGTCACAACGACCTGCTGCCCGCCAACCTGCTCGACGACGGCGACCGCCTGTGGCTGATCGACTGGGACTATGCCGGGTTCAACTCGCCGCTGTTCGACCTCGGCGGTCTCGCCTCGAACAACGGGCTGTCGGAGGATCAGGAGCGTTGGCTGCTGGAAACCTATTTCGAGGCCGCGTTGACCGACGCCCTGTGGCACCGCTACCAGGCGATGAAATGCGCGTCCCTGCTGCGCGAGACGATGTGGAGCATGGTGTCCGAATTTCACTCCGCTCTCGACTTCGATTTCGCCGCCTACACGCGCGAAAACCTGGCCCGCTTCGACGCCGCCTTCAATGCATTCCGGACCCTGTGAGGCTTAAATGACCGACTTCCCGACAACCGCGAAGGCAGTGATCATCGGCGGCGGCATCGTCGGCTGTTCCACCGCCTATCACCTGGCCAAACTGGGCTGGACCGATGTGGTTTTGCTGGAGCGCAAGAAGCTGACCTCCGGCACCACCTTCCACGCCGCCGGGCTGGTCGGGCAGCTGCGCTCCAGCGCCAACATCACCCAGCTGCTGGGCTATTCGGTCGATCTTTATAACCGCCTGGAGGCGGAAACCGGCCAGGCCACCGGCTGGAAGATGAACGGCGGCCTGCGCCTTGCCTGCAACCACGAACGCTGGACCGAGGTCAAGCGCCAGGCCACCACCGCGCATTCCTTTGGCCTCGACATGCAGCTGCTGACGCCGAGCGAGGCGCAGGATCTGTGGCCGCTGATGACCGTCGACGATGTTGTTGGCGCCGCTTTCCTGCCGACCGACGGTCAGGCCAACCCCTCCGACATCACCCTGTCGCTGGCCAAGGGTGCCCGGATGGCCGGGGCGCGGATCTTCGAGGACACCTCGGTTCTGTCGGTCGAAGTCGAGCAAGGCCGGATCAGCGCGGTTATCACCGAGAAGGGCCGCATCGAGTGCGAGACGGTCATCTGCTGCGCCGGTCAATGGACCCGCGCCCTCGCCGCCACCGTTGGCGTCAACGTGCCGCTGGTATCCGTCGAGCACCAATACATGATCACCGAACCCATCGATGGCGTCACTCCGGACCTGCCGACGCTGCGCGACCCCGACCGGCTGACCTACTACAAGGAGGAAGTCGGCGGTCTGGTCATGGGCGGCTACGAGCCGAACCCGATCCCCTGGGCGACAGGTGGCATCCCGGCCGACTTCCACTTCTCCCTGCTCGGGTCGAACTTCGACCATTTCGAGCAAATCGTCGATCAGGCGCTCGGCCGGGTCCCCGCGCTTGAGCACGCCGGGGTCCGGCAACTGCTCAACGGCCCGGAAAGCTTCACCCCCGACGGCAATTTTATCCTCGGCGAGGCGCCGGAGTTGCGGAATTTCTATGTTGGCGCCGGGTTCAACGCCTTCGGCATCGCCGCTGGTGGCGGGGCCGGCATGGCGCTGGCCGAATGGGTCGCCAGGGGCGAGCCGCCGTTCGACCTGTGGCCGGTCGATATCCGCCGCTTCGGACGCCCGCATTTCGACACCGACTGGGTGCGCACCCGCACAATGGAGGCCTATGGCAAGCACTACACCATGGCTTGGCCGAATGAGGAGCATGACAGCGGCCGCCCGTGCCGCAAATCACCGCTGTATGAGGCCCTGAAGGCGCGCGGCGCCTGTTTCGGCGAGAAACTGGGCTGGGAGCGGCCGAACTGGTTTGCCGACCTCGGCGCGGGCGAGACCCCGCGCGATGTCTACAGCTTTGGCCGCCCGAACTGGTTCAACGCGGTTGGCCGCGAGCACAAGGCGGCGCGCGAGGCCGCCGTGCTGATCGACCAAACCTCGTTCGCCAAGTTCATCCTCAAGGGCCCGGACGCCGAGGCGGCGCTGAGCTGGATCGCCGCCAATGATGTGGCGAAGCCCGTGGGTTCCCTGGTCTACACCCAGATGCTGAACGACAAGGGCGGCATCGAGTGCGACCTGACCGTGGCGCGCGTCGCCCACGACGAATACTACATCGTCACCGGGACCGGCTTCGCCACCCATGATTTCGACTGGATCCGGCGCAACTTCCCCAACGGCATGAATGCCCAGCTGTTCGACATCACCTCGGCCAACGCGGTGCTGTCGCTGATGGGGCCGAAGTCGCGCACCATCCTCGAAGCGGTGACCCGGGCCGATCTCACCAATGCAGCATTCCCCTTCGGCCAGGCCCGCACCATCGGCATCGCCGGTTGCCCGGTGCTCGCCCTGCGGGTGACCTATGTCGGCGAACTGGGATGGGAGCTGCACCTGCCGGTCGAATACGCGACAACGGTGTTCGAAGCGCTGATGGCGGCAGGCGCCGAGCACGGCCTGATGGCGGCCGGCTACCGCGCCATCGAAAGCTTGCGGCTCGAGAAGGGCTACCGCGCCTGGGGATCGGACATCGGCCCCGACCATACACCTATCGAGGCTGGCCTCGGCTGGGCGGTCAAGCTGAAGAAGAACATCGATTTCAAGGGCCGGGCGGCGATCGAGGCCCAACACCGCGACGGGGTCAAGAAGCTGCTGGCCTGCTTCGTCGTCGATGACCCAAAAATCGTGCTGTCCGGCCGCGAGACGATCTATCGCAACGGGGTCCGGGCGGGATGGCTGACCAGCGCTGGATATGGCTACACCATCGGCGCCTGGATCGGCTATGGCTACGTCCGCAACCGCGACGGCGTCGACGCCGAACACGTGGTGATCGGCGAGTACGAGCTGGAGGTCGCCACCGAACGGGTCCCCTGCACTGTCCAGCTCGGGCCGCTATATGACCCGGCGATGACCCGGATCAAATGCTGAGGCATGTGGGGCGGCATGGAACAACACGCGGTTAAACACCTGATCATCGGCGGCGGCATCATCGGCTGCTCGATTGCCTATCATTTGGCGCAGGCGGGCGAGATGGACATTCTCCTGCTGGAGAAATCCGCCCTCACCCACGGCGCCACCTGGCATGCCGCCGGGTTGGTCGGCCAGCTTCGCTCGTCGCGCAACACCACCCGGATGCTGCAAAAATCGGTCGCGCTCTATGACCGTATCGGGACCGAGACCGGGCAGGCGACCGACTGGAAGAAGGTCGGCAGCCTGCGCCTGGCTGCCTCGCCCGACCGGATGATGGAGGCCAAGCGGCTGGCGACCATGGCCCGCAGCTTCGGCCTCGAGATGCAGGTGATCTCGCCCGCCGATGCCTTCGATCTGTTCCCCCTGATCGACACCAATGGCCTCCATGGCGCCGCCTTCATCCCGACCGACGGCCATGTCGACCCGGCCAGCCTGTGCCAGGCCATCGCCAAGGGCGCCCGCATGGGCGGCGCCAATATCCGCCTGGGCGTCAAGGTGCTGGATTTCCAGACCGATGGCCGCCGCATCACCGGCGTGATCACCTCGGACGGCATCTATCAGGCCCAGAACGTCATCCTCGCCGCCGGCATGTGGAGCCGCGAGCTTGGCGCCAAGCTGGGCCTGAAGATCCCCGCCTGCGCCGTCGAGCACCAATACATCGTCACCGAGGCGATCCCGGATTGCCCGGCCAACCTGCCCTCGCTGCGCGACCCCGACCGGCTGGTCTACTACAAGCCCGAGGCCGGTGGCCGCCTGCTGATCGGCGGCTACGAAGAGCGCACCCTGCCCTTCGGCGACACCGGCATTCCCGGCAAATTCGAGCGCCAGTTGCTGCCCGAGAACCTCGACCGCTTCATGCCGTTGGCCGAGCTTGCGGGCCAAGTGACGCCGGTGGTCAACCAGGTCGGCATCCGCACCGTGATCAACGGCCCGATCCCCTATTCCGCCGACGGCGATTTCGTCATGGGCCCGTCGCCGGATTTTCAGAACCTGATGCTGGCGACAGGCTTCCTCTATGGCATCGCCGCTGGTGGCGGGGCTGGCGAGATGATCGCGGAATGGGTGCTGGAAGGCCGCCCCAGCATCGACCTCTGGCCGCTCGACAACCGGCGCTTCGGCGCCCATCAGGGCACCCGCGCCTTCATGTACCCGCGCGCCGTCGAGCATTACGCCCACCACTACAAGATGCGCTATCCGGGGGCCGAGAGCGATGTCGCCCGTGGCCTCCGCCGCAGCCCGTTCTACGATGCGCTGAAGTCGCAGGGTGCGGTCTACGGCTCGAAAAACGGCTGGGAGCGACCGCTGTGGTTCGCGCCCGAGGGCATAGCACCGGTCGACCAACTGGCCTTCGTCAACCCCGGCTGGAAGCGCTATTCGGCCGGCGAACACAAGGCAGTGCGCGAGCGGGCCGGGTTGATCGACCAGACCAGCTTTTCCAAATTCGAGCTGTCCGGTCCCGGTGCGCTCAAAGCCCTCCAGCACCTCGCCGTCTCCAACATGGACAAGCCGGTCGGCGCGGTGATCTACACCCAGCTTTGCAACGAACGCGGCGGCATCGAGGCCGACCTGACCATCATCCGGCTGGGGCCAAACCGCTTCTACATCGTCACCGGCAGCGGCTTCGGGGTCCATGATGCCGCGTGGATCCGCCAGAACCTGCCCGCTGACGGCACGGCAACCCTGACCGAGATCACCTCATCGCGCGCCGTCCTCAACCTCTGCGGCCCCAGATCGCGCGAAATTCTGCAATCTATTTCCGAAGACGACATCACCAACGCCACGTTCCCCTTCGCCACCGCCCGCGAGATCACCATCGGTGCCGCGCCGGTGCTGGCCGTGCGCATCGGCTATGTCGGCGAGCTGGGGTGGGAGCTGCATATCCCGACCGAATTCGGCGCCCATGTGTTTGAGTCGCTGCAAGCGGCGGGTGCACCCTTCGGCATGGCCAATGTCGGCTACCGGGCAATCGAAAGCCTGCGCCTCGAGAAGGGCTATGTCTATTGGAGCTCGGATGTGACCCCGGATTACACCCCGATCCAGGCCGGGCTGGGCGGCCACGTTCACCTGCGCTCGAAAGGCGGTTTTATCGGGCGGCAGGCCCTGGAGCGCGAGAAAGCCGCCGGGTCAAAACGGCACCTCTGCACCTTCACCTCCGACGACGACCTGCCGGTTTTCGGGGGCGAGACCATCTGGTCTGGCGGCCAGGTCGTCTCGCTCGCCTCCAGCGCCGGTTATGGCTGCACTGTCGCCAAGACCATCTTCATGGGCTATCTGCCGACAGACATTGGCGATACCGCCAGCCTCGAGATTGAAGCCTTCGGCGAGCGCTACCCTTTACGCCGCGCCGCCAGTCCGCTTTATGATCCAGGCAACGAACGGCTGAAGGCTTGATTGGGGGTAAGGATGACAGACGATCTGTTAGCGCAGGTCCAGGCGGCACTGATAACGATCCCCGGCCTGCAGGCGATGACGCCCGACGCCTATACGGTGACCCGCCTCGGTGGCCTGACCAATCTGGTGTTCCGCATCGGCGTCGATGGCGGCGCCTATGTCCTGCGGCTGCCCGGCAAAGGCACCGAGGCCTACATCAACCGCGACGTTGAACTGCATAACGCCACTGTCGCGGCCCAGGCGGGTGTTTCGCCCGAGGTAGTCTTCGGGCGGCCCGAAACCGGCCTGATGCTGACCCGCTGCATCGAAGACATCATCACCATGACGCCGCAGTATTTCGCCAATCTGGACGGCGCACCGGAGCGCGCGGGCGAGGCACTGCGCCAGCTCCACACCTGCGGGCTCGCATTCCAGTCGCGGTTCGAGCTGTTCGCCATGATCGACAATTATCTGGCGATCCTGAAGGCCAGGAACGCCACCCTGCCGCCCGGCTATGCCGATGTGGTCGCCGCGGCCCAGCCCGCGCGGCAGGCCCTGGCGGATCAGCCCGTCGAATTGGCGCCCTGCCATTGCGATCCGCTATGCGAAAACTTCCTCGATGACGGCGAGCGTATGTGGATCGTCGATTGGGAATATTCCGGCATGAACGACCCGCTGTGGGATCTGGGCGATCTGTCGGTCGAGGCCGGGCTTTCGCCCGAGCAGGATCTGGCAATGCTGCGGGCCTATTTCGGCGCCAAGCCAACCGATGCCCAGATCGGCCGGATGACCGTCTACAAGGCGATGTGCGACCTGCTGTGGACCCTGTGGGGTCTGATCCAGCACGCCGATGGCAACCCGGCCGAGGATTTCTGGGCCTATGCGGTGGGCCGGCTTGAGCGTTGCAAGGCGTTGATGGAAGCGCCCGAGTTTGAAGACCATATCGGGGCGGTTGCCCGTGGCTGATCGCAGGATAGTCGCATGACGCTGCTGCTGGGCGCCATCGCCGATGATTTCACCGGGGCCACCGATCTGGCCTCGATGCTGACCCGAGGCGGCATGCGCACCATCCTCAAACTCGACGCGCCCCAGCCGGGCGAGCCGTTGCCGGATGCCGAGGCCGTAGTTGTGGCCCTGAAGTCGCGCACCGCCCCGGTGGCCGAGGCCATTGCCGAGAGCGTAGCGAGCTGGCGATGGGCAGCGAGCGGCGGCGCCCGCCAATGCTACTTCAAATACTGCTCAACCTTCGACAGCACTCCCCACGGCAATATCGGCCCGGTGTCCGAGGCGCTGATGGCTGAGACTGGTGCCAGCCAAACGATCTATTGCCCGGCCTTCCCGGAGAACGGCCGCACCGTCTATCAGGGCAAGCTGTTCGTCTTCGACCAGCTGCTGTCGGAATCCGGCATGCGCAACCACCCCCTGACGCCAATGACCGACGCCGACCTTTGCCGCGTTCTGGCCCCGCAACTGACCCCCGGCGCGAAGACCGGGCTGGTGCCCTCAGAGATTGTCGAACGAGGGGCGCAAGCAATCCGCGCCCGTCTCGACGCGCTGGCGGCCGAGGGCACCGCGCATGTCGTCGTCGACGCCCTGACCAACGACCACCTCGCGGCGCTGGGCGGTGCCGTCGCCGATATGAAACTGGTCACCGCCGGGTCCGGCCTCGGCCTCGCCCTGCCAGCCAACTTCGCCGCCGAGGGATTGCTGGCGGGCGGGCCGGCGGACGCCCTGCCCCGGATCGGTGGGCGCATCCTGCTGCTATCGGGTTCATGCTCGGTCGCCACCAACGCCCAGGTTGCCCGGTGGCAGGCCGATGGCGGCGTAACGCTGCGGCTCGATCCGCTGGCGCTCGCAGACGGTCGCCACAGCGTCACCACCACACTCGACTGGATCGCCGGTCAAACCGCCCCGGCGCTGGTCGCCGCGACCCAAACGCCGGGAGATGTCAAAGCCGCCCAACAACAACTGGGGCAGGCGCAGGCGGCGGCACTGGTCGAGGACACGCTGGCGGCAATCGCAACCGCTGCCCGGGCGCTCGGCACCCGCCGATTCGTCGTCGCTGGTGGCGAGACCTCCGGCGCCGTCGCCAAGGCCCTCGGCGCGAACCGCCTCGCGGTCGGGCCCTCGATCGCCCCAGGCGTCCCTTGGTGCGCGACGCTCGACGCCGAGCCGATCGCAATGGCGCTCAAATCCGGCAATTTCGGCGCCGAAACCTTCTTTGCCGACGCCGTGGAGGTGTCCCAATGAACCAGCCAAGAATGGAATCGGGCGATGCCAAGATCCGCGAGGACATCTGCATCCTGGCGAAATCACTGTTCGATCGAGGTTACGGCTGCGGCTCGTCCGGTAATATCTCGGTCCTGACCGATACCGGCATGATCGTCTCGCCGACCAATTCCTGCATGGGACGGCTCGACCCGGCCCAACTCTCGATGGTCACCCGCGACGGCGCCCACATCTCTGGCGACCAGCCCTCGAAGGAGGCGTTCCTGCATCTGGCAATGTACCGCGAACGCCCCGAGATGACCGCCGTGGTCCACCTGCACGCGACCCACTCGGTTGCCGTCTCCTGCCTGGCCGACCTCGACCCCGCTGACGTGCTGCCGCCGATCACCGCCTATTACGTGATGCGGATCGGCCGCCTGCCGCTGGTGCCCTACTTCCCGCCCGGCGACATGGCCCTGGCCAATGCGGTGCGCGAAAAAGCGAAACACCACCACGCCATGCTGTTGGCCAATCACGGCCCGGTGGTAGCTGGCAAGTCACTGGAAAATGCCGTCTACGCTGCCGAGGAGCTGGAGGAGACGGCGCGGCTGTTCCTGATGCTGCGAGGCCAGAAGACCCGGTTCCTGACCCAAGATCAGGTCGCAGACCTAGCGGTGCGGTTCCCGAGCTAGAGCATTTTCCAGCTAAGGCGACCAGCCCTAGCGTCGCGAAAATGCGACAGATGAACAAGATAGAGCACGAGCCATGAATCGGAGATCATGGATCATGCTCTAGGTGCTTAGCACCCAGGTTTCGACCACCTTCGAGCGCAACATGGTCGCCACGTCGGCATCGAATGATTTGAAATGCGGTGTCTCCTTATGCGCCTGGAAAGCTGCTTCATCGGAATAGATCTCATAAAGAAACACCCGTTCCGGCTGGGTCGGGTCGGTGCAGACGTCAAAATGATGGCAGCCCGGCTCGATCGATAGACAGTCGGTTGCCTGGGTGCGAACCCGGGCCAGGAATGCTGATGCCTCGTGCGGGTAAGCCTCGAAGTTGACTGTTACAACAAACATGATCACCCCCCATTGTTCCAATCGCCGCAGATTAACGCATTCCACGGCCCGATGAAAACCGGCCAAACGACCCGACCCGATGTTTTTTGCTAATGCGCCCGGCCGCATATTATATCGCTTTGGCTTGAGATCGCCCGAGAACTCGGATTTAGAGAAAATGGGCAATTTATACCGATGATCCGAAGGAACCCCCATGACCAGATCCGCTGACTTCCGCATTGCCGTCTTTACCGGTGATGGTATTGGCGCCGAGATCACGCCGCCAACCCTTCGGCTGATTGCCAAGGCGGCGGCACGGACCGGCGGGTTTTCGATCACGCCGCAAAACTGCCCCGCCGGGGCCGCCCACTACCGTGACCACGGAGAGGCGTTGCCGAAGGCCTCGATCCTAACCGCCCGCAAGGCCGATGCCATGTTGCTGGCCGCGATGGGCCTGCCGAGTGTGCGCTACAACGATGGCACCGAGATATCGCCCCAACTCGATCTGCGCTTCGAGTTTGACCTCTACGCCGGTGTCCGCCCGATCCGGGCAATCCCTGGCGTGCCGGTGGTGCTGGCCGACCCGCGGGCGGCCGCGATGGATTTCGTCATCCTGCGCGAATCCACTGAAGGCCTGTTCGCCTCGCACGGCAAAGGCGAGGTGACCCACGACCGGGCGACCGAAACCATGGTCCTGACCCGCCACACCACCGAACGCCTGCACGACTTCGGCCTTGCGCTTGCCGCCCAGCGCCACCAGGAAGGCGGGCAAGGCCGGGTGACCTGCGTCGACAAGGCGAACGTTTTTCGCGCCTTCGCCTGGTTTCGCGAAATCTTCGATGGCCGCGCTCAGGCGCTCCCGGACCTGACCGCCGACCACATGTATATCGACGCCTGCGCCCTGACGATGGTTCAGCGGCCGTGGGCGCTGGACGTGCTGATCACCGAGAACATGTTCGGCGACATCCTGTCCGACCTCGGCGCCGGGCTGATCGGCGGTATGGGCTATGCGCCGTCGGCCGATATTGGCGACGCACATGCGCTGTTCCAGCCGTGTCACGGCTCGGCCCCCGATATCGCCGGGCAGGGCGTTGCAAACCCGACCGCGATGATCCTGTCGGCGGCGATGATGCTGGAATGGCTGGGACGCAAGAACGGCGTTGCCGAGGCATCCGACGCCGGGGGGCTTATCCGCCGGTCCGTCGATGTCGCATTCGCCGACGGCACCCTGCGAACCTGCGAATTTGGCGGTGATGCCGACACCGCGGCGGTCTTCGCGGCAGTCGAGGCGGCAATGGATACCGTGGATACCGCCGACGGCTGAGCATGGCGGATGCGTCGTTGCGGGCATCGCGCGATCAATCCCGAGACCCCTTGACCTTTCCCGCCAATCCGCCTCATTTACCCGCAGTTCCAGAAACCGGACCTCAAACTCCACCAGCCCCCTGAGGAGACCCCCCAATGTTCGATCTCAGTGCAAGAAACCTGCTCGAAGGCCGCTCTTATGTGAACGGCGAATGGATCAATGCCGACAGCGGCAAGACCTTTGCCGTGACCAACCCGGCCACCGGCGAGGAGATCGCCCGCTGCGCCGATCTGGGCCAGGCCGAAACCGCCCGTGCCATCGACGCCGCCTATGCGGCCCAGCCAGCCTGGGCCGCCAAGACCGCCAAGGAGCGTTCGGCCATCATGCGGCGCTGGTTTGATCTGATCGTCGAGAATGCCGACGACCTGGCCAGCCTGCTGACCGCCGAACAGGGCAAGCCGCTCGCCGAGGCCAAGGGCGAGATCCTGTACGGCGCCAGCTTTATCGAATGGTACGCCGAGGAGGCCAAGCGGATCTATGGCGACACCATCCCCGGCCATCAGGCCGACAAGCGCATCATCGTGCTGAAGCAGCCGATCGGCGTGGTCGGCGCCATTACCCCGTGGAACTTCCCCAACGCGATGATCACCCGCAAGGCCGGTCCGGCGCTAGCGGTCGGGTGCGCCATGGTGCTGAAACCGGCCAAGCAGACGCCGCTGTCGGCCACCGCCCTGGTGGTGCTGGCCGAGCAGGCCGGGATGCCCAAGGGCGTGCTGAACGTCATCACCTCGAACGACAGTCGGGTGATCGGCGCCGAGCTCTGCGGCAACGACAAGGTGCGCAAGCTGACTTTTACCGGATCAACCGAGGTTGGAAAGGTGTTGATGCGCCAGTGCGCCGACTCGATCAAGAAGCTGGGGTTGGAGCTGGGCGGCAACGCGCCGTTCATCGTGTTTGACGACGCCGATATCGACGCGGCGGTCGAGGGCGCGATGATGTGCAAATTCCGCAATGCCGGGCAGACCTGTGTCTGTGCCAATCGGATCTATGTCCAGGCTGGCGTCTATGATGTCTTTGCCGAAAAGCTGAAGGTCGCGGTCTCGAAGCTGAAAGTCGGCGACGGCTTTGAAGCAGGCATCACCACCGGCCCGCTGATCGATCTGGCCGGGCTCGCCAAGGTCGAGGAGCATGTCGCCGATGCCACCGCCAAGGGCGCCAAGATCGCCGCCGGCGGCAAGCGCCACGAGCTGGGCGGCAGCTTCTACCTGCCGACCATCCTGACCGGGGTGACCCAGAAGATGGCGGTTGCCCGCGAGGAGACTTTTGGCCCGGTCGCGCCGCTGTTCAAATTCGATACCGAGGAAGATGTGATCGCCATGTCGAACGACACCGAGTTCGGGCTGGCGGGTTACTTCTACGCCCGTGATCTGGGCCGGGTGTGGCGGGTTGCCGAGGCGCTGGAGTACGGCATCGTCGGCATCAACACCGGCATAATCTCGACCGAGGTGGCCCCATTCGGCGGCGTCAAGCAGTCCGGCCTCGGCCGCGAGGGCTCAAAATACGGCGCCGAGGATTTCCTCGAGATCAAGTATCTGTGCATGGGGATCTGACGGCGGGTGACGGCGAAACGGGATTGGAAGGGGCGCCGTGATTGGCGCCCTTTCGATTCCGGCTACGCGGTCTTGGTTCCCGCCAGCCCGTTCAGGATCGGGCAATCCGGGGCGCCGTCGCCTTTGCAGGCGTCTGCCAGCAGCGTCAGATCATCGCGCAGGGCCGCCAGTTCGGCCATCTGGGTCTCGAGCCGGGCGATGCGTTGTAGCGCCAGGCGTTTGACATCACCGCTGGCCCGGTCGCGGTCGGCATAGAGGCCCAGAAGCTCGCGGCATTCATCGACGGAAAAGCCGAAAGCCCGGGCTCGGCGGACAAATTGCAGCCGTCGGACCTCGCCTGGGCCATAGGCGCGGTAGCCGTTGCCTGCCCGGCCTTGCGGCGCGACCAGGCCGATATCGGCATAGTAGCGCACGGTTTTGGTGGGCAGTCCGCTGGCCTCGGCCGCTGTTCCGATGTTCATCAGGTGCCTCCGGTTTCCGGTTGACCTTCCAGTTAATGTAAGGATTAGGTGTGCTTTGGCTGCGGATCAAGGAGTTGGCGATGCGACGAGTATTATTAGGGCTGTCGGGCGCGGCAGCACTGGCCCTCGGCACGCAGTTCGCCGGGTCGGCGTCGCTTGGTAGCGGCGTGACCGTTCCCGAGCTGTCCGAGGCGGGTAGCCGAGGGCAGACCGCGTTCGGCGCCTATTGCGCCAGTTGCCATGGCGCTGATGCCGGGGGCACCGGCAGCGGCCCGCCGCTGATCCACAAGATCTATCACCCAGGCCATCACGGCGACATGGCGTTCGTGTCGGCGGCGCGCCAGGGCAGCCGCGCGCATCACTGGAGCTTTGGCAACATGCCGCCGGTTGCCGGTATCAGCGACGCTGAGATTGCCGACATCATCATTTTCGTTCGCGAGGTTCAGCAGGCGAACGGGATTTTCTGAACAGTGTTATCCGAGCCGGGCTCCGCGCGGGACCGCAAATCCGCGCAAAAATGTTTCCGCATCCATCGGCCCCTTGCCCGCCCGTTGCAGGGTGATCAGCCGCAACGCGCCGCTGCCGCAGGCGACCAGCAGGGCGTCATCCAGCACTTCGCCGGGAGCGCCCTCCCCGTCCTCCGGTTGGGCCATCAACAGCTTTACCCGCTCGCCGGCGATCTCGCACCAGGCGCCGGGGAACGGGCTGAGGCCGCGGATGTGGGCGCTGAGTTCGACCGCACTGCGGCTCCAGTCAATCCGCGCCTCGGCCTTGTCGATCTTGGCCGCGTAGGTGATGCCGGTCTTGGGCTGCAGCGTGGTCGCGAATGTGCCCATCGCCAGCGTTTCCACCATCAGGGCGGCGCCAATTTTAGCCAGGCGGTCGTGCAGGGTGCCTGCAGTATCCTCCGGCCTAATCGGCATTGCCTTGCGGGCCAGTACCGGCCCGGTGTCGAGGCCTGCGTCCATCTGCATCACACAGACGCCGGTCTCGGCGTCGCCCGCCATGATTGCCCGCTGGATCGGTGCGGCACCACGCCAGCGCGGCAACAGCGAGGCGTGCAGGTTGAGGCAACCGAGGCGCGGCACGTCCAACGCCGCTTGGGGCAGGATCTGGCCGAAAGCGACCACAACCGCGGCGTCGAGGTTTAAGGCTGCGAATTTGGTCAGCACGGCCGGATCGCGAAAACTTTCCGGCGTAGCAAGGGCGAATCCGCGCGCCTCGGCGGCTGCCTGCACTGGCGAAGGACGCAGCACCTTGCCGCGCCCAGCGGGACGCGGTGGCTGAGAATAGACGCAAACGACCTCGTGCCCCGCATCGGCCAACGCGGTCAGCACGGTGACGGCGAAATCTGGAGTTCCCATGAAGGCGAGGCGCATCAATATGGCTCCCAGATCGTGGACAGCCCCGGTCCGCCTCTATATGGCTTCGGCGCGGGTGCGTGCCAGCTCGCGCTTCAGCTTTTTCATCTTGCTGGTGATCATCTGGCGGCGCACCGGGCTGAGATAGTCGATGAACAGTTTGCCGTTCAGATGGTCAATCTCATGTTGCAAGCAGGTCGCCTGGATGCCCTCGAAGGTACGTTCCTCGCCAACACCGTCGCGGTTCAGGAACTGCACCCGAACCGCGGCGGGCCGAGTTACCATGCCGAACAGATCCGGGATCGACAGGCAACCCTCCTCGTGCTCGCGGACCTCCTCGGACGACCAGGTGATCTCCGGGTTGGCGAGGCAGATCGGGTCAGGTTCCTCGTCCTCGCCCTTGGCGCAATCCATCACGACGACCCGGCTGAGGACGCCGACCTGCGGCGCCGCCAGGCCGATGCCGGGGGCGTCGTACATGGTTTGCAGCATATCCATCATCAGCGCCCGCAGGGAATCGTCGACCTGCGGAACGGGGTCGCAGACCTTTTTCAGACGTGGGTCCGGGTGCAAGACGATGGCGCGGATCATCGCGGTCACCTAGGGGTTTCGGCGGCGAAATGCAAGCCGAACCAGCGTCGTATGGTGGCGATTGACGGGCTGCCAGCCGGGATTTACGTTGCGCCGCAACATCGCCCGATACCGGCAACCTACAGGAGCCCGCCCCATGAGCTTTACCCTCCAGCCCAGCCCCCCGGCGCGGCCCAATCGTTGCCAACTGTTCGGCCCCGGTTCCCGGCCG
>Ga0307380_10003511_pt1 | contig 21619 bp, 20 predicted proteins | sample UN3MG_FD_202239 | JGI IMG/M metagenome (GOLD analysis project Ga0307380, IMG submission 202239) | Soil microbial communities from Risofladan, Vaasa, Finland - UN-3 | ecosystem: Environmental > Terrestrial > Soil > Coastal area > Acid sulfate soil | place: Finland: Risofladan, Vaasa | collected... | reverse complement strand
GACGTTGATGAAGCAGTCCATCGTGTCGATGATACCGCCGCCGACGCTGTTCTCGATGGGCACCAGCCCCAGGTCGCAGTGCCCGCGGGCCACCTCCTCGAAGACCGCGCGGATGTCCGCCAGCGGCAGGTACTCCACCGACGCGCCGAACTTTAGCTGCGCGGCCAGGTGCGAGAAGCTGCCTTCCGGCCCCAGAAAGCCGATCCGCAGGGGCTTTTCCAGGGCGAACGAGCCGCTCATCATCTCGCGATAGATCGCCTGGAGCGTCCTGGGCAGCAGCGGGCCGCGGTTCAGCTCGGCGATGCGCTGGAGCACCGCGTTCTCGCGGTCCGGGGCGTAGATCGGCGTGCCATCGGCCTGCTTGGCCTTGCCGACCTCGATTACGACCCTCGCGCGCTCGTTGAGCAGCTCGACGATCTTCTGGTCCAGATCGTCGATCCTCTCACGCAGCGAGTCGAGGTTGTCGGAGCCTTTTGGGGTCTTCTCGCCCATCCGGTCCTCTTGCCTGCGGGCCTTGGGCCCCCGCCCGCACCGCAGCCTGCCCTTTCTACCGGGTGCCCCGCTGGCGGTCAAGGTGCATTTGCCGCGGCGCGGTCTGCCCGGCCGAGCGGTCATTTGCCCCGATGCCGTGTCCCGGCGGGACATGCTTCTGCAAGCAGAAGCATGGCACCCGGCCGGTGAGTCCCTCACAACAGGTTCACCGGGTCCACGTCCGGCAGGACCTCGGCCCCCAGGCCTCGCGTGAGTTCGGCCATACGCGGCCGCAGCACCTGCTGGATCAGCCCGGCCTTGCCGCACTGAAGGAGGATGTGAAAACGAAGCTGGTTGCGGACCTTGAACACGCCGGCCCGCTGAGGGCCTATCATGCTCACCGAGGCCGGCAGAAGCTCCCGCAGCAGCCTGGCCAGCTCCGTGGCGGCGCGTTCGGCCTTCGCCACGTCCGCGTGACGCACGATGAACCGCACGATCCGCGAATAAGGCGGCAGGGCCGCCTCCTCTCGCAGCGGCAGCTCCTGGGCGGCGAAGCCATCGTAGTCGTGCCGCGTGGCAAACCTGATGGCCGGCTCGTCCTCGTGAAGCGTCTGGACCACCACCTCGCCCGGCTCGTCACCTCGTCCGGCGCGGCCGGCCACCTGGACCACGAGCTGGAAGGTCCGCTCGGCCGCCCGGAAGTCCGGTATCGCCAGGGCGGTGTCGGCCGACGCCACGCCCACCAGCGAAACGCCCGGAAAATCCAGACCCTTGGCCACCATCTGCGTGCCAAGCAGGATGTCAATCTCGCCCGCCGTCACGCGGTCGAAGACCGTCCTGAACTGCCTCGGCGAGGTCATCGTGTCGCTGTCCATCCGCGCGACCCGCGCGGCGGGAAACTTGCGCCCCAGCTCGCTTTCTATCCGCTGCACGCCGTAGCCGAACAGCAGCAGCTTGCCCTTGCAGGCCGGGCAGTGCGCCGGCAGGGCGGCCGTGTGGTCGCAGTGGTGACACATCGCCAGGTCCGTCGCGCGGTGATAGACCATGGGGCGGCTGCAATGCTCGCACATGAAGATCCAGCGGCACTTCGGGCAGAAGAGATAGCTGGCGTAGCCGCGGCGGTTCATCAACAGGATGACCTGCTTCCGGCGGTCGAGTGCGGCGGCGATCTTGAGCGTGAGCGTCCGGCCGATCAGCTCGATGCGGCCGCGGGTCATCTCCTTCCGCAGCGGCACGATCTGGAGGCGTGGCATGGGCAGGTTGCGGACGCGCTGCGGCAGGCGGAGCATGTGGTAGCGGCCCTGGCGGACGTTGTGCATCGATTCCAGAGAGGGCGTCGCCGTGCCGAGTATCACCGGAACGCCCGTCAGGGAGGCCCTCTTGACGGCCACGTCGCGGGCGTGGTAGCGCGGAGCGTTGTCCTGCTTGTATGTCGGCTCGTGCTCCTCATCGACGACGATCAGTCCCAGCCTGCGCGTCGGCGCGAACACGGCGCTCCTGGGTCCCACGACCGCGTCGGCGTGTCCGTCGCGGATCTGCTCGTAGTAGAACGCCCGCTGCGAGCCGGTAAGTCCGCTGTGCAGCACCGCCACGCGCGGCAGCCGCGCCACCAGCCGCTGGAGCGTCTGAGTCGCCAGCGCGATCTCGGGCACCAGGAGTATCGCCTGCCGGCCAGCCTCCACGACGCGGCGGATCGCCTGGATGTAGATCTCGGTCTTGCCGCTGCCGGTCACGCCGTAGAGAAGCGTCGTGGAGAACCCGCCGCCCAGCGGCCCGGACAGCGACTCCATGACCTTCTGCTGGTCATCGTTGAGCTCAAACGGGTCGGCGTGTGCCTGGCCCTCGGCGAGCTGCGGCAGGCGCACCGGCCGGCTCTCAAGGCGGACCAGCCCGCGCCGCACCAGCCGCTGAACGCTGTCCCGCGCGGCGGCGCTGTGGTGCAGAAGCTCCTCCAGCGCCAACTCCTCGACGCCCTGCCTGCCGGCCTCGTACAGCTCGTCCAGCAGGCGCTTCTGCTTGCCGCCCAGCGACGAAGGCCACTCGTGAGGCTGCTTCTGGAGCACGGCGACGGACTGCGACCTCGCGGCGTGCCGGCCGACCGCCGAGGGCACCATCGCCGCCAGGACGATCCCCAGCGGCACCAGGTAGTACCGGCTGATCCACTGCGCCAGCTCCCAGAGCGTCTCGTCCAGCAACGGCGTTTGGTCGATGAGTTCGCCAACGGCCTTGAGCTGCATCTCCGGCGTCGGCCGGCCTACCTCGGCGACGAAGGCGAGGGTCTTCCTGTCGCCCCGGCCGAAGGGCACGCGAACCCGCTGGCCCACCGCCGGCGCCGGCCAGTCGCTCGGCCAGATATAATCGAACGTCCGCCAGACGTTGGCGTTGACGGCCAAGCCGACCACCGTGCCGGCGGGCGTCGGCGACGCATCCCCTGAGGCGTCGAAGAGCTTGGCCATGCCCTCATGCTACCGGCCCGGGCCGGCAATCGCTACTTCACCGCCGAGGCGCCGCGCCGATAAGATACTGGCATGACGACGGCGAATCGCTCCCGACGCCCGGGCAGGCTGTACCGCGCGAGGAAGCCGCTGCTGGCGGCGCTTCTGATCGCGTGGCCGGCTGCCCTCGTCGCCAGTCACATTCCCGCCGAGAAGCTCCCGCAGATGCGGGTGGGCGACGCGAACCTGCACTTCGCGGGTTTCTACGCGCTGGCGGGGCTGTTCTGGCTGACGCTGAGCGCCTACGCGCGATCGCGGCCGGCCAGGGCGCTGCTGGTGCTGGCGATAATGCCGCTGTACGCCGCGTTCGACGAGCTCACCCAGCCCCTGTTCAACCGCAACGCCGCATGGGGCGACTGGTTGGCCGATATCGCCGGGGCGGCCGCGGCCGTGGTCTGCCTGGAGATCGTCGCGCTCATGCTACAGCACATGCCCGCCCCCGACAAAGCGCAGGACCATGAGCCATAGGCTCGGTACCTCCCCGCTGGCAGCGCAATCTGTGAAATCTGTGCAATCCGCCTTCGTCCCGGCAGGCCGGGACTACGGCGGACAGGTCTGTGGATTTGTCTTTCCGTCGAGGCTCACTCCTCGAAACCCGCCTCGGCGACCTCGATTGCGCGGAGCAGGGCCCTGGCCTTGTTGAGCGTCTCGACGTACTCGTTGGCCGGCACGGAATCGGCGACGATGCCCGCCCCCGCCTGGATGTAAACCTTTCCGCCGGCGATCACCATGGTCCGCAGTGCGATGCATGTGTCCATGTTGCCGCCGAAGTCCACGTATCCGACGGCCCCGGCGTAGGGCCCGCGGCGCGTCGGCTCCAGCTCGTCGATGATCTCCATCGCCCGGATCTTCGGCGCGCCGGAGACCGTGCCGACCGGCAGCGTCGCCCTCAATGCGTCGAACGCGGTCAGGCCTCCGGCGAGCCTGCCCTTGACGTCGCTGACGATGTGCATGACGTGGCTGTACCGCTCGACGGCCATCACGTCCGAGAGCTTGATGGATTTCGGCTCGGCGACGCGGCCGACGTCGTTGCGGGCCAGGTCCACCAGCATGATGTGCTCGGCTCGCTCCTTCGGATCGGCCAGCAGCTCGGCCTCCAGGGCGCGGTCCTCCTCGTCGGTCTTGCCGCGGGGCCGCGTGCCCGCCAGCGGGCGGTTGGTCACGATGCCGTCCTCGACGCGGCAGAGGATCTCCGGCGAGCTGCCCACCAGCGTCGTATCCGGCGTTGTCAGCAGGAACATGTACGGAGAAGGATTTATCACGCGGAGGGCGCGGTAGATGTCGAACGGCGAGACCTGCGTCGTGACGGCCAGCCGCTGCGAAAGCACCACCTGGAAGATGTCGCCCGCGCGGATGTACTCCTTACACGCATCGACGGCCTTCTCAAAGCCCTCGCGCGAAAAGTTCGACTCGAAGTGCTTCTGGGGCAGGTGCTCGAAGCTGACCTCCCGGACGGCGTGTCCCTGGGGCTCCCTCAGTCGGCCGATGGCGCGCTCGATGGCCTCCACCGCCTCGGCGTACGCTGCCCCCGGATCCCCCGTCACGTGGGCGTTGCAGACCACCTTGACGGTCTTGTAGAGGTGGTCGAAGATCACAACCGTGCGATACAGGCCGAACGCCATGTCCGGCAGTCCGCGGTCGTCCGCCGGGCTGTCGGGCAGGTTCTCGTAGTATCGGACCATGTCATAGCCCGCGTAACCGACCAGGCCGCCCATGAAGCGCGGAAGCCCGCGTAGGTGCACCTGCCGAAAATCATCCAGGATCGTCCTCATCTCGGCCAGCGGGTCATGGCTTTGGAGCTTCTGTTCCGGCGCACCTCGCCGCCGGACGGTGATGTCGTCGCCTCGGGCCTCGAAGTGCGCCTCCGGGTCGGCCGCAACGAACGAGTATCGCGCGCGGCCGCCCACCTCGGCGCTCTCCAGGAGGAACGAGGACGCCGCCGGGGCAAATCCGGCCGGCTGCGCCAGGCGCTGGTATGCGGTCACGGGGGTCAGTACATCGGCCAGAAGCTCCCGGTACACGGGGATGGTGTTGCCCTGACCGGTGAGCTTCAGGAAATCGTCGAAGCTGGGATGGTAATGCTTCATGCCTGCACCATTGTATAGGGATCAGATCATGGGTCATAGGTCGCAGGGAAATGGACCCGGACGCGCGGCGCGCGTGCCGCCGCCGCCGCGGCCCGACGGAACAGGGAGCGGCTCGGCGCGGCGCTAGGTGTCGCAGCCGTCGCCGAGCCCGGACCACGCCACCCCGGCCGCCCCTATGACGCCCGCATCGGGCCCCAGGGAGGCCAGGTGGATCTCCATTCTGACCGGGGTGAGCGCCCAGTGAAGCTGCCGGAAGTACCGGCGCACGGGGACCAGCAGCTCGTCGCCCGCGCGGGCCATCCCGCCGCCGAGCACCACGCAGTCGGGATCGAATATCCGCGAGATGTTCACGCACGCGACGGCCAGGTGGTACGTCGCCCGATCCCACACCTCCGCGGCCAGCTCATCGCCCGCCTTGGCCGCGTCGACGATGTCCTTGGCGTTGAGCGTCTTGCCCTGGTCCAGCAGCTTGCTCAGCGAGCTGTCGCGGCCTTCCTCGCGGATCAGCCTGGTCGCGTACTGGGCAAGGTAGGTGGCCGAGCTGTAGCGCTCAAGGCATCCAGCCTGGCCGCAGGCGCACGGCTCGCCGCCGGGCTGGACGACGACGTGCCCCCACTCGCCGCCCATGTCATGGGCGCCGTGAAGGATCTTCCCGTCCACGACGATGCCGCTGCCCACGCCGGTGCCCAGCGTCAGCAGGACCATGTTGGCCGTGCCGACGCCGGCCCCGCGGATGAACTCGCCGTAGGCCGCCGCGTTGGCGTCGTTCTCAAGCACGGCAGGCAGACCCAGCCCCTTGGACACCAGCTCCCGCAGCGGAACGTTGTCCATTCCGGGGATGTTGGGCAGCGTGATGATGACGCCTTCGGAGATGTCGATCGGCCCCGGCGAGCCGATGCCCACGCCGAGAAGGTCGCCCTTCGCCAGGCCGTGCTCCTTGACCATGCGCCGGGCACTGGCGACGATGGCGGCCACCACCGCGTCGGGGCCTTCGTGGATAGGGGTCTCGAACTCCCGCGTTGGCGTCGGGCGCCTCTGTTCGTCAAGAAGTGCGACCTTGATGAACGTCCCCCCCAGGTCGATGCCTATGCAGAACTTGGCCATGATCCTTGCCCTTGTCGTCCGCCGCCGCCGGCGAAAAGGGACAGATAGATTACACGCCCTGGGCCGATACGAGAATCACAAAACGTCGGACGGGCAAACTGGACGAGCAGGGGTGAGTATGCCGGAAGGCGCCGCGCGAGCGCTGGGTCAGCCGCCCGACGAGCGGCCGTGCTCACTGAGCCACCGGTCAACCACCTTGATCCGCTCGGGCTTTGACGCGGATGCATCGTAGCCGACAAGCTTCGGGGCGATCTGTTTCAGGACGGCGAGCACGGCGACCTCCAGGGGTCGGTTCTCGTTGTCGGACTGGAGAGACTTCTTCAGCGCTGCCAGCATGGGAACGACGGCCCCCTCGCCCATCGCCTGAAGCTCAGCGGCGGCGGCCTTGCGGACGGACTCCTCCGGCGCCACCAGTTGATCAACCAGCGCGGGCACCTTCTGCCTGTCGGCTTCCAGGAGCTTGCCCTTCGCATCCGTGAGGCTCTTGTTGACCAGCGCAAGCTGTTCCGCGGTCAGCCGCTGCTTGAGGTCGCCCAGGGCCGCAGTGCACAACCGGGCCGTCGCCTGCCACTTGCCCCTCTGCGGCGCGGCCTGGAGGTGAGCCGCCAGCCGCTTGGCCGCCTCGGCGAAAAGCTTCTCATCCTTCTCGGCGGCCATCGCCTTGGTCACGCCCGGATCGTCAGCCTCGAGCATCGCGTCGATCCACTGCTTCCACACGTCCGGGGCCTGGGCGTTCCTGGCCGCTGCAAAAGCGTCATACGCCTCACCCATCGCGGCAGCCGCCTCGGCCGGCCGATCCGCCTTCAGAAGGTCCTCGCCCAGCTTGCGAAGGGCCGAACCCAGTTGCGGACTCTTGGCCGCCCGCAGGGCGTCCACCAGCTTCTGCTCGATCTTGATCCGCTGGTCCAGCGCATCGGGGCGACCGGAAAGAGCCGACACCACCCGCGACAGCTCTGCCGCATCCGCTTTGGACAGAATCCCCATCACGGCGTCCCACGCCTGCTTCTGCACCCCCGCGTCGGACTCGGCGGCGGGGTCCGTTCGCTGAAGGATGATATCGAGGTTCCTGTCTCCCCCCAGCGTCCCAAGGGCCGCAATGACCGCCTGCCGAACCCCCCGGTCCGGATCGCTGACCAACGGCTCCATGGCGGCGGCCAGATCGGCCTTGCCGAACCGCCGAAGCCCGTTGACCGCCGCCAGGCGGACGGTCGCCTCCTTGTGCTTCAGCGCGGCGCGGAGCACCGGCACAAACTGCTCGTCGCCGACCGCACCCATAGCCGTCAGTAGCGCCTCGATCAGATCGACGCCGTTGTCGCCCTTGCCAGTCTGCTGGTAGCGGTCCAGTAAGGTCTTGGACGCCTGGGCCCGGAGCTCGCCCTCCAGTTGCTGCTTGGCGGCGATCCTTGCCAATGCCCTGGCCGCCGCGGCTGCGACCTCGCTCTGTCTTGCATCAATGCCGGCCAGCACCGCCGGCAGCGCCGCCGGGTCGGCCAACTGCCCCAGCGCCGTCAGGACGGCCTTCCGGACCTCGGGAACCTCCTCAGCCTGCAAGCGATCCAGAAGGGCCTTACTTGCATCGGGCCCCGCCAGGCCGGCTACCAGAATCGCCGCCCGCTGCCGCACGCGGACGTCCCCGTCGCCGAGCAGCACGCGCACCTGCGCGCGGACCTCGGGCGATATCTTCTCCGTCGAGACCAGGCGGCGCTCGCTGAGCTTCACACCCACCAGGCGGACGTCCGGCAACTTGTCCTTCAGCAGACCCAGGAGCATAGCGTCCCGCTGGGCGGGAGCGGCCATTGCGTACATGTCCTCCATCGCGCGAGCCAGGCGGTCACGCAGTTGGACATTTTCCCTCTCCAGCTCGGAGCTGGACCGGGCCAGGCTCTCGGCCAGGTCGGCCAGCCACTCCGAGCGCGGCTTGTTGGCGTTGGCCTGCCACCACTTCTTCCAGCGGTCGCGGTCCGCGCCGAAGGTGCGTATGTTGGTGAGCTTGACCAGCGACTCGGCCGCCGCGTTGACTACAGTCACGTCGGGATCGTCCAGTAACTGCACCAGCGCGTCGACCGCCCTCTTGTCCAGCACTCGCTGGAGGGAGGCGATGATCTCCAGCCGAATCGGCTGAGACCGCTTCGCATCCAGGGCAAGCTGCACAAGTCGGCCCGTGACGCCGTTGTTCTTGTAGATGGCCAGCGCACGGGCGGCCGCCGCGCGAATCGACGGCTCGTCCCCGGTGAGCATCGCCATCAACGGCTCGATGAACTCCTTCCGGCCCTGGCCCGACCTGGCGACGGCCTCGGCAACCGCGATGCGGGCGCCGGGGTTGGCAGGATCGGACAGGAACCCCCTAAGTGCCTCGGCGGCCTGCGGATAGGTGCGGCTCAGCAGCAGTTGCGCCGCTTCGATGCGCGTCTTCGCCGAGCGGGCGGTGTCGGCGAGCTGGCCGCTCAGCGTCCTGAGCTCGAGCTCCTCCGCCCCGCTCAGGTGGGGTTGGGTCGCCTGTCCCAACACAGACGTGAGCGACAGACCGACAATGGCCAGAATGCAGGACAGCCATGCCGATCTGGGGTTCATCTTGCCCGGTCCTTGCGCGCAGTCATACTCCACCCACCTTAGTCGATCATCGACCTACTAGTCAAACGAACGACAGGGAAAAAGGTTCCCTGGCAACCGTCGAAACTCCCAGACCCGGGCGACGCCATGCGGCGGGGCAAATGGCCAAGACCGTTGATTTGCCCCGGCCGGCTGGTACGATTACCCCCATGAGCCGGGAACGGTCTGGTTCCGTCACCTACAAGCAGTCCGGCGTGGACATCGCCGCCGGCGATCAGATGATCGATCTGATCCGCCCGCTGGTCCGCCGAACGGAGAACCCGCGCGTGCTGGGGTCCATCGGGGGCTTCGCCGGCCTGCTCCGACTGGACTTCCGCGAGGGGCTGTTTCGGCGCAACTATCGCGACGCGGTGCTGGCCGCCTGTACCGACAGCGTGGGCAGCAAGGTCAAGGTGGCCATACAGCTTGGCCGCCTGGACACCATCGGCATCGACGTCGTCGCGATGAACGTCAACGACCTGATCTGCTGCGGGGCCGAGCCGCTGCTGTTCCTGGACTATCTCGGGGTTGGCCGGCTGGACCCGAATAGGATGGCACAGATAATCAAGGGCGTCGCCGATGGGTGCGTTCAAGCCAACTGCTGTCCATTGCTGGGCGGCGAAACGGCGGAGCTGCCCGACCTCTACCGACGTGAAGACTTCGACCTGGTCGGCTTCGCCGTGGGCATCGTCGAGCGGAGGCGCATCATCAGCGGATCGGACGCTCGGCCGGGCGACGTGGCCATTGCGCTGGCCTCAAGCGGGTTGCACTCCAACGGCTACTCGCTGGCGCGGAAGGTGCTGCTTAAGCGCGCGGGCTTCAAGTTCTCCGACCGCCCGCCGGAGTTGGACGGGGCATCGATCGGCGAGGAGCTGCTGAGCCCGACGATGATCTACGTCAAGTGCGTGCTGGACATTCTCGGCCGATACCGCGTCAAGAAGGTCGTCAAGGCGATGGCGCACATCACGGGCGGCGGGCTGCCGGGCAACCTGCCGCGGGTACTGCCGGACGGCTTGACCGTGCGGATCAAGCGCGGCAGTTGGCACGTGCCGCCGATCTTCAAGCTCATCGAGTCCGCCGGACCGGTCGACCCCCTCGAGATGACGAACGTCTTCAACATGGGCGTCGGCTTCGTGATGATCGTCGCGCCGGGCTTCGCCGGGCCCATCATGAGCCGCCTCCGCCGGCTCGGACAGCGATGCTGGGTTCTCGGCAAGGTCCGCAAGGGCGGTCCGGACGTGCTCTGGGCCTGACCTGTGCGGCGCGCGGACTGGAGCCGCCAGGCAAGGCCGCCTGATGAGCCGAGGCTTGCTCTGTCGCAACGGCCGGACATGCCTGCAAGGAACGTCACCATCCGTACCTTTCGTCCCTCTGACCGCTCGGCGATTCGCGAAATCTGCGCCGCCACCTGCTGGATGGGTGACCGCCGCCCGGAGGCCGTCGGCGACGACTGGATCTGGGCCGAGTATTGGACGCGATACTTCACCGACGCCGAGTCGCAGCATACGTGGGTGGCCGAGTCGCCCAGAGGCGAGGTGTGCGGCTACCTGACCGGCACGACGGACATTCGTCGTTTCGAGCGGTACGTACCGCGGCTGCTGCCGGGGATCGCGTGGAGGGTGCTCCGCAAACGGCTGATGCGGCAGGGCAAGCCCCGGCGGGCGCTGCTGAACCTGGCGGCCTCGGCGCTTCGCAGCGAGATGGACCTGCCCATCGGAGTTGCCCGGCGATTCGCTGCCACCTGGCACTTCAATCTTCTGCCGGCTGCACGGGGCGAGGGGCTGGGGTCGCAACTGTTTGACACCTTCCGGCGGTGCGTCGTCGCGGCCGGAGTGCCCGGCATCCACGCACAGATACTGAGCATCAATGCCGCAGTGGCGAGGTTCGTCCGAAAGAAAGGCTTTGCCTTGGCTGCCCGCCGACGTACCGGCGCGTTTCGCCACGTGCAGACGGGACCGACGGACATCGAGACGTGGGTCCTGGCCTTGCCAAGAGCACTGAGCCGGCGCCATTAAGGGCTTGTGAAAACCGTCCGGCGCCCTCACAATATCTGCTGCGCCACGGACCGCTCTTGACGAGCACTCAAAGGTTCCCGTCCCATGGAGTCAAGGATGTCTCCGAAGCCGACGATTCTCGTGGTGGGGTCGATCAACATGGACCTCGTCGTTCGGACTCCGCGCATGCCGGAGCCGGGTGAGACGGTCCTCGGCAGCGGCTTCAAGACCACACCGGGCGGCAAGGGGGCGAACCAGGCGGTGGCGGCAGCCCGGCTGGGCGGCAACTGCCGCATGATCGGCCTGCTCGGCGAGGACGCCTTCGGCGAAGGGCTGCTGGCGGGCCTGAAGGCCGAGGGCGTCGAGTGCACCCACGTGGGGCAAAGGCCTAATGAGTCCACCGGGGTGGCCATGATCGTGGTGGACGCCAACGGCGAGAACTCCATCGTGGTCGCCAGCGGCGCCAACCACAAGCTCACGCCCGACGACATCTACAGCAGCGAGGAGGCCTTCAAAGGCGCCGACGTGGTGGTGCTCCAACTGGAGCTGACGCTGCCGACGGTGCGGGCGGCAATCGACCTGGGCCGACGCCACGGGGCGAGGATCATCCTGGACCCTGCGCCGGCCGTCCGGGCCATGCACAAGGAGCTCTTCCAAGTCGATATCATCTCGCCGAACGCCAGCGAGGCCGAGACCCTCACCGGCAGAAGGGCGATGGAGGAGCGGGTTGACAAGCAGGTGGTCTCGGAGCTGATCGGGCAGGGAGCCAAGGCGGTCGTGCTCAAGCTCGGCGCGCGGGGGTGCCTCGTGGGAATGGCCGACGGGCATTTCTACAAGGTGCCGACCTATGACGTGGAAGTGGTGGATACGACGGCTGCCGGCGACGCGTTCACTGCGGCCTTGGCCGTTGCGGTTGGACGCGGCGAGAACATGCACTTGGCGGCCAAGTTCGCCACCGCGGCCGGCGCGCTGGCGTGCACCAAGTTCGGCGCGCAGTCGGCCATGCCCACCGCCGACGAGGTCGCCATGATCATGAACGACCAGGCGATTTGAGGTACTGCGGCCGGAGACCTGGGACCGGGGATTCGAAGTACGTATGGAACATCTCTGGCCGCGCCTTCGTCAAACAAGTGTTGCGCGAACTCGGACCGAGAGAGGTATATCCTTCGAGACCGATCTGCGCCGGTCAAACCACGGAAAGGACCCGAAGATGAGGACAGCCGCATACCCCTGCCTTGTGATGGCGGCGGCCTTCCTGGTCTCGTGCGAGAAGTTCAAGTATGAGATCGAGATGGCTGTCCAGGGCGAGATGCTGGCACGGCAGTTGTGCGTGTCCCGCTCGGTCACCGACAAGGAGGGCGACAAGCCCGAAACCGTCCCGGATGAGGTGGTCGGGCGGCTTGCGAAGCTGTATGAGAAGCACAAGCCCAACGAAGACGGCACCCGGCATACCTTCCGCGGCCGCTTCAAGGGCCGCACGCCTGACGACGTGGGAGGCGCGGGGTTCTTCACCAACCTCAAGACCTCGATGGGATCCACGGTGATGTACATCGAGCGATTCCGCGGCAGCGACGACCTGCTCAAGCAGGTCAACACCCGATCGCAGGCCGTTGACAAGGCGATGGACCTGATGATCGGGTGGCTCGAAACCGAGCTCGGCAAGACGAGCGATTTCGACAAGCTCCGCAAGTTCCTGGACAAGGATCTGCGCTACGACCTCAAGAACCTCAGCTTGTACCTGTGGGTCCTGCATAGCGACGCGTCGCGGGAGGTCAACGCCGGCAAAGAGGAGAACACGACCAAGGCCCAGGCGGAGATCGCGGCCAGGGCGATCCAGTATCTCCTTGAGCGCGACTACGTCAAAGCCCAGGACGTGCCGCTTGTGTACCGCGTGCAGCAGACGGAGGCCTCGGCGCAGGTCAAGGCGCTGGTGGCCCTGCTCGGGCGGATCATCGCAGCCAAGGCCGGCGCAGCGACGCCCGCCACCTTGGAGAAGATCAGCTCGCTGGCGGCTGACGGCGACGCCGCCGGGGCTTCCTTGGTGAAGTACCTCAGCCAGACGGATGAATACAAGCAGCGCGTGAAGCAGTGGGAGCAGCGGCCGAATTCCGATCCGAATGAGGCCAAGCCCGCGCCGATGTCCATGTTGTCGGACTACGCGACCCAGGCAGTGGGCATCGAGCTCATGGCGACGGAGGACGATCTCCAGATCAAGCTCGCCTGCCCGTCCAATCCGCTTCAGACCAACGGGAAATACGATGAGCTGGCGAAGGTCCTGTCCTGGTCGCGACAGATCCAGCAGGCCTCGCAGCACCCCCGCATGCCCGTCCTGTGTTACGCCGTGTGGGCGAAGCCCGACGAGGACTCTCAGAAGAAGCACTTCGGCCGGACCGTCCTGCGGGGCGAGGAATTGCTGGAGTACTGCCTGTGGCACGACAGCCTCGACGCCAAGGAGGCCGCCAAGTGGGACCGGTTCGTCGCGAGCCTCGCGCCGGGGCCGAAGCTCGAAGAGAAACTTGACGCATTCAAGCTCGTAGAGCCGCCGCCCGTGCCGCCGGAGAAGGTCGAACTCGAGGCCCCACCGGAGGACTACTCCGAGGTGGCCAAGCGATTGATCATCCAGGGCCTCAGCTCAGGCGCCGCGACCACCCAGCCGGCGCCGAAGCCCGCCCCTCAGTAGTCACCGACGGGCCGGGCGAGGCAGTCAGCCGAGGTGTTTGAGGCGTTGGGTGTGATACGCCAGCCGCTGCTGAGGCGTCATGCTGGCGAAGTCGGGCGAGCCGTCCGCCCGGACCGGCCAATCGCGGGAGCTCTTCTCGGCGGGCGCAGCGCCCGGCCGCGGGGCCGAACGCCCCTGCCCCGCCGCATAGCCCGTCCCCATAAGGCTCACAGACGCCCTCGTAGCCCCGGCAGGCTTGACATAGCTCAGTGCCGGATCCGTGAGCCTCATGTCCTGCGCGAGCGTCCGGCGCGGGCGGATGTTCAATTGCTCCAGCACGCCGTGATAGGCCCGCACGGCATCCTCCGGCCCGAGTTGCCCGTCGGCGACCATTCGCAGGAAGTGGATGAAGGTGAGCTGGTGCTCTGAATTGTTGATCTTGCGGCCGAAGAGCGCCGCCTTAGCGCCGTGCTGCCTGGCCTCGTCGAGCAGCTTGAAGGCGTCGTACGTCGTGCCGGCCGACCCGCCCAGAATGCCCGGCACCAAGTGGGGATCGTAGCGCGTGATCTCCTCCATGGCCCCGGGGCCGGTGTAAACCATCTTCAGAAAGATCGGCCTGCCCGCCTGGGCCACCCCCGCCAGCGTCCGCGCGATCAGGTCGTTGAGGAAATGGCCCATCTTCTCCGCCGGCACCGGGTTGACGGGGGCGTTGGGGGCGAAGACCTCCAGGAAGTGGCGGAAGCCCTTCCGTTCGGCCTCGACGCGGAAGTCGCGATAGGCCTCCAGCGTGGCCCGGTCCAGCTCCACGTCGTTGTTGAACGTAACGCTGTACAGGCCCAAGTCAGCGCCCCGCCGCCGGTCGCCGCCGTCGTCGGTGAGGATGCGCCCGGCTTGTGCGTGGTCGATGACGGCCGTGCTGAAAGGCCTGGACGGTGTCCGGACGTACGAGCCGCCCCTGGGAGTGTGGATGTCCGTCGTATCGTTGGCGCGGACGGCCGGCGTCACCGGCGAGTCGTCGAAGACCCGCTCCTGGATCGTGAGCACCTCGCTGGTCGAGACGGACATCAGCATGATGTCCAGCAGGCCCTGCTGGACGTTCTGGCGGATATGGTCGCGGTAGTCCTGGAGCGAGCGGAACTGGCCGCCGCGGGCCTCCTGCTCGGCGCCCGGGGCGGCCATCCCGAAGGCCATGTCCGCGTCCTTGGCGTCGGCCAGGATGAACGCCTTGGAGTCGGCGTTGGCGTGGATATCCGCGAGTTTAGCGTCAAGCGTCTTCTGCATCCTGGCACCCAGTCTGTCTTCTCATCCGCACGTCTGCCGGTCTGGGCAGATCAGCCATGCCGGGGCTACCGGCCCATCGACCCGGCCTGTTGGACGATCATGTCGGTGATGAGCTGGACGAGCCTCTCGGTTTCATCCTCAACCGCGCGTCCGCGGGCGGCGTTGGAGCTGCTGCCCAGGCCGTTGGCGGCGGGGATCAGCCGCCCTGCCACCGTCGCGGGGAAGGCCGGCCTCGACCGCGGCGTCGGCTGCGGCTGACCGGCTTGGGAGGGCAGCCCGTCGATGCCCGTCCCCCGGCCGTGCCCGTTGGCGTCCGGCGTGTGCTGCGGGATAGCGCAAGTCGAGAACCCCTTCAGGAACTCGTCGCCGCTCGGAAGCGAGCAGAGCTCGCCGCCGGCCAGACGCGGGTCGTCGATGCCCAGCCGCTTCTTGATGTCCAGCAGCTCGCGCACCTTCGGTTCGGAAAGCTGTCGAACGCTGCCCACCTGCTTGCTCAGCAGCAGGATCCGGCAGTACATGTCCAGCGTCTCCAGGTGGAAGTAGGCCTGCTCGAGCGTCTTGTCGCAGGCGACCGCGCCGTGGTTGGCCAGCAGGATGGTGTTGGCCTTGTTCCGCAGATGCGGCAGGATCGTCTCGGCGAAGCTCTTGGAGCCGGGCGTGTCGTACTCCGCGATGGGCACCTGCCCGATGAATATCTCCACCTCCGGCAGGACGCAGGCGGGTATCTGGAGGCCGGCCACCGCAAAGGCCGTCGCATGCGGCGGATGCGCGTGGCAGACGGCGTTTATCTCCAACAGCTCGTGGAATATCTCCAGGTGAAGCATGATCTCGCTCGTTCGCGGCCAGGTGCCGGAGATCTGCTTGCCGGTGTCGTCCACCACGGCGATCATCTCGGGCGTGAGGAAGCCCTTGGAAACCCCCGTGGGCGTACAGAGGTATCGCCCGCCGCCAAGCCTGTAGGTGATGTTGCCGTCGTTGGCCGCGACGAAACCCTTGTCGTACATCCGGCGACCGATGTCGCAGATCTGCCTCTTCACTTGCCATTCATTCGCCATCAGGCCACCTCCAGAACCGGCTGAAAGTTCACTGAGTCGAGAATGCACGCGCAGTAGGCGTCGTAGGGCACCTTCGCGGGCCGGAACGGCTGGGTGGCCTCGCGGCCCTCGACCATGCCCGTCAGGTCGTCCGCACGGGCGCCCAGGTTGTCGTACTCCACCAGGGTAATCGGGCCGCCCTTCCGGTCGCCCGCCAGCGACTGGCGATCCAGCGGCCGCACTACCAGGAAACTCCCCGGCACCAGGTCCGGCAGCGACCGGCTCAGAACCAGCTTCCCTATCACTCTGGCAATGCGCATCTGTCACCTATCCCGCTTTCACGGGCCTTCCTGCCTGGCCACCGCGTCCATGAGCGCCTGGTCCGTCGGACCCGTGCTCGGGCGGGCGGCGAACGTCTGGATCATCCTGCGGAGCTCGTGGAACGTGCAGAACGCGTGCTCCAGCACCAACAGGTTCGCGTGGAACTGCCTGACACCCGCCGCAACGCTCTCCGGCCGCGTGCCCTGGACCGGCCGGATGCCTTTGAGCTTGCCGCACAAGACCATCGCCCCCGCCGCATAGGGCACCATCGCTACCCCGCAGGCCACTTGGCCGCTGTGAATCGCCTCGCACAGGGCCTCGGTATTCCGCAGGATGCAGTCGGTCCGGCTGTAGTCCACCAACCCAAGCCCGGCGCGGGCCACGGCGCTAATGACACTGGTGACCTTCTGGTCGGGCCGGTCCACCACCAGGCCGATCGAGCCGCTGCGCGGCGGCTGCGAGACCGGATTGCCCGCCGCGGGCGCGGGCGAGGTCGACGGATTGGCCTGCGGCGCGGCCGCGAGCGGAGTCCGAGCCTTCTGCCTCACTGACAGGTGTTTCTGCTCGGCGAGGTCGGCGGCGTTGGGCGTGAGGTACTCGTTGGGCGCCAGCTCCAGCGCGCCCCTCTCCGCCCCGCCGGCCAGCCGCTGCTGGAGCATCTCCGCCGTGACGAACACCTTCCCGATCTTGGAATCACTCGCGACCCCGCTTTGACCGGACCCGCCTGCAAGGTTCGGTGACGCAACGACCCCAGTGGAGGCCGCCGCCGGTGTCTTGAACACGTCTCCCGTTCGAGCAGTCGCCTTGGCGTCAGGCGTCGCGGCCACGGGCGACGCTTGGGCGTTTCGCGTCTGAAGCGCCGCCTTCACTTCCTGCACGATCCTGTCGATCAGCTCGCGATCCACAGACTAAGACCTCAGTCAACAATCCCGATGATCGCCCACCGCACGGGCGAGTTCCTGTCGCCGACCATCTCTCTTACGCTTCTGCCGTCGTTGCTGATGACCACCCGCGACCCTCGTCCGGCGCCAAGCATGTCGATGGCCAGGATCGGATCGCCGTTGGGCCCGCCCTTGAGATCCTGAGGCTGGACAATCATCAGCCGCCAGCCTTCCATCGACGGATGCTTCACGTGCGACGTCGCGTTGCCTTCAACAATGCCGATCAGCATATGCGTATCCGTCGTCCGGGTACTCAGACGATCCTAAGGTTGTCCACCATGCAGCATCGCCGGAAGCGGGTGTACGTCAGCGGCGTGGCGATGCCCTCGCCCGTCGAGCACGCGATTGAGTAGCTTCCGTAGCCCTCGCCGCCGGCGCCGTTGCCCGCCACCGACGGGCCGTTCTTCACGTAAATGGTGGTATTGATCTCCTTGCCCATGTACGTCATGTGGTCCACCAGCCGCGAGTGGATCACCGCCGTGTGGCGGAACCCGTGCTCCGCCTGCTTGGCGTAGTCCACCGCCTGCTCGAACCTCTCGCACTTGACGAACGGCAGCACGGGCATCATTTGCTCGGCCTGCACGAACGGGCTGGCCTGGGTGGTCTCGCCGTAGAGCAGCCGGCACTCCGCGGGAACCGTAACGCCGATCTCGCGGGCGATGACGTGCGGCTCGGCCCCGACGAATTTCTTGTTGGCGTGCGGGTGGCCGCCGTCGGCGCCCGGCTCGATGCATATCTGGGCGAGCTGGTCCATCTGCTGCGGCGTGAGGCGGCAGGCCCCAACGTCGGCCATCGCCTGCATCATCGCCTCGAAGACCTGCCCAACGACGTACGCCTCCTTCTCGGAGATGCACAGGAGATTGTTGTCGTAGGCGCAGCCTTCGAGAATGCAGCGCGCGGCGTTGGCCAAGTCGGCCGACTCGTCAACCACGACCGGCGGGTTGCCCGGCCCGGCGCAGATCGCCCGCTTGCCGGACCTGAGCGCCGCGGCCACCACACCCGGGCCGCCCGTTATCGCCAGCAGCTCCACGTCCGGGTGCTTGAAGATCTCGTTGGCCGATTCGATCGTCGGATTAGTGATGACGCAGATGAGGTTGTCGATGCCGAGCTTGTCGTGGATCGCCTGGTTGAACAGCCTCGCGCCGTGGGCGGCGATCTTCTTGCCGCCGGGGTGCGGGTTGCACACCAGCGAGTTGCCCGCGGTGATGATGTCCATCGAGTTGACCGCCAGCGTCGGCAGCGAGTGCGTAACGGGCGTGATTACGCCGATGACGCCCCACGGCCCGCGCTCGTCGAGCGTGATGCCGTGGTCGCCGCTGAAGCAGTCGGTGGCCAATCCCCTGACACCCTGGGCGACTTGGGCAGCCGCCAGCAGCTTCTCCGGCTTGTGGGGCGCGTGGCCGATCTTGGTCTCTTCGTACTCCATGCGGCCAAGCTGGTCGGCCTGGTCGGTGATGATCTTCCGTATCTGCTCCACGGCAAGATCGCGTTGGGCCAGCGACCGCTTCATCAGCGCCCGCTGGGCGGTCTTAGCCGCCTCGACCGCCTCGCTGACGCTCGTGAACTGTCCGAAGCGGCCGCCGGTCGGAGCTCCCGCTGCCGAGACCGGCGGAGGGGCCGAGCTGCCCGGCGTGGGCGCGACGCGCTGGCCCCAGCCGCTCTGAACGTGCTGGAGAACCTGCTGGACCACCTCTCGGATCGTCTGGTCGGAAACCTGTGTCATGGCACTCTCCCGATCGGCAATAGCCGCCAGTCGACGAGCAACGGGCTGCCCCGGCATCGCCGACCGCGATTGAACCTGAGCGGTCCGCTATTCGCCCTTCTCGTACACCACGCCCTTGGGCACGTTTATGTTGTCGATGATCCCGATGACCACGCAGTCGACCGGCGCGTCGGAGGTGCCGTCGGTCATCCGCGCGCTGGAACCCTGCGTCACCAGCACCAGTTCACCCGCGCCGGCACCGAGGGAATCGACGACCACGTACGTCTTGCCGGTGGACGTGAGCGCCAGCTTCTTCTCGTCCACCAGCAGCGGATCGACGAGGAGCATCTTCCGCCCGCTCATCTTCGTCACCTTCTGCGTGGTCACCACGTTGCCTGTGACCCTGGCGATGAACATGACCTTTCCTTTCCCAGCCTAAGGTCCGCGGCACTCGGCAACGGCCGGCAGGCTCGCGCCGAGCCGGCCTGGTGCCCGGTGCCTGTTGCCTGTTGCCTGGCGCCTAGCTCTTGGGCAGGATCTTGGCGACCTCGGAGTGCGGTCGCGGTATTACGTGCACGCTGACGACCTCGCCGATCTTTCCGGCGGCGGCCGCCCCGGCGTCGACAGCCGCCCGGCAGGCGGCGACGTCGCCCTCAACCAGGACGCTCACATAGCCGCTGCCGACCTTGCGCATCCCGAGGTAGCTGACCCGGGCCGCCTTCAGCATCGCGTCGGTCGCCTCGATCACGGCCACCAGGCCCCGCGTCTCAATCATTCCCAATGCCTCTTCCGCCATCTCAGTTTCTCCCAAAAGGGCGCCTCGCGCCCTATGACCTACGACCCATGACCTACTGCTTTGCCAGCATCTCCGCCGCCTGACGTGCGACGATCAGTTCCTCATTTGTCGGAATCACCCAGACAGCCGTCTTGGCGTCGGCGGCCTCTATCCGGGCCTCGCCGTCGGCCGATTCGTTCTTCGCCTCGTCGAGCTTGATTCCCGCGAATTCCAGATCGCGGCAGATGTCCGCACGCAGCCACGGGTTGTTCTCGCCGATCCCGCCGGTGAAGACGATGGCATCGGCCCCGCCCAGCTCGACGATGTACGCCCCCAGGAAGTCGCGGACGGCCGTGACGAACAGATCGACCGTCAGCCCGGCCTGCTCGTCGCCCGCCAAGGCCGCCTCGTGGATGTCGCGCATGTCGCCTGCCGTGCCGCTGAGGGCGGCCAGGCCGCTGCCCGAGCCCAGGACCTTCAGGACCTGATCGGTGTCCAGGCCGGCTTGTCGCTTCAGCAGGGGCAGGGCAAACACGTCAAAGTCGCCCGCCCGTCTGCCCTGCGGCAGCCCGGACTGGGCGGACAGCCCCATCGTCGTCGCCACGGACTGCCCCTTGCGGATCGCGCAGAGGCTCGACGAGCCGCCGAGGTGGCAGGAGATGATCCGCCGCGCCGCGGCCGGGCCCATCAACTCGGTGGTCCGCGTGGCGATGTACCGGTGCGAGGCCCCGTGGAAGCCGAACCTGCGAATGCCGTACTTCCGCGCCCACTCGGGAGGAACGGCGTAGTATCGGCGCCGCGCAGGGATCGTCTCGTGAAAGCCCGTCTCGAGGGCCGCCACCAGCGGCGTGCCAGGCAGGACCTTTCTGAACATCTTCATCGCGGCGATGTACGGCGGGTTGTGCGCGGGCATCGCGGGGCTGTAGTAGTCCATCCGCTCCAGCAAACCGTCGTCGACCGGTGCCACCGCGGGGCACTCGCCGGCCATCACCGCCTTGAACGCCACCGCCCCGAGGTCCTGCGGTGACGCCAGCACGCCGCCGGACACCAGTTGATCCAGAACGCACTGGATCGCCGCGCCTTGGTCGGCGAAGTCCTGCGGCAGCTCCCGCTTCAGGCCGCCGGCGGCCTGCCACCTCAGCGCGCCGCCCCGCCCGCCGATGCGGTCGGCGCCGCCCCATGCCAGTTCGCGCTCGCCGCCGCCCGCCATCTCAAAGAGGCGGAATTTGAAGCTGGTCGAGCCGATATTGCTTACGAGAATCTTCACGATTCCCTTCCCGGAGGCTTTTGTGTCACCGCGCGCCGCCGCCAAGACATTCCTGCGCCTCGATTCAAATGAACACGCCCGTCAGCCCTGTGTGCGGCGCGGGGATCACGTTGGAGCTGACCAGCTCGCCGACCTTGGACGCGGCCGCAGCGCCGGCGTCCACCGCCGCCTTCACCGAGCCGACGTCGCCCTTGACCAGTGTCGTGACGTAGCCGCCGCCGATCTCGATACGCTTGATGATCTCAACGTTGGCCGCCTTGCACATGGCGTCCGACGCCTCAACCAGGCCCACGAATCCTCTCGTCTCGATCATTCCCAAGGCATCCATATTCGACTCCTCTATCGGCGGCGTGCCGCGTGCCTGCGAGGCCGCCGCCGGCATGCTTCGACGACTTGCCGTTACTTGCTCGCGCCCTTGCGTGAAGCGGCTTCGCCCTTATTCGGGACCGCGTGGCTGAGGTCGTCATGCGGGCGCGGGATCACGTGCACGGAGACCACCTCGCCGATCTTGGCCGCCGAGGCGGCCCCCGCGTCGGTCGCCGCTTTCACAGCCGCCACGTCGCCCTTCACAAACGCCGTCACCATGCCCGCGCCGACCCTGTCCCAGCCGACAAGCTCCACGCTGGCCGCCTTGCACATGGCGTCGGCCGCCTCAATCAGCGCGACTAGGCCTCGCGTCTCAACCATTCCCAACGCTTGCAGCGCCATAACCGATCTCCTTGCTGTATCTGCCTGAGTTCTTCAGCGTTCAGTGCCGCTGTGCTTGTGTGCTCCGGTAGGTCTATGCCATCAGCTCCACGCTCGTGGCGTTCACCAGGTTGCAGGCGTTGCCCTCGTCCGTGTCCAGGTGCACCTCCAGGAGGAACTTCGGGTCCACGCGGCACAGCACCTGCTCGAAA
>Ga0307380_10003510_pt1 | contig 21622 bp, 22 predicted proteins | sample UN3MG_FD_202239 | JGI IMG/M metagenome (GOLD analysis project Ga0307380, IMG submission 202239) | Soil microbial communities from Risofladan, Vaasa, Finland - UN-3 | ecosystem: Environmental > Terrestrial > Soil > Coastal area > Acid sulfate soil | place: Finland: Risofladan, Vaasa | collected... | reverse complement strand
TTTTCGGCCGGCCGGTGCACACCTCAAAAGCTCTCGAAGCCTATCGCCACTACCTTGAGCGGGAGATAGGCGAGACCGATGCCCTGGTGATAAACGCAACCGAGGGAGGTGTGGGATTCAGCGGTGTGGGAAACATGCCGCTCGAGGAAGTTCTCTGGCGCTACGCCCGGAAAGAACGGCCAATCCGTACCATTATCCAAAAGGCTCGCTCCAGAAGGTCCCGAAAGGAAACAGCAAAGCTTTTCAGCTTCCTTAAATCTACCGGGAAACAGCTCGAGAATGTTTGCAGCTTCTGCAATGAGGGATTCGAGCTGGTGCGCCTGATCCATCAGAAATCGAGCCAGGACCCTCTGGACGACTTCAGGAAAATCGAAAAAGCATACGCGAAAATTTACAATGAGAGCGCTGTTCTCAAAATGCTCGAACACGCCAATCAGGGAGGGCTCCTCAGCTTCCAGCGTGGAATCGAAAAACTCAGAGGACGCGCTCAAGATGAAGAACTTGTCCTGGAGACATCCCGTCTCTATGCCGCTTTCTTCACCAGCTTTTATCAGACAGCCAGCCTGCTTAAAAAAGGTTTCGAGCGTGCCGCCCTGACTGTCGGGCGCAGGCTGTCCGAGGAAAATCCAGACGAAAATGTAAATCCAGAGCTACGGCCCGAAAAGCTCAAAGCAGGATAGAAACTTAAACTGCGGCTTCAAGTCCGGCTGGGGATCAATTCTCAGTCTGCGCCTTGTTGATTGGCAGAAGCATTTTTGAACTTAAAACTACTCATTGTCAGGCAACTGCTTGGGAGTGTTGATGTCAAACAATTTCGGCGTCAAAGACTATCAATCAATGCAGATCATGAGCTCCAAACCTGAGAAGCTCATTCTCATGCTCTATGATGGTGCTTTGCGTTTTATTCAACTGGCTATCAAAGGTATGGAGAAAAAAGACATTGAACTGTCTCATAACAACCTGATTAAGACGCAGAACATCCTGGTTGAGCTGATGGCCTCGCTGAATTTCGATAAAGGCGGCGAGATCGCGGGCAACCTTTTCAGAATTTACGAATTCATGCACTACACTCTGGTACAGGCCAATGTGAAAAAGGAAGTCGAACCTGTGCAAAGGATTCATGGGCAGTTAAAAAAGCTTAGAGACAGTTGGTACCAGGCCATGAAAAATATAGAAAAAAATAATGTGACAAATAATGAGAATAAAAATCGGCCTGCGGCTGGGAAAAAAGGCAAAAAAAATATCGAGCTTACCGGCTGAGCCATTTTTTTGATTTTTTTTATCTACGAGTATTCATTCAGTGAGTGAAGAGTGTTTGGTCAGTTTGATCTTCTCCTGCCCGGGCGGTTGATCCGGGAGCTGGTGTTAATGCTGGAAATCGACCGTGATCCTGCTATCAGCCAGAGCAAGCTGGCTGTGAAAGCAGGGCTTGCGCCGTTCATGGTCAACAATTACATCCGCCGGATGTCGAATGAGGGCTATCTGAACAAGGAGGGCGCTAGCCGCCGCCGGACGACATATCACCTCACTTCCCGAGGCCGGTCCCGGATCACCGAGTTGATGCGGCGCTACAGTATCGAGACTGTCCGGCTGTACAAATACGCCAAAGGAGAGTTCCGCCGCAGGCTCTGGGAAAGGTTCGGCTCCCGTCCCGGATTGAGAATAGTCCTCTATGGAGCCGCTGAAACCGGAGAGCTGGCTTACCAGGTATGTTTCGAGATGGGCCATAAAGTGGTGGGTGTTGTAGACAGCGATCCATCCAGGCAGGGAAAGACAATGTTCGGCTGCCGGGTGGCCAACCCTGAGGAGCTCGACAACATGGGGGCCGATGCGGTCCTGATATCTTCACTCGGACACGCCGAGGAAATCTCGAACCGCCTTCAGCCGCTACGCCAGCGCGGGGTGGAAATTTACTCGGTAGGATAAGCGAAAGATTTGGAAAACCGTCAGATGGGGAAAAAGAAAAAAAAGAAAAAAAGCGCCAGGGCAGCTCCTGAACGAAGTGCCAAGGTCTTGACTCCCTGGCCTGAAATGCCGGATCCGGATGAACTGATCGCTTTCTGGTCGAAAAAGGCCGCCAGCGGGTTTCCGCCCGGGGAGGCCAGGCAGGCTTTGGGCGAAAGGTCAAAGACGAATTTAGACGAGTCCCGCAGCCTGACAGTCCAGGCTCTTCTCTGGCTGAGCGAAACTCCGCTCGGCAGGAAATATCCACTGAACGATGCTTCTGGCTCAATCGGATCGGCCTGTCTCGACAACAAGCTGGGAAGGTTTTACATAGCCGATTCTTTCAGCGGAGGGTTGAGCTGCCTGGATAAGGAGACAGGCCGCAGGATCTGGCGCCTGGAAGGCAAAAGCCTGGGCCGGCCCAGGGGAATGACCCTCTCCGGAGATTCTCTGATTGTCTGTGACAGTTGGAATCACCGGGTGGTGGCTTTTGGCGCGGATAACGGCGTCGAGCGCTGGAGTCTCGAGCGAGCTGCTGGCGAAAAAGACAAGCTCTGCGAGCCGTGGGATGTGGCAGTGGTGGATAAAGACAGCGCAAGCGAAATCTGGGTCTGTGACCGCGGCAAACACCGTATCTGCCGTTACAGCGCGGATGGCCGCTTTCTCGGCCAGCTCGGGCAGCGCGGTCTTCAGGCTGAGGAAATCCGCTGGCATTTGACAAAGCCTGAGGGAAAGCCGGAAAAGGTCTTTTTCGAGTTCCCCCAGGCGATAGATCTAGTGGCCGACAGGGACGGCGCGCCTGGCGTGTTTGTCTGGGATTCCTGGAACAGGCGGGTTGTCTGTCTGAGTGTTGACGGCCGCCTTAAGCGGCAATTCGGCCTGAGCCCTGCAGGGGGAAACGACTCCAAATTCTACAGCTCTTTTAAAGCGCTCGAAAGCCCCCAGGGGCCGGTATTTCTGGCAACCGACGACCTTGAATGCGCCCTTCTCCTCTGGGGACCCGAGGGAGAATTCCTTTTGAAATTCTCGTTGAAAGCGGACCTTTTCCCTGCCTGCAGACAGGCTGAAGCGCTGCGGATAGTCCCAGCCAGCGGGGCTCCCACCTGTCTGTTGACCGGCAATGGACTCCTGGTCGAGCTGAGAGAAAACATTCTTGACACTTTGAGCCTGCTGGAAAAGTTGACCCTTATTCGACCAGGTGAGGCTAGCCTCGCTCTCGCCCGCTGGGAATGCCTGAAAGGCCGGGGAGATTATTCACCGGAATGTTCGGGCCTGTGGGCTGAAGTTTTTTCCGGCTACACCGCCGGGCAGATAGCTCAAAAACTGTTGCGCGGCGAGGATGCCCTTACTGGCCGCCTCGAACGGAACCTGGGCCGCCTCGTGTCTGTGGCCGGAGATCTCTCAAGAGCCGGTTTGGAAATTGAGGCCCGAAACCTGGCCGAGGCTCTTCACGCTAGGCTGAACCGGATGGCTCTCGAGGCTGAAAGCAGTCTTCTGTCCCATGCACGCATAAAAGAAGAATCGCTGGACAGTTGGACCGATGCGCTGACCGAGATCGACCTGGCGCTTTTCAAAACCAATGGCAGAAACAAAACACAGGAAAGCCATTTTGACCCCATCCTGGAAGAAATAAAAGAACATCCGGCCGCTATTCGCCGGGCCGCCTGGAACTTCCATACGCTCAGGAATCTATCCAGGAAGGCCGGGGCCGCCGGAAAAGCGGATCAGGAATCGGCCTGCCGCCTGGCCCGGAGCGCAGCGGAATTGCTTGAGGCACGACGCAGCCGGCTGGTGGAGCTCGATTGTCAGTTGAACTACAAAGAGGAGCCGCGGAATATCCGCGGCGAGGAATTAACAGCCGCACATTCCGCTTTATTGAGTCTCCAAAGTATCGAGCGGGTTGCCGAAGCCCTGGCTGAGGAAATTGCCCGAACTATACAAACGACCGGAGAGTGTGTGATAGAAAATTCCGGGGAACTTCGTGAGCAATTGTCTAAATGCGCGTATCTGGCGGCAGGATACGGTAAGTGGGATGAACTCGCCAGTCGGCTAAACCCGAGGCAGCCCCAGATAGATTCTCTGGCTGAAAACATCGGACAGAAAGGGGCAGGTGATTCAAGCAGCCAGGAGCGCCTGGAAAACCTGAGGACTCTGGTCGAGAACATGGAGTCCTATCTTAAGTCTGTCGGCGAAACCAGAAGTGTGACCAGCGATTTCAATAAGGTAGTGGCTCGCCAGAAAGAGCTTTTCTCTGTCAAAGCCTCGCTCCTTGCCGCCGGTCTGCGGGTAAACGGAGACCAGTCCTCAGAGCTTATTGGGATTATTGAACAGGCCCGGAGGCTAGCTGGTGAGGCCTGGAAAACCAGCGGAAACCTGAGAAAATTTCATCCAATGCGGAGAGACTGAATTGAAAGCCCTGATTATCGCAGCAGGCAGAGGTTCGAGTTTCAGGGGAAAAGCCCCGAGAAGCCACAAAACTCTCATCCCGGTCTCTGGACTGACCGTAATCGAAAGGATTGTGGCCGCCTGCCCGCAGGTCGATGAGCTGGTGATAGTAACCGGCTACCAGGCGGAAAAACTGGAATCCGAGCTGCGGAAAATCCTGAACGGCAAACTCGAATTTACCTTTATTCATAACCCGGACTGGGAGCGGTCCAACGGTATCTCGGTTCTGGCCGCCAGAGAAGCTCTCTGCAAAGAAGATGCTTTCCTGCTGACAATGAGCGATCACGTTTATGAACCTGCGCTTGTCGAGCTTCTTACAGCCGGGCCTCCCAAACCTGGAGAAGCTTTACTGGCTGTGGACCGGAATCTCGATGACTGTTTCGATCTTGCAGAGGCGACCAAAGTCAGGATTTCATCAGACGGGCGGATCGAAAAAATCGGCAAGGCGCTGAATGATTTCAACGCCGTGGACACAGGGGTCTTTTACTGTACTCCGGCCATTTTCGACGCTTTGGCCGAGAGTGCATCCGGCGGGGGAGAAAGCCTCTCGGACGGGGTTCGCGTGCTCTGCAGCAAAGGGGCAATGGGCTACCGCGACGTGACCGGCTGTATGTGGCAGGATGTGGACGAGACGGGCAGTTTGGCTGAAGCAAATAAAAGATTATGGCATCTGGTCGAAAAACCGCGCGATGGAGTGGTCAGCCGTCTCGTGAACAGGAAAATCAGCGGATTTATCACCAGACGAATCTGCTCCTGGGGTGTGAGGCCCAATCATGTTACCCTTTTCAATCTTTTCCTTTCCGCTCTAGCCGCCTGCTTGATGGCTGCCGGACACCTGCTCGCCGGAGGGATCGCCGCCCAGCTTTACTCGATAGTGGACGGGGTCGACGGCGAGCTCGCCAGGCTCAAACATCAGGGAAGCTGGTTCGGCGGATGGCTCGACAACCTCACGGACAGGCTCTGTGACTGGATGCTGATCTGCGGAGCCGCCTGGTCTACAACCAGCCTGGGAGCAGAAGCCCAAACCGCCTGGATACTCATGTCAGCGGCCCTGATCTCGAATATCTGGTACTGGACAGCCATGGACTCCCTGCTTGTCTCAGGAGTCCTGCGGAGTAATAAAACCCCCCGGGGGCGGCTCGCAGCAGTCGAGAAGTGGTTTTACGAGCGCGGGATGGTATTCGGAATAACTCACGACAGCTACATCTTGATTCTGGCTGCCGGGGTGGCGCTCGGCCAGCCGCTAGCCACGCTGTCGCTTTTAATTGTCCTTGAGATCCTCTGGTGGGCGGTCAAGCTCATCCAGGCTCAAAACACACAACCGAGTGAACAGTATGCAAAATTCATGGCGCATGAAAGTACCCAGGCAACTCAAGCGGCAGAGCTGGCCGCTAATTGAGCTGCTGGAACTCCTCAGTGGAAAGGCCGCGGGCCTGTCGATCCCTGCAGTCCTGGCAATGGTGCCCCCGCTTCTTGTACCCGCCGGGGTGTGCCTTTACGCGCTGGGTTATCTACCTGGGGACCTTGCCTTGGCGCTCTTCCTTCTCGGCTGGCTTTTCCTGGCCGGCAGGGAATCCCCGCTCAGGTTTGCGCTACCAGCCGGGAAACCCGCTTTGGGCTTTATTGCCCTGCGCAGTCTCGATACAGTGTGGATCCTGGCTGTCGGCCTGGTTTGCCGCCTGTACTGGGGCTGGCCCCAGAGTGTTATGGTCTGGGCTGTCGCCGCATCCCTGACAGGCTATCTTGGATACTACAGCGGCGTTTCCCTGCTCAAGTCCGTTCCAGCCAAGATCCGCCTTGCGTTCCCTGAGGCCATGGTGGCTGCCGACCATTTTTTCCTCTCCCGGAGAACTGTATGGGGCGGGGAAAGAGAGATCGTTTTCGGTTTTACCGCCCTGGGTCTCCTGGCAGGACAGCCTGTATGGGGACTCGCTGCGGCTGTGGCTGCCGGCAATCTGAACTGGATAGTCAGGTCTTACAATTTCTGGCGGAGGTCAAGACCGGATGACCCGCAGCGGTAAAATGCGGATTCTCTCGCTCAATCTGCACGGTCTCGGAGATTTTATCATGAGCATGCCGGTGTTAAGCGCACTGGCGCGAAACGGCTGCGAGTCCATAACCAGCATGGTCTGGCCCGGGCTTGAGAGTTTCGCCCGCCTGACGCCATTTATTGACACTCTAGTGCCTCTGCCCAAAGACAAGGAGAACGATCCGGCCCTGAGCCGCTTTGTCAGCGAACTGACCGGCCCCCGCGGCTTCGATCTGGTGCTCGACTTCTCCTTTATGCCCCGTGCCGCAATTATCACCAGAGCAGCCACAGGTAAGCGCACAATGGGTTTCGGCATTGATCTGTCAGCTTACCCCTGGTATACCGATACAGTGCCCGGCAAACCGGAAGAACACCGGTTGAGCCGGAACCTTCATTTTCTGGAACAGCTCCACCTGCAGCCGCCCGGTTCGCCTGATTTCCCGATCCGGGAGCCGGATGGCTTGCGAGAGCGGGTTTATGAGCTCGTTGCCTTGCATGGAGTCGATCTCCTGCGGGATGTTCCGATCGCCCTGCATCCGGGAAGCGGAGTGGCTAAAAGGAACTGGCCCCCTGAGCGCTTCGCCGGCCTGGCGGACATGCTTATTGATTATACAGGCAGACCTGTGATCCTTCTGGGCGGCAAGGAACGCGCCTACGACGGCAGCGATGAAACCGAACTGGCGGCTGCGGTCGAGGCCAATATGCTCAAAAAGGCGGTCAATCTGGCGGGTAAGTTCAGCCTGGCGGAGCTGGCGGTTCTGCTGACAAGCTGCAGCCTTTTTGTAGGCAATAACAGCGGGCCTGGCCATCTTGCCGCCAGCATTGCCCGGATTCCTGTCCTTCTGGTCTGGGCGCCGCGGAATGAAAAAATATGGCGGCCTGTCGGACCCAATGTGGAGGTCGTGTCCGCCGGGGCCTGCTGCCGTGAAGGCTGCACGCTCAACGAATGCGAAAAGATGCAGTATTGCCTGAGCCTGGTTTCTGTAGAGGATGTTTTCGGCAGGTACCTGAAAACTTTCCCTGAACTCGGCGCAGTCAGCCACTCTGTCTGGAGGAGCGCATGAAAATAGAGCTGGCCAGCGGGACCAGGCCCCAGGAGGGCTACCTTCACTGCGATGTAAGGCTGCTCGAATCCACAGACCTGCTCTGCAGGGTGGAAACCCTGCCCTTTGCCACAAATTCAGTGGAGGCGCTGCTGGCCAGCCATATAATCGAGCACTTCTCATACAGGGAGACAGATACAGTGCTCAAAGAATGGCACAGAGTGCTCAGGCCCGGAGGGACGATCCTGATAATTACACCGAACCTGGCATATATCGCTTATGGCTATGTCGAGGGATGGATGGACTATACTGAAGCCCGGAACCGTCTGTTCGGAGGACAGGACTATCCGTTCAATTACCATTACACCTCTTTTGACAGTCCTGACATGTCGAAAACATTGGAAGAAGTCGGTTTTCAAAATGTGCGTGATATAACTTCCCAATTCGAGAGCCGCAAGGTTCCGATGAGTCTTTACTTCAGCGCGGAGAAATAACCATGGATCAGGTTATCGCCATTCTTCAAGCAAGGATGCAAAGCAAACGCTTACCCGGCAAAATTCTGGCCGACCTTCACGGGCGTCCGCTCCTGGCCCGCGTCATCGAGCGGCTGAAAGCTACAAAAGGCATTGACCGGATAGTACTGGCCGTGCCGCAGCAGGAAGCCCCTTACCTGGCGCCCCTGGCCGGGGAGGCCGAGGTAGAAATCCATCCGGGCAGCTACTCGAATGTCCTTTACCGTTTCTACTCCGCCGCCCAGCGGTTTCCCTCGGCTTATGTCGTACGCGCGACCGGGGACAATCCCCTGATCGATACCTTCATGCTCGCCCGCTGTATCGAGGAATGCAAGAGCGGACAATGGGATATAGTGGGCTGCCGGAACATGCCCCTGGGCACGAGCGCAGAGGTCTTCCCGGCAAGCCTGCTCGATATTCTGGCCCTTTTCGGCAGACAGGAGCATCACCGGGAACATGTCACCAGCTATATCTATGAAAACGAAAACGATTTCCGGATCAAGCGGCTCGAGCCGCCAGCCAGGCTCCAGGCGCCGAAACTGCGCCTGACTGTAGATACCCAGGAAGATCTCGCCCTGGCCCGACTGATCTACAGCAATCTCTACGAGCCAGGCAAGATCATCCGGCTCGAAAAGGTGATCCGCTTCCTGAATGCTCATCCGGAGTATGTTTCGATTAACTCCCAGGTGCGCCAGCGTTCCTGGAGGTCGGAAAATCTGGCCCATGCCGTGGCCTGAGTGAGGCTGCAATGATTTTTAAATCTTCAGACTGGATAATATTCCGCTGCGATGGCTCTTTCGAGCAAGGACTCGGACACTTAAGCCGCTGTGCGGTTCTTGCCGAAAGCCTCGCCCCGTCCACCAGCTTTTTCGTCATCCGCCCGGACCCGGTGGCTGAGGTTTTCCTTAAGAAAAAGTCCCTCGCCTGTCACACTTTGCCTTCTGTCCTCTCTCCTGAGGATGAAGCGGAGTTCCTGGTCTATTTTGCCGCTGAACACGACACCCGGTACGTGGTTCTGGACAAGAAAGACAACTGTCTTGATCTGGTCGGGGCACTCAAAAAAGCGGACCTTTTCGTTGTCGACTTCGAGGACAGGGGTCCTGGGCGGGTCCTGGCCGACATTTTAATCGACCCGCATATCTGGCCCGCCACTGGGGATGCGGCTGCCGGCGGCTCATCTTTTTGCGGTTTCGGGCCGGACTGGACGATTCTTCACCCGATCTATGCTGAATTCCATGAACTGCGGAAAACCGGCGGCCATGCGTGCCGGGAAAAAGCCAGGGTCTCCGAGGTCATTGTGGCCTGCGGCGGAAGCGACCCGGCCGGCCTGACATCCCAGGTTCTCAAAACTCTGGACAAGCAGACGGAATCTTTCAGGATCATGGTGGCAGCCGGTCCAGGAGCACACACTTCAGGCCCCGCCTGCCAGAACCATCCTGTTAAAGTTTTACGCAAGACCCCTTTGCTCGCCCGGAGCCTTTACAGGAGCGACCTGGCCTTTGTCTCGGGCGGGATTACGATGTCCGAGAGCCTCTGCCTCGGGGTGCCCACAGTGGTGGTACCCCAGCACGAAGAACAATTTACCAACGCCGGACAGTTTGCCTCGAAAGGGGCCCTGCTCCTTACGCCGCCTCCGTCAGATCCCGATTTCAGGATCGCCCTCGAGGTGGTGACAGGTGAAGCGCTCAAAGAAAAAGGCCTCAGGGGATCTATCTCGCAAGCCGGGTGGTCTCTGGTAGATGGAAAAGGGGTGCAAAGGCTTAAGAATGTTTTTAACCTCTCGAAAATAGAAGCGCCCTGCATTTGAACAGGGTGGTCTTTAAACGGCAGAATTTGCCGCTTGTTCAGGGTCGATCCATAGCTGCCGGTTAAACAATTCGTTCGAAACTACAAAGCTCCCGTAAAGGAGGGAGAATTGCAGGATAAACGCGGAGTAATAATTATCGGCGGCGGCCTGATGCAGGTGCCATTGATCGAAGCGGCCAGGGATATGGGTTTGCGCACTGTGGTGACCGATTACAGACGCACTGCTCCCGGTTTTGCCATTGCCGATATCGCCCTCGAGGTCTCGACCCGCAATATCGACTTTTCAGTTCTGGCAGCCAGGCGCATGGCCGCTCAAATCCCGATCAGCGGCGTCCTGACAGTGGGTACGGATGCCAGCCGCACAGTGAGCGCAGTGGCCGCTGCCCTGGAGCTTCCGGGCATCAGATACGATGTGGCAGAGCGCGCTACCAATAAGGTCAAAATGCGCGAGTGTTTCAAGGCCCACAGTGTGCCCTCGCCGGATTTTGAATATGTCTGGACCCGTGAAGAAGCGCGGGCTGCAGTGGCCAGGCTCGGCCTTCCCGCTGTAATGAAACCGGCCGACAACATGGGTGCGCGCGGAGTGCGGCTTCTGACATCCAGGAAGGAGCTGGATGACGCTTTTACAGAGGCCAGATGCGCCTCGGTCAGCGGGATGCTCCTGATCGAAGAGTACATGGAAGGCCCGGAGCTTTCGATCGATGCCCTGCTCTGGGACGACCGTATCGAGATTACCGGTGTCGCGGACCGCGTTATCGACGGCAAACCTCATTTCATCGAGCTCGGCCATACCCTGCCCTCTGCCTTGCCCCTGAAGGTTCAGGGACAGGCAATCGAGGTGATGAAGCAAGGCATCCGGGCCCTCGGAATCGATATCGGAGCAGCCAAGGGCGATATCAAAATTACGCCTGCCGGTCCAAAAATAGGTGAGCTGGCAGCCAGGCTCTCCGGGGGCTTTATGAGCGGCTTCACCTACCCGCTCGCTACAGGGGTGGATCTGATGAGCGCCGCCCTGCGCATCTCCATGGGCGACGACCCGGGGGACCTTAAGCCCAAATACAACCGTGTTGCCGGCGAAAGAGCGATCATTCCCGCCCCGGGCCTTATTACCAGTATCGAAGGATTGAAAGAAGCGCGCGCCTTGCCCGGAGTGTCAAAAATAATTACCATGTATAATGTCGGCGATATTTACAGGACCCCGACTTGCAATATGGGAAAATTCGGCAATCTCATTGCAGCCGCTGACACGCGCGAAGAGCTGGAGAATATCTGTAAGCGCGTGCAGGCTGCGATCAAGATCCATACGGAAGAGCCGGCTTATACTGAAAATCTTTACGCGGTAAAGAGCGCCTGATGAAACCTGTAAGAATCGGCAGTGAGCGGTGCGGGTACGTAAGGGTTGGTTACGGACTGCCCTGTGTGGTTATGGCCGAGGTGGGGCTGAACCATGACGGGGATATCGGGAAAGCCCTGGACCTGGTGCACCTGGCTGTCGAGGCCGGGGCCGACCTGGTCAAGTTCCAGTACATCGACCCCCCGGCGATGGTCCACCGCGAGAGCATGCCCGAGCTTTACTCCCTCTACGGAAAATATGCACTCTCAGTTGCCGAAATTCAGCGGGTGGCTCGCGCCTGCGAGGACAGGAAAATCCCGTTAGTCTGTACTGTATTCGACCTCGAGGGCGCAGCAAGAATGGTGGAGCTCGGTGTCCAGGCTTTCAAGGTGGCAAGCTGCGATATGACACACCTGCCGCTCTTAAAAGGCCTGGGAGTATTCGGACTGCCGGTCATCCTCTCGACCGGGCTCTCGGATATCGGCGAGGTGGCTAAAAGTGTGAGGGCGCTCAAGCAGGGCGGTTGCAAAAGTCCGATCCTGCTCCATTGCGTGAGCGCGTATCCGGCTCCCGCAGACCAGGTAAATCTCAGCGCCATGCTCACCCTGCAAAGAAAATTCAGGCTCCCGGCGGGTTTTTCAGACCACACCTCAGGCACGCTCGCCCCGGCGCTGGCTGCAGTGCTGGGGGCTGCCATGGTGGAAAAACATTTCACCCGGGACCCGGGAGCCCAGGGTCCTGATCATGCGCTGAGCCTGGGGCCGCAGGATTTTCGAAAAATGGTCGAATGGGTGCGCCTGGCCAGCGCTATGCGCGGGGACGGAAGGAAAAAATGCGCCCCTGTGGAACGCCAGGAGCGCAAAACAGGCCGCCGCGGGTTCTACCTGGCCCGGGATGTCAAGGCTGGTGAAAAGGTTCGCCTCTCTGACCTGACAGCCTTGAAACCCTGGACAGAAATCGGGCCTTTCGATCTCAAGGTCCTTCGCGGCGCCAGTTATGCTAAAAACCTCAAAGCAGGCTCCCCTCTCAACTCCGGGGACATCCTGCCTGCTGAAAAAAACCCCTGAACTCTCCGCGGGCCGTGAGCATGCCGAAAGCCAGGCTTACAGCAGCCATTGCAGGAACAGGCAGGATCGGCTGGATGCTCGAGCAGGATCCGCTGCGCGGCAAACCCTGCACGCATGCTGGAGCGCTCGCCGCCATTGATTCAGTGCAAATCGTGGCCGCAGCAGACCCGGACCCTGAGCGCCTGCAGGAATTCGGCAGCCGGTTCGGGGTCAGTTCCCTTTATCCCAGCCACCGTGAGCTCCTGGACAACCATTGTCTGGACATCCTCACCGTAGCCTCCCCTACTCCGACACACTGCGAGATTGTCACTGATGCAGCCTCATCCGGCAGGGTGCGCGGGATTTACTGCGAGAAACCTATCTCCTGTACATGTGATGAGGCGGACCGGATGATCGAGGCTTGTGAAAAGGGCGGGGTCGCACTCCTGATCGGGCACGAAAGGCGGTTCAGTGCGCATTTTATCAGGGCGCGCGAGCTGGTGCGCGAAGGCGCTGTCGGCGCACTGCGCACAGCGCTCGGCCAGAGCCTGTGCAGCGATCCGGGCGCAGTTCTCAAGGCCGAGGCCGGAGGAGGGTCTTTGTTACATGACGGGACCCATCTTACGGACCTTTTCAATTACTTTTGCGGCCCGGCAGAATGGGTGATCGGAAATGTCAGGCGCTCCCACGGGCCCAGAATGATCGAGCATACAGCCGCAGCGCTCGTGGGTTTCGAAAGCGGCGCCCTGGGGTTTATCGAGGGCGGCGGCAGACGCAGCTACTTCGCCTTCGAGCTCGAGCTCCAGGGCACGGAAGGCGTGCTGCGCGTGGGAAACAACCCTCCGCAGCTCAGGCTTTCCGCTGCAAGCCCGCGGTTAAGCGGCTTCAGTGAGCTGAAACCAGTAAAATTCCCCTGCTACTCCCCGAACAATGGATTCGTGGCCTCGTTCGAGGCCCTGATCGAGGAGATCGAGACCGGTTTTCCCTCGATGAGCAATGGCCGGGACGGCAAGGCGGCTCTCGAGCTCATCCTGGCAGTTTATGAAAGCGCCAGGCGCGGCGGCAGGAGAGTGCGCCTTAAAAAACGGGGCGGGTAAGAGACCTGCCGATTTATCCGGGATTATTCGCAAATTTGCCGGATGATTTGCTTAAGATATTGTTGGGTTTCACGTTAACTGAATCTCTTTTAAAATCCCCCCTGACCCCCCTTTAGTAAAGGGGGGAAGCCGCCCTCCCCCTTTGAAAAAGGGGGATCGAGGGGGATTTGGAAGAAAATACTCCCCAAGCGGAATTATATGAATAATCCGATTTATTAAGCCTATTTTTTAAAAAAGAAACCATACTGCCGAGTCAAGAGAAATAATACTAAATATTTGAAAAATGTTACTATTTTATATGTAGAACATTGCTTGCTTTTTATAACGCTATAAAAATCAATGTGTTATGTACGGGCGGTTCGCGAACCGCCCGTACAGTTTGAATATTATCCAGAAACCATGGAATTTTTCAAGGTCCCAAAATAATTAGCAGTCGAGTTGAAATAATTTTGATTGGGATTCATCTCCCGCGCTTATTACTGTCAACACGAAAAGCCTGCTTTTTATTATCCTCTGAAAATACGGGCCAGGATAGTAATAATCACGCTTAGAAGGATACAGGTGGTCAGGGGAAAGTAAAGGGTGAAGTTGCCGCGCCTGAGGACTAGATCGCCGGGGAGACGGCCGAGCCAGGGGACCCTGGGGCCGTAGGTTAGCAGGAGGCCGACAACGACGAGGACCAGGCCGAATATCAGGAGTGTCCGTCCCAGGCTGCCGCTCAGGCTGCCGAAATCCATCTTGGCTCCTTTATCGAAAAATCTCACTGGCCAGCGAAAAGGTTCCGCTGTCCGGGAAGCCCCCGATGGGCAGGAGGCTCAAGGCCCAGGTGCCTGTAAGCCAGATCAGTGGCCTCTCTTCCCCTGGGAGTGCGGTTGATAAAGCCGCGCTGGATAAGAAACGGCTCGTAGACTTCCTCCAGAGTATCCGGCTCCTCCCCGACCGAGACCGCAAGAGTTCCCAATCCCACCGGACGGCCGCTGTATTTCTCGATCAGCGCCCGCAGAATGGCCAGGTCCATTTCATCCAGGCCGGACTCATCCACCTCGAGCATTTCCAGTCCCCGGCTGGCAACCTCGCGGCTGATCCGGCCATCGGCCCGCACCTGGGCGAAATCGCGGATCCTCCGCAGCAGGCGGTTAGCGATACGTGCCGTGCCCCGGGACCGGCGGCTTATTTCCCCGGCCCCCTCTGTATCGATCTCCACCTCGAGGATCCGCGCCGAGCGCTGGACAATCTTTTGCAGCTCCTCATCGCTGTAAAAATTGAGCCTTCCCACCACTCCGAAGCGTGAGCGCATGGGGCTTGTCAGGAGCCCGCTGCGGGTGGTGGCGCCGATCAGGGTGAAACGCTTCAGGGGTATTTTCACACTGCGGGCATTGGGTCCGGAATCGATCATGATATCGAGAGTGAAATCCTCCATTGCCGGGTAGAGGTATTCCTCGACATTGCTGCGCAGACGGTGGATCTCATCAATGAACAGGACATCTCCCTCTTCGAGGTTGGTCAACAGTCCCGCCAGGTCGCCCGCTTTCTCGAGCACCGGGCCGCTTGTTACCCGGATCGAGGCATCCATTTCCCTGGCGATAATATGGGCCAGGGTGGTTTTTCCCAGGCCCGGGGGGCCGCAGAAAAGGCAGTGGTCTAGCGCTTCATCGCGGCCGCGCGCAGCCTCGATAAATATGGCCAGTTTCTCTTTGAGCTTGGGCTGGCCGACAAACTCCGCCAGGCTGGCGGGTCTCAGACTGCCCTCGAAAGTCAGCTCATCCTCGAGCACGCCCGGACTCGTCAAATCGATCCTTTTATTTTCTTTTTCGGCCATTTTATAAACCTGACATTGATACCCAGGCGCAAACCTTCGCTTTCAGGATTCGCGCATCTTGCGCTTAATGGTTTAAATCACTGCAGCCTGTCAATGATAGAATCGTTTTGCTCTTTACCCAAGCCCCGCTTTACTGGACAGTTCGATGAACTACTCCACGGCAAGCCACGAGGTATCTGTTAGGAATTCGATTTATGAATCTGGTGCCACAATTTCATCCGCACCCGCAGCGGGCACGGCATGCCGTGCCCCTACACCTGACATCAGCAGCTACCCGAAACATAGCTCCGAGGAATTCCTTTCGATTAAACAAGAACCGAACTGTCTTATCGGCCAGCGGCTGACAACAAATTTTACATCCGCGCCAGGGCCCGGCGCACCAGGTCTGTGGTGTCGATCCGTTCGCCCGCTTCCTCGACTGCCCTGAAAACGGCTTTTTCGGCCTGCAGCCTGGAATAACCGAGAGCAACGAGAGCAGCCACAGCCTCCTCGCCTTCACCGGGCAGCGCACCGGCGGAGGCCGCCTCGGCGATAGGAGCGATCTCCCCGAGCTTACCCTTGAGCTCCAGAATTATCCGATCCGCGGTTTTTTTCCCCACGCCTGGAATCCGGTTGAACCAGACAGTTTGCGAGCTTTCCACTGCAGTGACCAATCGCTCGACACTCAAGCTGCTCAAAATTGCCAGGGCCACTCGAGGGCCGACCCCGTTCACGGTAATGAGCTTTTCAAATGCCTGTCTCTCCTTGCGCGAGGAAAACCCATAAAGCTGAAGGGCATCATCCCGGACGTGTAAATGGGTATGCAGGCTCACTATTTCGCCTGCCTCAGGCAGTTTATCGAAAGTGCTTAATGGTATGGAAACCAGATAGCCCACCCCGCCGGCGAAAATAACGACCGAAGCCGGGGATTTCTCAAAGATTTTTCCTTCCAGGAGAGCGATCATTTTATTGAAACAAGTCCTTGTGCAGTCAGTAAAACGAGCTTTTGAAGCATGCCATTAGCGAAAAAATAAAAAAAATTAAAAAACCCGGCGATGGGAATGACAGAGGGCAATTGCAAGGGCATCAGAGACATCATGGGGTTTTGGAGCGGTTGTTAGACCCAGAACCGCCTGGATCATTTTCTGAACCTGTTCTTTGGAAGCATCCCCCCTCCCAACCACAGCCATTTTCACCTCACGGGGACTGTACTCGTAAATCGCCACCCCGGCCAGCGCTCCGGCGAGAATCACCACCCCGCGCACCTGCCCGATTGATTTAAGGCTTTGTACGTTTTTTCCGTAAAATATATCTTCGACAGCCAGAACATCCGGCCGATACTTATCCACAAGCTCGGTAACGAAGCGGTAGATCCGGCAGAGTTTATCCGCTAAATTCTCACCCCGGCGGGCACGGCTCTTGCCGCAAGCGATCAGGCGGGTGACATTTCTTTCGCGGTGGATAACTCCGAAACCTGTCACCTCGCCGCCCGGATCGATCCCCAGGATGGTCTCACCTGCATGCAAAGTGTCTGCGCTGTCAGCTTTCAAACTTGCGCATCACCTCTTCGTCAATGTCGAAATTCGAGCTGACCCGCTGAACATCTTCGTGCTCCTCGATCAGCTCCATGAGCTTCAATACTCTCACTGCATCCTTCTCGTCCAGCTTGATCGTGGTGGAAGGCAGCATGACCAGCTCAGAGTCCTTGCTCTGAATTCCTTTCTTCTGCAGCCCCTCTCTTATGGCTGCCGAATCCTCTGTTGCGGTCGTTATCACATACAGGCCTTCCTCGGTCACGACATCCTCGGCGCCCAAATCGCTGGCCTCCAGGAATACGGTTTCCTCATCGTAGGCTTTCGCATCTACGAAGATCTGCCCCTTCTGGCTGAACATCCAGCTCACACACCCTGTTTCACCCATGCTGCCGCCGTTTTTGGACAGGATATGGCGTATCTCGCTTACCGTGCGGTTTTTGTTATCGGTCAGGACCTCGATATACAGGGCGACTCCACCCGGGCCGTAACCCTCGTAAACCGATTCCTCATAGTGCACGCCGGGCAATTCTCCTGTGCCTTTCTTGATCGCCCTCTCTATATTGTCCTTGGGCATATTAGCTGATTTGGCAGCTTCCATTGCTGAGCGAAGACGGGGGTTGTGTTCAGGATCACCACCTCCCATACGGGCAGCCAAGGAGATTTCCTTGATCAACCTGGTAAATATCCTGCCCCGCTTCTCGTCTTCCTTGCCTTTTTTCCTTTTAATTGTCGACCATTTAGAATGGCCAGACATAAAAGCCTCCTGAGGTGCTACAAAGAATTCGGGGTTGATAACTACTTTCAAGAGATTCCATAAATCAGGTGATATTTTTTAACTTTTACCAGCCTGCTTTTCGACTTTATCCTCCGCACTATGAACTCCAGCCAATCATCCTTTAAATCCTTATCTGTCCTGCATTCTAATTAAGAAATCCGGCTATAAAATAATATATTGATCCAGAATATAAAACGCAATCAAAATAAGAATTCAAGCTTTGGCTGCGGAAGCAGCCAAGCAGGTTGTAAAAAAGTCATATTTTAATTATTTTTATAATTTATATCTAAATTATTAACGGGGACCACGCCTTTGAAGACTGTTCGAACAGTTATTTTCGCTGAGGGCTCATTTGCCGATGATATTCACTGCAAGACCGGCTATGGTGTCCTTCGGTATGCCCCTGATACTGTGGTGGCCGTAATCGACAGCCAGCTCGCCGGGCGGGACGCTTATGAGATAAGCCGCCTTGGCCGCGGCATCCCTGTGGTTAGTGATCTGACTTCCGCCCTCAGGTTCGAGCCCAATCGTCTGTTGATCGGTGTCGCGCCGGCCGGAGGCGCACTGCCTGAGTCCTGGCGCCAGGAAATCCTTTTTGCTCTGCGAAAAGGTCTTGAGGTGTTAAACGGCCTGCATACGATCCTCAGTGAAGACAAGGAGTTTGTGGAGGCAGCCGAAACTGGCGGCGCAAGGATTATCGACTTGAGGAAAGAGCCGGATGATCTTGATGTGGCTCTTTGCCGAGCCCAGCGGGTCGAAGCCAACGTGGTCCTGACTGTTGGTACGGATTGCGCTTGTGGAAAGATGACCACCGCATTGGAAATGTTGTACGAAGCCCGGAGGCGCGGAATTCCCTCGGATTTCTGTGCCACCGGTCAGACCGGAATCGCCATCGCGGGCTGGGGCATATCCGTAGACCATGTGTTGAGCGATTTTACAGCCGGAGCGGCTGAAAGGCTTGTTCTAGAGGCCGGAGCGGATAAAAATGTGAAGCTGATTTTAGTCGAAGGCCAGGGCGCACTGGCCCAGCCTGTTTACTCTGGAGTAATGCTTTCGCTGATGCACGGAAGCCTGCCCGATAATATGATCCTTTGCCATCAGGCCAATCAGCAGCTTGTCGAACTGGTTGACCGGCCGATGCCGCCACTGGCGGAGCATATCTCCCTTTACGAGGAATCCATGCGGATTATAAAGCCGGCCAAAGTGAGAGCCATATCGCTCAAAACGCGAGGAATGGATGAGAATGAAGCCAGGCGCGTGATCGAGGAAACCGCCATCGAGGCCGGCCTGCCTGTCACCGACCCGGTTCGTTTCGGCTCCGGCGTGCTGCTGGACGCTGTCCTGAATGATTGCCCGCAAAAAGTTCCCCTTTCCGGCGAAATGGCCCACATAGATTTGAACCCGCCGTTTTAAAACGCGCTGATCTCTTAAACTCAATCTACGGAATATTACTCGAATGGTATTAAGAAGAATGTTGGCTTTGTCTGTTATCACGCTTTTTACGACTATTTGCGCCTGCCAGTTGCCGCCTGAAAAAAAGGCGCTCCAGGAGGCGGAAATGTACCGTAAAAGCCTGCAATATGAAAAAGCTCTTGAAAGTTACCGGAAAGCCCTAGAGATCAATCCTGATCTTACGGATGCCGCTCTTGGAATCGGCTTTTGCCAGATTGAGCTCGAGCGGTTCGATGAAGCGCAGAAAACCTACCAGGAGTTAGCAGCCAGACATCCCGACATTGAACAAGCCCACTTCCGCCTTGGGCAGCTCTACCTGCATCAGAAAAATTTTCAGGAAGCGATTGCCGCTTTCCAGAAAGCGCTTACGCTCAATGACCGGTTCGCGGACTCACACTACAATCTCGGCATGGCTTACGGAGCAGTGAAACAATATGATAAAGCACTCAAAGAGTTCACGGCATGCGTGGCCATAAACCCGGGTTTTATTGACGCATATTACAATATGGGCAATGTTTATACCCGGCTGAAAAAGTACGAAAAGGCGATCGAGGCTTATGGGAAAATCATCAAGAAAAATCCCAAACACCTCATGGCCCTCTACCTGAGCGGGGATTCCTACTTTGCCCTGGGCCGCTACGCGGAAGCCGAGGAAATGTTCAAGAAAGCTCTAGAGGTGAATTTCGGGTTCACCGCCGCACAAATGGCTTTAAAAAAATGCCAGGAAAAACTAAATCCATTGCCCCCGGACTCCGGATCGGCTTCTCCCTAAAAAATCAAGTTCCCTGCCTTTTCAGCCGATAAATTTTGTAAGGCGACTCTCTCTTGAACCGATATTACTTGAAATAAAAAAAAGATTATGCTACCATAAGGCTGCTTGTATAAACGCTGAGGGGATTTTTTATGCCAATAAAGACCGGGACCGGCGGAATTTTTATTCTGGCGTTGTTCTTTGTCTGCCGCCTGACTGCACCGGCACTGGGCGAGGTTTACAGCTATACGGATGAGAACGGCGTAATCCATCTTGCCAATCGACCGGATGGAAAGATTAGGCCGTTCAATAAAAGCTCTGTCGGCTTAAGAGTTCAGAATTCCGCCCGGTCAGGCAGGCCGAGGATTTCATACGTCAGGAGCAGTTACGATCATCTGATTCAAGCTGCGGCGGAAAGATACGGGGTAGGTTTCGGTCTGATAAAAGCCGTCATTCATGCAGAGAGCGCTTTTAATCCCCATGCGGTAAGCCGCAAGGGTGCCCGTGGCCTGATGCAGTTGATGCCGTCCACGGCCGGATATCTAGGGGTCCGCAACTCTTTTGATCCCGAAGAGAATATTTTCGGCGGCACGCGCTATCTCAGGGAAATGCTCGATCGTTACGACTACGATCTCAAACTGAGCCTTGCTGCATATAACGCAGGACCTGAGGCAGTGGACCGGACAGGCGGCATTCCGCCTTATCGGGAAACCAATGACTACATCCGGCGCGTCTTCAACCTGATGAGTCATTACAGCAGTGTCGGCTCAAACGGCGGTAGAATTTACAGAGTGATTAAAAACGGCAGAATTTTGCTTACCAACCGGCCTCTTCCCTGAAACCATCTCTTTCCTCTGTCTTCCCGGTTTTACCTGTGTTTCCGCTCATCGTAAGCCCGGTCGAGAAGCTCCTTTATACCGGAGAGGGTTTCTTTTCGCAGGCGGGAGGCCACCCGCGCTTTCAAGCGGGCGATAGTCTCCCGGCAGGATGGACAATAAATAACCAGTCCGCCCATGAGGAAAAGGTCCTCGTCTTCCAGCTCTTTCTGCAGTTGGTCATCGGCGGTAATCTGCCCGCTTTCAATCTTTTTCTCAATCCCGGCATAATCGATCTTGCAAGCAGGACAACCCATTAAGATTTCCCTCCTCAAGATTGGGCGGCGAAACCCTTTTTATCATTAAAAATAAGTGGATTGGGAACTAACAGGCGACAAATAATAAAATTATTCAACAAGAGCTATATCTAAGTTATCGAAATGAAAACAGGTGGGCTTTAATTTTTTACTCCGGGTTTTCCATGGCTCAGGAGAGCAAATCCCGGGTGGTCAGGATTTTTGCATACCAGAGGGCGAGAGTGCGTAATGCACCGAGATGCAGTTCTTCGTTGAGCGAGGCGCAGGCATCGGCTGGTATGAAGACAAAAAAGTCGTGCATGAAAGCATCCCGCACAGTGGCCTCGACACAGACATTGGTGAAAAGTCCGGCGACTATCAACTGGCGGATTTCCATAGTGCGCAGGGTAAGCTCGAGGTCGGTCGCGTGAAAAGCGCTGTACCTTCTCTTAATGATAACTTTCTCGCTCGGCAGAGGCTTAATTTCCCTTGCCAGCTCGGTATCCCGGCTGCCTTCGAGCGGTGTCGCGGGCCACCAGACCCTCAGCACTTCACCCCGGTCGATAAATTCACCCCTGTTCATCTGGGCGGCGAAAAGCACTGGCCTTTTCTTTTGGCGAAAGTTTTCTATCAGGAGTCTCAGATTGGGAATAATCGCCTGGCCGTTTTCAGTATAGAGGGGATAGGCGGGTTCGAGAAAACAGCGCTGCATATCGATAACCAGCAGCGCGGCCTGGTCGATTTTAAAGGGGATCTCGCGGTGGTTGTAATGTGCGATTAGTTCCAGGTACCGTTTTGTCTTTCGAGCCAGGTTACCCCGGGTAACATAAGTTTCACGAAGATCCTCGATAGAATTGGATGTCATCGAATAAACTCCTTCAAGCTAGTGCCCGGAACTTTTTTCTATTTCATCGAGAAGCTTTGTGATATACTCGTGGTCCCTGT
>Ga0307380_10003505_pt1 | contig 21635 bp, 18 predicted proteins | sample UN3MG_FD_202239 | JGI IMG/M metagenome (GOLD analysis project Ga0307380, IMG submission 202239) | Soil microbial communities from Risofladan, Vaasa, Finland - UN-3 | ecosystem: Environmental > Terrestrial > Soil > Coastal area > Acid sulfate soil | place: Finland: Risofladan, Vaasa | collected... | reverse complement strand
ACGACGTTGGCCACCTGCAAAAAACAAGAGCGAAATGTCTTTGATTTTATCCATGAATCTGTTGTTGCTCAGTGGAATAAGCAAAAATATCCGTTGCTAATTCGTTAAAAACTGTGAACGGTTACCAAAATCTTTTATCGTCAGGTCTGCATTGACCTTTACCTGCTCGACCTTCAATCTGCTTTCAAAGGAGACAACACGCTTTCCGGAATTGGGATCATTTCCGTAGAGTTTAAATACGCCTTCCATCGGGAACCATGCCCCATTTCCACAATCTTTGAACTCTGCGGATGCTTCGTGCCAGATTGAACCGTCCGGACCCCAATATCGCACACGCCTTGCCCTCCAGCCTGCTTTAGGATCTATCCATACTTTTATTCTGGCCTGGTCAGGTTGAACGGCTTCGACATAGTAGCATTCATGATTCTCCCATAATGCTTCTTTAAGAGTCTCGATCTTGCACTGCTCAAGAGCTTCCCCAATCATCTTATCACCCTTTTTATCCGGTGTTAGGCCGAAGTCGTATGGAATCGGCCATGCGTGTTTTTCTTGGTCTCTGACAATCATGCCTTTGTTCTCATTTGGTGTCCACTGCATACGTATCTTGCCATTGATAGCCAGGACAAACCGAAATGGCTTACCGAGGATAAACGTGCCGTCATGCTGTGTTACATCAATGTAATCTTTTATTCCTTCCTTCCGCCAATGTATCTGTAATCTGCGTTTTAAGGGCCATCCGTGCCTTTTATTTCTGGCCTCGCTATATAGCTGATCTACAGTGTACTTGCAGTCAACGTTCTTGTGTACCGAATCGCTGAGTTTAACGGCCTCGAGAAGTTCGGCAGTCGTAATATCCGGCAACCCGGCATAAACCGGTGAGATAACCGTCCGGCTCAGCGCAAGCACAACAATACTCCACTTCATAATCGCAGCCATTTCATTACTCCTAACCTAACATTCAATTTTTCCGGCGTATTCAAAACGCACTCAATCTCATTCGTTTTACCCTCTCGATGAAACCGGAACGAATTGCGCAGAACTAACCATTTATCAAAACGTACGCAATTAGCTCTCTAAGGCGCCAAAGGACGATATGTCCTTTGCCCCATCCTGGGATGCTACTGGTAAGACTGCGAAACTTCCCGCTGTTATTATCTTAACAAAAACGATTTGAGGTCACAAGCTTTTTTCTGCTGTTTTCCGAGTGTTTGATTAGATTGTGTGGCATGATGCCTCGTCTCCGCTCGGCATGAAGGGTAATATGCCCCCTCTCTTCACCCTGAGCGGAGTCGAAGGGTGAGCGGAGTCGAAGGGTGAGCGGAGTCGAAGGGTGAGCGGAGTCGAAGGATGAGCGAAATCGAAGCAATACAACACGAATCGACCGCATGGGCAGAACCTGCCCATCCTACGAAAAAATTACGACAAAACAGGCGTGTGGGAGCACTTGTGGGTAAGGATTTTGTATCCTGTTTCGGTTACGAGGACGTCGTCTTCGATTCGGACGCCGAGCTTGCCGGGCATGTATATGCCGGGCTCGATTGTGATAACCTGGCCGGCCTTGAGCTTGCCCTTGCCGTCGGGTTTGAGGAAAGGGGATTCGTGTATTTCCAGGCCGAAGCCGTGTCCCGTGCCGTGTCCGTAAACGGGCAGGTCGCTTTTGTCAATCACCTCTCGGGCGGCGGCGTCGACCTGCGTGATTTTCACGCCGGGCTTGATTGTTTTTATCGCCGCGGCCTGGGCCTGCTCGACGACGTCGTAGACTCTTTTGTAAAAAGCACTCATCTCACCGATTGCAAAACATCGGGTAATGTCGCTGCAATAGCCTTTGTACCTGGCGCCGAAGTCGATAAGGACGGCATCTTTTTTCCTGAGCTTTCTGGTGCCGGGCTGATGATGCGGTCGGGATCCGTTCGGGCCGAAAGCGACGATGGTCTCGAAGCTGTTGGTCGCCCCTGATTTGCGGATTTGAAAATCGAGCATGCCGGCCAACTCGCTCTCGGTGACGCCGGGCTTGATGTACGGCAGGGTTTGTGCGAGGGCCTTTGTTGAAATGGCGGCGGCGGATCTGATAGTTGCAATCTCGCTTTCGTCCTTGACGCTGCGCACCGTCTCGATAATTCCAGCAGTGTCGCGGGCATCCTGCCCGCGTTTCGAGGGCGGGACGCCCTTGACAAGAATGGTGTGCGTTGCACACCCTACGGCTTTGACGGTCTTTTTCAACTGTTCGAAATCAGCCATCGAAACGGAGTCCTCAACAGCCACGGTTCGGACGGATTTTAGCTTTTTGACCAGATTAGCGACGGCGTCGGCCATCGGCCCGGCACGGTCGATGATTTTACAGCTCGGGCATTCTTTTTGTGCCTGCTCGGTGTATCTGCTGTCGGTCAGAAGATAAACCCGCCCTCTGGCGATGGCCGCCCAGCTATCGTCGCCGAGAAAACCGGTCATGTAAGTGACATTGGCCGGCTTTGTGACGAGCAGGCAGCGTATTTTCTTTCTATCCAGTACGCGGCGAATCGCCTTGATGCGTTTTGCTATCAACTTCGGATTCATTCGTATCATATTCATAATATTTACAGAAAAGCGCGAAAAAATAAAGCATTTTTCACCGGCGTGTTTGGTTTTGCGCTGCCTGGTTCTTATACTTTCTTTAGATAAAGACCTTGCTGGGGGGGAAACCGGTTGGCGTCGGGGGCGGTTCTCGAACCGCCCGTATACCGGCCTTGGTGTTTTCCAGTAGGGAGAAGAACTGCTTGTAACGCCCAATTTTCCCGGATAGGACGGCTTAAAGAGCCGTCCTTTTTTTATATCTTGTCAGAGCCGCCTTTTGCCGGTAGAATACGGCAGTTTTTTTATTCTTAATCGTTGGATTTCCTTAAATTATGATATTTTTACCGATTCGGACAAGCATTCAGCCGAGACGAACGCCATATGCGAATTACGCCCTCGTAGCGGTCAATGTGGCTATTTTCCTGCTGAGTTATTTCCCTGTTGAATCGTTAGGAGGCGAGCCGGAATATATTCGGCACTGGGCCGACCAGTTCGTGCTCGATCCCCGGCCGGGGCATCTGTTTCTTTGGCAGTTTGTCAGCTACGCCTTTTTGCATGCCGGCTTTATGCATATCGCCGGTAATATGTTCTTTCTGTACCTGTTCGGCAATAATGTTAACGACAAGCTCGGCCATATCGGGTATCTGTCCTTTTATTTAGCGGGCGCGGTTTTTAGCGGCATAGGACACACACTTCTGAGTAGTTCACCTGTTCTCGGAGCCAGCGGGGCCATTGCCGCCGTAACGGGTGCTTATCTGGTCCTGTTCCCGCAGACGTTAATCACCATTATCTACTGGTTCTTTTTCATCGGAACCATAGAACTGCCGGCGATGTATTTTATCGCCTTCAAGCTCATCATCTGGGACAATATCTTCGAACCAAGCATTGCACCTCCGGTCGCCGTTGCCTATGGTGCACATCTGGCGGGATATATCTTTGGAATCGGAGCGATGGTCGTTTTGCTTGCAACCCATATCCTCAGCGGCAGCAATTACGATTTGTGGGCAATGATAAAACTCTGGAATCGGCGGCGCAGCTATCGCGATGCCGTATCGAGCGGCTACGACCCGTATACCGGACGGACTAAGATAAAAGTCAAAGAGGTTATCAAAAGCGCCGCCGAGCAACAGAAGGAAGAGCAATTAAGGCAGCTTCGCAGCGATATCAGCAATCGGATGACGCAGCGCAATTTGCCGGCCGCGGCCGAACTCTTTATCGAGCTGATGGAACAAGACAGTAAGCAGATTCTGCCTAGCAAGCAATTGCTGGATATTGCCAATCAGCTTGCCGGCGAGAACAAACACGCCGAATCGGCGCGGGCCTACGAACAGTTATTATCTCACTACGGCACCTATGAATATGCCGAACAGGTCGAGCTGATGTTAGGTATCATATATGCACGCTATCTGAATCAGCCCGGGCCGGCGGAAAAACATTTACAGATCGCGGAAAAAAAACTCACCGATCCCGGCCAGTTAAAAATGTGCCGGGATGAACTTGCCCGCATACAAAACGCTTAGGTCCGGGCTATTCGCGGTCCGCCCATACAGAGCGGTTCGATAAGCCTTGCTTTTGATTTTGCCTTGGGAAAAATTGTCATACCGGTAGATGTCTTCCAACTTTTATTTCGAAGCCGGCCATATGTTTATTTATGACAGCAGGTTTTCGTCTGAACAGGAGACAATAACATTTTAGGAAAAAGTTAATTTTTCCATTGACCATACGGTCAGTCTTGACTAAATAGTCAATCTTATGAAAACTGAGCCCGGTAAATCCGGAGAAAACAGGCTCCAGAAGAGAGCTGCCAGGACGCATAAAAGGCTTAAAGAAGCGGCCCTGGATATCTTCAGCGAGAAGAGTGTCCACGCCGTAACTGTAGAAGAAATTACCGAAAAAGCCGATCTTGGCAAGGGCACGCTTTATCAGCATTTCGAGGACAAAGAGGAGATTGTTGTTACGCTGGTGGAGGAGGCCGTCGAGCATTTGATTCGACGAATCCGGGCATATGATTCGGCTCCCGAGACTCTGGAAGCTATGCTGGAACATATTTTGAACACTCATTATGAGTTTTCCGTTAATGCCAGAGAGGAGTTTCTTTTACTTTTCCAGGGGAAATTATTGCTTAAGCTTGAATCAGATACTCTGGATGAGTTGGAAGAGCCGTATTTGCGATACCTTGGAGAAATCGAAGAGCAGGTTTCAATTTATCTTTCGCCCCGAATAGCTCCTTTGAAAGTTCGCCGGCTGGCATGTGCCGTAGCAGGATTTGTGTTTGGCTTCTTCTCATTTGCCATGATCGGTATGACTTCAAAAGAAATTGAAAAAAGTATCAAACCTCTGAGGCGGGTTTTCGTAAAGAGTCTGGTGACGTTTCTCGGGCGATAGTATTCGGTGAGAAATCCGTCGTGTAAATTGCAAATCTAAATATTGTATGCTCGAATTGTGGTTTAAAGAATTACTATGAGAAAAAATGAGACAAACGGAAACGAGCTGACGCCGGCAGAGATAAAAAAATTCCAGACTATCCTTTTGGTAAAGCTGAATAATATACTCGGCAATGTTACAAGCATGGAAACGGAAGCTTTGCGAAGAGACAGAAGCGACCTTTCGAATATGCCGACTCACATGGCCGACCTCGGAACGGACAACTATGAAATCGAAAATATCCTCGGCCTGATGGACAGCGAAAGAAAAATCCTTTTGGAAATATATGATGCACTGAGACGCATCGAAGACGGCACATATGGTATTTGTGAGAGTCGTGGCGAGCAAATCCCGAAGGAACGGCTCAAGGCAATTCCCTGGGCCAGATACTGTGTCGCCTGCGCTACACTGTTAGAAAAGGGCTTTCTCGCGAAGGAACAATATGATGAATATAATGGAACATTTCCCGACGATTCAAGCGATGACGATTAAGACGTAGGCATTTCATTTGCGTAAAGGGTTGTCGTAAATTTCGAGCCGGTAATGAAATAGTATGAAAATTGCTATTGTTTACAACCACGATTTTCAGAATGTGATAAACCTGTTTGGGATTCCTAACAAGGAAAGAATAGGCCAAGGTACCATTCAACGAATTGCCAATGCCCTCAAAGCTGGCAGACACCAGGTAAAGGCGATCGAAGGGGATAAGGACCTTATCAACAAACTCGAAGAGTTTATGCCTCGCGTTCTAAAAGGTGAGCAGCCGGGCTTGGTTTTCAATCTTTCATATGGGATTCAAGGACAGGCTCGTTATACACATGTGCCAAGTATTTTGGAGATGGTTGGCATACCTTATGTAGGTTCCGGACCACTTGCTCACGGTATGGCTCTGGACAAAGTAGTAGCAAAAACAATATTTAAGCAGCATGGTCTGTCGACACCTGATTTCACTGTAGTGGATTCGTGGGAGAACATGACTTGTGATCTGACTTATCCTTTAATTGTCAAGCCCAAAAACGAATCCGTATCTTTGGGCATAAGAATCGTCAACAGTGAAAAGGAACTACAGCAAGCCGTCCAACTTATTGAAAGAGAATTCCAGCAGCCCGCTCTTGTAGAGGAGTATATCAAGGGACGCGAAATTAATGTTGGCCTGATAGGTAATAATCCCACAGAAGCTTTGACGCCGGTTGAATTGATTTTCGGCGGGAATGGTCCACCAATTTACACCTATGAGGATAAAATGCGTCAGTCTACGCGAAAAATTGGCTGCAAATGTCCCGCTCCAATCGGCAAAAAGCAGATTGCCGAAGCGCAAGACCTTGCTCGAAAAGCTTTTGAGGCTCTCGGTTGTTATGATTTTGCCAGGGTTGATATGCGGCTGGACAAAAAGGACCACTTCTATATTCTTGAAGTTAACAGCTTGCCAAGTTTAGGCGAACACGGCTCATACCTGGTCGGCGCTGAGCATCTGGGTTTGGATTTTACAACTGTTATTAATCGACTGGTCGAAGCTGCCAGTGCAAGATACTTTGGCACCCCAAAACCGCAACGGCTCAATCTGAAAAACGCAGACCCTGGTCCCTTGCTACTTGATTTCTTAACTCAACGGCGAGACCAAATAGAGCGTCAAATAGCAGCTTGGACCAACATTAGTAGCCGCACTTATGATCCTGTCGGCATTCGGGAATCTTTGAATAAACTGAGCGATAGTTTGCAGATTACCGGGCTCAAACCAGTAAAAGAATTTACGAACAATCCCTTCGTAGAAACCTGGCAAACAAATGCAGGTTTTGCCAATGGAACATTACTGATCGGCCATCTGGATGTCCCGTTAGGGAGTGAGGTCCCAAGGCAAGGCTTTCACCGAGATCCTGAATGGTTATATGGTGAGGGAATAGGCCTTTCTCGGGCACCACTCGTAATGGTAGAATTCGTACTAAGAGGCCTTAAACATATTCATCGGCTTAGAAGCTTACCTCTTGGGATTCTCTATTATACTGATGAAGGGCACGACTGTGACTGTAGTGCGAAGATAATACATGCAGCAGCTTTAAAAGCAAAACAAGTTTTAGTTTTGCGAGCCGGCAATCCGGGAAATAAAATCGTTACCCAGCGTCGGGGACAAAGGAAATACCTTTTACGCGTGGAGACCGCTCCGAGACGTATTGGAAAAGCTAATAAGAATCCCGAGGTTCTCCATTGGGTATGTGCCAAGATTAAGAAACTGGCGGAATTGTCCTCCAGGAAGGAGCGCATCGCTGTGGCTGCTTCAAATATAAAGACGACAAGTTTTCCTATGCTTTTGCCTCATCGGGTAGTTGTTACCTTGCTGATTAGCTATGGAGAGCCGCGAAGAGCTGATGTAATAGAAGAGCAGATGCGGCAGATTATGGGTAAAGGTGAAGCGAAATGGGAGCTCGAAATGCTTTCGGATCGGCCTCCTATGAAACTTGGACGTCGCAATCAGAGGCTCGCAAGAGATCTCAAAGAAGTCGCTGACAAGTGGGACATCCCTCTCGATCAGGAATCCTCGGTATGGCCAACAATTGCCGGCCTTGTGCCAGAACATACTGGAGTTGTATGTGGCCTCGGCCCAATTTCGAAGCAACTGTATACACCACACGAGGCGGTTCGGCGGATCAGCATCCTACAGCGTACATTGTTACTGGCTGAGTTCTTAATACGCCAGATGGAAGGGATAAAGAAGAACGATTAATGACTTGTGGATGACTTCAGTAAACTTGTCGTCCGAGAGCGATAGAACATTTGAAGCCTAAACAAAGATGGAGCTAATAAAAGCGGATTCATTGAGGTTTATTCCGCTTACTAACCATTATTTTTTCAGTTTCATGGAGGTTTTAAAATGGCAAAGAAGAAAGTGGCAAAGAAAAAGGCAACTAAGAAAAAGAAAGCGACCAAGAAGAAAAAATGACCCCTTGATTATTTCGAATCGTCGTAAAGCCGTCACCGCCAATGCGTTGACGGCTTTTATATTTAATATCCTGACAGTTATGCCTGCCGGAAATACCGAAATTATGGAAGGTAAGTGACCTTCAAAATTCGAAAAGTAAATCAGCAGCAGAGAATAGTCTCAATAATCAATAGTCCTTTTTAGTCCGGTTTTACCGGGAGCATCGCCGGCGGCGTATAAAAATCCCGTTTTCAGCCTCTTTACGGCCGGGCGGTAAAATTCTCCAAAATTCGCCAAATCGGCGTGCCAGGAAAGGTAAAAATAGGTAAAATACTGCTGGAGAATCACTTATAGATGGTCGATATTTTATCTAATAAAAAAGTTGACAATCAGTCGAACGGCTGCTAAATTTCATTTACGGTTGCCGATTGATGATTGTCGATTTCAATCGTAAATCGTAAATCGTAAATCTACGGAACCACTTTTTTGGGAGACAGAAAAATGCGATCTTATATGAATCTGTTTATTTTCGTTATTTTAGCATGTTTAGTATCCACCGGCTTTGCCCAGCAGTCCGGCGGCTCTAAAGAAGTTGATACCTCGTCCTTTCCTTATACCGCCGAAATAACCGGTAATGACGTTCTTGTTCGCTCCGGCCCGGGCACGAACTTTTACCACTGCGGCAAGCTCAAAACGGGCGACAAAGTGAAAGTAGTCGGCAAACAGTTTAGCTGGTCCCGGATTGTTCCGCCGGCCGGCAGCTTTTCCTGGATTTCCATGGATTATGTCACGATTAATCCGACCGATCCAAAGGTTGGAACTGTTACCGGTGACAATGTTCGTGTCTATGCCGGCTCCGATTACGTCAAGCCGCTCTATTCCACGACCCTGCAGGGAAAGCTCAGCAAGGGCGAGAAGGTCAAGCTGTCAGGCGAGCAGTTGGACGATTATTATAAGATCGCCGCTCCGCCTTTTGCCTATCTCTGGGTCAGCACGAATTTCACGAAGGCGGTGCCGGAGCCTGTCAAAGCTCCGCCGGTTGCTCCGACCCCGTCTCCTGTCGAGCCGACCGAGCCAGGTGACGCCAACGCAACAACTGCGGTTGTTCCGGAGCCCGCAGCTCCCAAGTCACCGCTCGAAAGATATAGCGAGCTGAAAGAGCAGGTCAAGGCCGAACGAGCCAAACCCGCAGACCAGCAGGATTACACGGACCTGAAAAAGGCGCTTCTTGAAATCGCCAACGACGAAGAGGCCGGCAACGCGGCACGCTTTTCACAGTTTGTCGTCAGGCAGATCGAGGGCTACGAGCTGGCTTTGGCGGTCGTAAAAGAAGTCCAGCTTCAGAATCAGCAGCTCGAGAAGGTCAAGGCCGGAATCAATAAGGCCCGTGCGACAAGAATGGCCGAAGTTGAAACTATGGGCAAGTTTGCGATTGTCGGCGAATTTCAAACGTATCAGACCTACGGCGAAGGTCACTACCGGATTGTTGACGAAGACGGCAAAATGGTCTGTTACGCTTTACCGGACGGTGCAGCTTCGCAGATGGATTTGAACGGTTTCATCGGCCAGAAGGTCGGCCTCGTCGGAACGATCGAGCCGCACCTGCCGACAAAGAAAGCTCTCGTAAGATTCACGGAAATAGTAAAGCGATAATCGCCGGCTGTTTGCTGCGTTAATTGTTTTTCATTAAGTTTCCTCCAAAAACGGGCGCCTCGTCTCCGCTCGGCATGAAGTTTTTCTTCACCCTGAATTAGCCTTTAGCCCTGAGCGGAGACTAAGGGTGAGCGCAGCCGAAGGGGTAGTCGAAGGGCGGCAAGCTCTGCAAATCTCGCCGCTTCCTGCTCGTACTCATATTCCTGCTCATACGGCCCGAACAGTTCGGACCATTCGTACTCAAGCCGGGGCGTCCTGCCTATACCGTCGATTCGACCGGACGTCCGGAGGTCTGACCCAATAGCTCATATAAATCTTCAGCGACAAATCGTTAAAATCGCTGAAGTACACCCTCGGCGGCTTGTCAGAGTCGGTATTGATCTGCGGCAATTCGGCAAGTGTCTTCTTTATCATCCTGTCTGCCTTTTTTTGTCAAATTAACACCGGAAAAAAACCATTTTTGCTCAATTTCAGCTTTGTCTGCAACAAAACCAGCCAGTTAATCGTCTTTACTTTCGAGATTCGAAGCTCACGTACGTAAGCGATTTGTTTATTGTCAAGGTGCTCGCATGTTAAAACGCTCGAAGGTAAATTTTATTGTCGATTTTATTGCTTTTTTAGATCTGCTGGCATTGGCTTTTACCGGCTTTATTATGAAATACATTCTGCCGCCCGGCTCAGCAGGGCACGGCCAGGGTTTTCGCGGCGGCAGGGGACCGGCACAGATTCAGTATTTCTGGTCGATGGACCGTCACGAATGGGGCGGCGTCCATTTCTACCTGGCCGTCTTTTTCGCTGTTCTGATGCTCATACACATCCTCCTGCACTGGACCTGGATCAAGTGTTATTTCAAATCCCTGGTCGGCCCCAGCCGGCAACCCGGTTAGCCACCTTCACCTGCAAAAAACCGCCAAACCGAGGAATTTCTCCCCACCCGCCTTGTTTAAGATTTCCAGCCAAAGGCCGGCGATTGGCTTTGAATTGGCTTTGTTTGGCTTTGAATTGGCTTTGTTTTCTCGCCGCCCCGGCCCATCAAAATCTCCATAAACTATTGTTATTACTGACTTAGCGCCAATTTGCCCCTGTGAAAATTGGCTTTGTTTTTTCAAATCGTATCCTTTCAACTCGTTTCGGATTTCGAACTTCGTGCTTCGGATTCCCAGCCAAACACCGGCGATTGGCTTTGTTTGGCTTTGAATTGGGTTTGTTTTCACCAAGTGTCCAATCCAATATATTCCTCGTATCTCCTTGTTATAATTGACTTTGCGTTCATTTTGGCTCTTTTGAAATTGGGTTTGTTTTTTCAAATTAAGCTCAATTTTTCGTCGTTTTCTACTCTTTTTCACCTGTTTTTTTCATTATTTTGGCTTTTTTTTTCAAATTAACCACGAATTAAACCACAGATTTCGCTGATTTATCCTGTGAGATGCCGGCTGAGCCTATCTCACGGGGTGAACGCAGAAAAAATAATCAATCGCAAATCGCAAATCGTAAATGGCAAAGCCTCCTGTCATCCTGTCTCTAATCTTTTGTATTCTGCATTCTATTCGTTAAGTATTATACGAATATTAGCACAAAAGGTCGAGAAAATTCCAAATAAATCTCCAATACTCGCCGTTCTTAATATTTGCCACAGACGCTGTCCTGAGCGCAGTCGAAGGAGGACACAGAGAACACAGAGAATGAATATTTTTAAGAACGGGGAAAAACAAGAATTTTTTGACAGGATAACAAGATGCACTTGATAATTTATTTGGAACCCTTTTGTCAATCCTGTTATCCTGTCTATAAAGAACTCTGAGGAAAAATAATAAGAATTAGACAGGATTTACAGGAATAGACCTGATAAAAAGAAAAAGATAAAAATCTGTGTAAATCTTGTAAATCCTGTCTATAAATAGCTTTCTGGCTCCTGAATTCCACTTTTTTAACTTTTTTCAAAATTCGAAGGTAACATTTACCCCGTGAGATACGCTGTATCAAATAGAAAGGTAGAATGTATTTGTTCTGGGCTGGGCAACTGATATAATGTGAAATGGCAACCTTGAGCGAGCTTTTCAATTGAGTCCGGCAGAAAACAGCAGATCTGAGATATTGATTATTTCGTGGAAGGCAGCCTTTTGTGGGTGAGTAATGTGATAAGGCCGTGTGGCATAGATTTTAATATGACTGTCACTAGTTTTACCTCAAATGACAAAAAACAGCAGATACGGGGCATAAAATACATTAAGATTATTCAAAATCAGATTTTTGGATGGAACTTATTCGGGGAATATCGTATAATTGTATGTTGTGTTTGTTGTGGATAGCTTGTTTGTGGACTCCAAGATTTCATATTCTTTGTAAATTAAGTGTTTTCTCCCAGACGGAGCTAGAGTAGAGATAGGAGACTTTGAACGCTATACTGATCAGCAGATAGATTGGAATTTTGGTGTTGAACTATTAAGGGGAAATAATGCCGTTTCCTGAAACAAAAAGAGTTATATACGAAAACAATCCTCTTGATAAGGTTATATGTCAACTCAGATTTCCACCAATTTTGAAAATTGATACAAAAGTCCCTGATGAGTTTCAGGAGAGGATTCGAGATAGCTTTCCTGAATTTAGTGAGAAAGCAGAAATCAAATTACCTATCTTTAAGAGTGCACAAAAGGATACTCCTGCAGAGGTACTTCAATCAATTACGCCAACGGGAAATAAGAATTATGAGTTCTCTTCTGAAGACAAGGTTTGGACTATTAACTTGACGCGTACATTTTTAGCCTTATCTACGAAAAACTATAAGAGACGTGAGGATTTCAGGGCACATCTCGATGCACCACTACAAGCTTTTATCGAAATTTATAACCCTTCGGCTTTCTCTCGTGTTGGACTGCGCTATATAGACATCATAAGAAGGTCAGACTTGAATCTGAACGGTATACCTTGGAGTGAACTATTAAAACCACATGTTCTTTGGTTATTAGGTTCAAGTGATGTGAATGAAAATATTCGAAGCTTTCAAGCCCAATGTGAGATTAAGTTGGAGGATGAAACTAGTATAGCAAGAGTTATGACAGGGCTTGTAGATGGGCAGGAGTCGAATGAAGAATGTTTTATGATTGATACCGATTTCTACACTAGTAAAAAAACTGCTATTACAGATGTTGGCAGTAAACTTGATTTTTTCCACACACAGGGATCAAGATTAATTCAGTGGCTAATAACCAAACGCCTTCACGAAGCTATGGAGCCTGAAGAATTATGACAAATTTTTTACAAGAGACTGATTCCCAAAGTTGGCCAGAATCCGACTTACATTTTAATTTGGAAGATTTGACGAAAAGCGCAAAAGAGCAGGCGAATGTTTACGGATTGCGAGGGGAATCGAATCCGACGAGACAAGCAAGAGACATCTTTTCACAAATTCAGAATCCGAGCGTAGCAGAACAGTTGAGCAAACTATTATCAACTATCTACATATTATTCCGTGCTACTCCACGGGAGGCGAGAGAGATGAGTAGCATTCCACCCTTACGTGCACATGTTGATGAAGATGGCTCTGTATTGCTTGAATGGATATTTTCTGATTTTAGAGTTGGCTTTAATATCGAGCCCAATCCTGACGACTCAGGTTGGCACTTAGTGTCAGACAAGACACATAATGTGTACACTGCATCGGGGCAACTGGGAGATATGAACGAGGTAATTACTTTTTTGCTTAACCTCATCTTTTCAAATATATAATGCCAATTCCAGATAACTGTATTCGAGGAATCCCAAAGTCTACCTGTCTTGAAGACAGGAGCACCGCAAATCTGACTCTGTTCGAGTTCCGCCACAACCCAGATAGGGCAGATAGATGGAACGAGTTGTCTATCAACTGGATGGATGATGAACATACAATTGATTTTACTTTACAACAAAAAAACGATGAGAAGGAGTTGCTTTTCATGGTGGGTGTTGCGATTCTCCCACTTTTCGATTTGGATAAGATAAGAAAGCGCCATACTAACTTCTTCCACTACGAAAGACAATCCAAGCCAAACAACGGTTATCACGGTAATTTATTGCTCAATGATGATACCAGTAAAACGCGGAAAACATTGATACGTGCTGGATTAGCGAACCGCTCAGAAATCCATCGGCGGGAAGATATAATCAATCAGTGTAAGAACAATCCGCGATGGTCTGTTGTTGTAAGGCGCTTGATAAAAAGATGCCGAAATTTTATATTTTCCTCTCGCAAGCGAACAAATGGGCCCTGAGTTATATCAGGGGGACTTAAAGGAGTACGCCTGCCCCATAGGGGGTACATTTTTCGATGAGTTGTGCTTGATAATGATAGGTTTTGATAGAGGACAGCGACTGGGCTGAATTACTGCGGAGCTTTGGGATACAGACATTGGCTGGAATTAAGTATGTCCCCGGAATTAAAAATAGGTAATATACAAAAAATGTTTTTGGGTAATTCTCCACTCATAAAGCGCACCGAAATCCTTGTGCCGAATAGGATTGGGACAGTCCCTATTAATTCTATGACGTAAAAGCTGGAGTTCATAATAATGGTGTTAAAGGATCATCAGAACGAACCACACCCTCTTCTCACTGAAATTGCCCGCAAGCTAATGGGATGGAACTTTGAAGAGTCCCAAAAAGAACATCCTTCATTTCAGAAGCCTGACTCGCCTGACCAAAACATATGGCGGTACATGGATTTTACGAAGTTTGTCTCTATGCTTCACAACAGTGGGCTTTATCTAGCACGTTCAGACCTGTTGGGTGATCCTTTTGAGGGCTCTACCCCAAAAGCGAACAAACTCCTGCAAATAGCTCTGGCAGCTACAAACAATCTTCCCACTGACGCATTTGACGGACTAGGTCACTTCCTTAAGTGGTCGCGGCAATGGACGTTCGTCAATTGTTGGCACATGAATGATTGTGAATCGGCTGCAATGTGGCGACTTTATTCAAAATACAATGAGGCAATTGCAGTTAGATCAACTTTCGGACGTTTAGACTGCTGCACCAAAAATCAATGCCATATAGGGCAGGTGAACTATCTCGATTATCATAGTGCTATGGATTTAATCGGAGATTGGGATGCCCTATCACCATTTGTCCACAAACGCCGTTCTTTCGAGCATGAGAAGGAACTACGCATACTTGTCCAGAAACTTCCAAAGATGAAACGTCACGATGGCTTACTTGCTTACGATCTCGATGCCGTTTCCGAACAGAAGGGGCATTGGATCACTGTCGACTTAAATGAGCTTATTATAGATGTCTGTGTATCGCCACAGGTTGATCCCTGGTTCAGAGACCTTGTTGCAAATGTATGCCAAAAATACAAACTAGCTGCCTGTGTAAGGCGTTCTAATATGGACAAAGATCCGCTGTATTAGGTCCAACCGTGTTTAGTTTTAATGTGCAAAAGACATCTTTCAATTTTGCCATATGGGACAAAAACTAGGGACAGCTCCACAGCCACCTATTAATGGCTGGGAATTATTAGAGACGTTTACCGATTTATGAGGTTGACGGAGAAAAGAGATGGCACTGACGTATTGAAACAGAAGAAAAAGAACTTCAATACACTCAATCGTAAACGTTCCTTTTTAAGCCATTGGTATAAGGCTGTTTTTGGCCGGGCGGATATAAAAAAAGCCGCGCCTGTGATAGCGTGACTTTTTGAATAGCAGATTGGATCGGTGGGCCGAGGCCCACCCTACATATTTATTTTTCCACTGTGCCGGGCAACCTGTAAGGCTACCCCGGCAAGGGCGTTGGCTTAACCTCTACGTCTTCTATCTGTTCCGGGGATTGAAACGATATCGTCCGGCGGAGCCACTACGCCGGGTGACTCGAAATCCAGGGCGGCCGGAGTGAGCGTCATGTTGTACCAGGGCGAACCGGTGTTCTCCGTCAGGTCTTTCCACCTGACCAGCTTGCCGGTATAGGTGGAGATTCGGCCCATGATCGCGGTGAGCGTCGATTCTGCGACGTTGCGGGCCTCGTTGAGCGGCTCGTTTTTGAGAATACTTTCGAGCAGATCGACGTGCTCCTGTACGTAGGCGTTGCGGTCGGGGAAGTCCGGCGGCTTGATCTCTTTTCCTTTAAGGCCCCCGCCGCCCATGGTCTGGCCTTCGGTGCCTGCGAAGAATTCCCGAACATCACCGTCGGTCCCGTTCACCTGGCGGCACATGCTGTGAATGTGGACGCCGTCGCCGTAATCGAAATCGACGCTGTGGAAGTCGAACTGGTTGCCGGTCTTGCGGCGTGCGCGACCGCCGAAGCCGAGCGCGTTGTCCGGCGGATGCCCGATGTACCAGTTGGCGACGTCGAGATTGTGAACGTGCTGCTCGACGATGTGATCGCCCGACATCTCGGTAAAGCTGACCCAGTTGCGGACCATGTAGTCGGCGTCGCTTTCGTTCGGGTCTTTGGTCTTGTACCAGAGTGCCCCGCCGCACCACCAGACACAGCCTCCGGTGATTTTGCCGATCGCGCCGCGCTCGACGGCGTATTGAATCCGGTGATAGTTCGCCTGGTGCCGGCGCTGCGTGCCGGCGACGACTCCGAGGCCGTTCTTTTTGGCAAGTTCGCCGGCCTCGATAATCTTTCGGGCGCCCGGCGGATCGACGGCTACGGGTTTTTCCATGAAGACGTGCTTGCCCGCTTTGACGGCCGCCTCGAAATGCACGGGGCGGAAGTTCGGCGACGTGGCTATCAGCACGACGTCCACGTCCGTCTCGAGCAGCTTCTTGTAAGCGTTGCCGCCTCCGAAGCATTTGGATGCGTCAAGCTGGTATTTGCCGCCGGTCGATTCGGCCTTTTGCTTAAACCAGTCGGCGGCAGCGACTAATTCCAGCTCCAGCCCGTTGATATGCGTGGCGGCTTCCATGCAGTTGCCTAAGGCACCGTTGCCCCGGCCGCCGCAGCCAATTAGGGCAATCTTCAGCTTTCTTTTAGCCGGTGCGGCAAAGATGACACTTTTGCCGGCCAGAATTGCCGCCGCCCCGGCCGCCGAGGTCTTCATAAAATCCCTGCGCGAAACCCTGGCGGTTCTTTCAATTGATTCATTCTTCATAAGTATTTCCTTTCAGTCGTAGGGTGGGGCTTGCCCCACCTTGATTGTCTTAGAGAATCGGTGGGCCGAGGCCCACCCTACAAATTTTTACAATTCTCTCGATAGCGAAGGATCTAAAAATCGTCGCAGGCCCGATAGGCCTCGATGACTGCCATTTCGCCTTCCTTGCCTCGCTTGCTTCTGCCGTGCTCCATGCACAGAACACCCTTGTAGCCCTTGTCGTAAAGGTGCTTGAAGATGTTCTTGTAATTAATCTCTCCGGTGGTCGGCTCCTTCCGGCCGGGATTGTCACCGAGGTGGAAGGTGGCGATTTCGCTCCAGGCCATATCGATGTTCGGAATCAGGTTGCCTTCGGTAATCTGCTGGTGATATATGTCGTTGATAATTTTGATCGAGGGGCTGTTTACCGCCCGGCAGATCATGTAAGCCTGCGGAATCTTTGTAAGGAACAGGCCCGGGTGATCCGTCCAGGCATTCAGCGGCTCCAGGACGATTACCAGTCCCGACGGCTCGCATATCTCGGCGCAGTACCTGAGGTTGTCGATAACGTTTGCCGTCTGATAGTCCCATTCGAGACGCGTGTCGAACTGGCCCGGGACCATCAGCGCCCATTTGGCGTTGGTACGCTTGGCGAACTCGACGCCGTCTTTGACCGCCTCTATGATCTTCTCGCGGATCTCCTTGTCGTTTGTGACGAACGACTTTCCGCCGATTCCCTGCAGGACGAACGGCCCCAGGGTCATATCCAGCCGGTTCATCTCTTTGATGATTTTTTCGACCAGGTCCTGCGGCTTTCCCATCAGGCCGTTATCGAACATTGCGGAAAAGCCCTGGTCGGCCATAAATTTGAGCTGGTCGATCGGGTCGTTACCCGCGTGCTCCTTGAACATCCCGAAGCCAGGCGCGTACTTCAGCTTGAATTTCTTCGTGGGCGTCGCCGCCCGGGCGGTCGATGTCCCCGCTGAAATTGCCACCGCCGCCGCGGCCGCAGAAGCCATTAAGTCACGCCGGGATATCCTCGCATCAATCGAATGTGAATTCTCTTGCACGTTTTGCATTCTGTGTACTCCTAAATATCACGTCCTGACCGCTATTTCTTGAACGCAGTCCACTTTTGCTTGCTCTTGGTGCTTGCCAGAACAGTCTCGATGAAGAGCATGCCTCGCAGGCCGTCGTTGACGTCCGGGAAGTCCAGCGCCAATGGATCGGGTTTTTTTCTTGTTATCCTCGCCCGCACGGTTTCGGCGAAGTTGACGTAATTGTTGGCGAAGGCCTCGAAGAACGCTTCGGGATGGCCGGAAGGCAGACGTGTGGCGCGGCCCGCCGCGGCGCTCTTGGCGCCGACGTACCCATTTCCACGACTCCAGACTTGTACCGGCCCGTCCGGAACCTTGACGTACAACTGGTTTGGATGCTCCTGATGCCATTCCAGGCCCTTTTCTTCGCCGTAGACCCAGATAGCGATATTGTTCTCTTCGCCGATTGAGACCTGGCTGGCGTGCAGAACGCCCCGTGCTCCGTTGTTGAAACGCAGCAAAACGTTGCCGTCGTCGTCGAGCCTGCGGCCCTTGACAAAAATCGTCAGGTCGGCACAGAGTTGAGTAATCTTCAGTCCCGTGATGTACTCGGAGAGGTTCTCGGCGTGCGTGCCGATGTCACCCATGCACCCGGCGCCGCCGCTCTGCTTCGGGTCGGTCCGCCAGGCGGCCTGCATCTGGCCAGTTTTCTCAATAGCCGTGGCCAGCCAGCCCTGCGGATACTGCACGACGATTTTGCGAATCTTGCCCAGGTCGCCGGCACGGACCATGTCACGCGCAAGCTTCACCATCGGATAGCCCGTGTAGTTGTGCATCAGTCCGAACACTTTGCGGGTTTTCTTGACGATTTGCTTGAGCTCCCTGGCCTCTTTGGAATTGATTGTCATCGGTTTTTCGCACATCACGTGGAAGCCCGCGTTAAGAAAATCTCTCGCAATCGGAAAATGCCAGTTGTTCGGCGTGGTAATCGAAACAAAATCGATCCTTTCGCCCTCCGGCAGCTTAAGCTCTCCCTCGATCATCTGCTGGTAAGTGCCGTAAACGCGCTTGGGATCGAGCATAAGCTCGCGTCCCTGCTGTTTTGATTTGCGCGGGTTGATATCGAACGCCCCGGCCACAAGCTCGATACCACCGTCCATACGTGACGCCCTGCGGTGCACCTCACCGATGAACGCGCCCGGTCCGCCGCCAATCATTCCCATTTTTAGTTTTCGGTTGAGTTCCATGCCTGCTCCTTTCAATCAAATATCGAAATAACATCCTGTGTTTTGAGATACTCTTTCAACGGCTCACGAATAAAAACACTTCGTCCTGTAAAAACGTCTTCTGTCGAGATTATAGAGGCCCCGGCCGACAAAGCAACCCAAAAAAACGACCTTCCTGGGGCCATTTAGACCAACAGGAGCAGTTAATATAATCCAATCGGAACTTCGCTGCAAGGGCTCGTTCAAAAAGAATTCGCCGCTAAATGCCCGCCGAGGCCGGTAGAGTTCGTTCGGCCTGAGAATCCGGCAAAGTTAAGGTTGACCAATAGTTGAGTGTAGATTATAAATCTCATTATATCTACAATTCGCTGATTTTGAATGTAAACGAAAATTTCGACGGTGAGAACATGAAAGCTGATATAAGACCGGTAGCAGTTGACTTGTACTTTATTCCTGTAAAGACGAGGATTCCGCTGAAGTTCGGGCCTGAGACGCTGACCTCCGTTATTTGTGCGCGAGCCTGTGTGACCGTGGCCGGCGCGCAGGGGAAAAAGGCGCAGGGATGGGGCGAGACGCCGCTTAGCGTCCAGTGGGCCTGGCCCGGCAGCTTAGGCTACCAGGAGCGCTGCGATGCGATGCAGCTTTTCTGCTGGATGCTCGCCGAAGCGTGGGCCGGCTTCGACCGGCAGGGACACCCGATCGAAATAGGCAGCGATTTTATCGAGACCGTTCTGCCGAAGCTTTTGGAGCGGCTCAACCGCGAGCGGGGCGAGAAGGCCGAACCTATGCCGCACCTGGCGGCACTGGTCTGCTGCTCGGCGTTCGATGTCGCCCTGCACGATGCGTACGGCAAGCTTCTGGATCGCGATGTTTACTCGACCTACAACGCCGAATTTATGAACAAGGATTTATCTCGTTTTCTCGAACCGGCTGAGGGATGCAACGTCTCGTTTGCCGGTAAATATCCTGCCGACTTTTTCAGTTCTCCTCCGGCGAAAACCATGCCCGCCTGGCACCTCGTGGGCGGCAAGGATTTGCTCGATGACTCGGAATTGACCGGGGACGAGCCGGACGATGGCTACCCGGTTTTGCTGCCGGACTGGATCAAACGCGATGGACTGACCTGTCTGAAGGTCAAGCTGCGCGGCAACGATTCGGAATGGGACTATGAACGTTTGATCGATGTCGGCGAGATTGCACTCAAAAATGACGTGCAGTGGCTGACAAGTGACTTCAACTGTACTGTCACCGACCCGGCCTACGTGAACGACATTCTGGATCGGCTGATTAATGAATATCCCGGCATATACCAGATGATTCTTTACGTCGAGCAGCCGTTCCCGTATGACCTCGAAGAAAACCAGATCGACGTTCACAGCGTCTCGGCGAGAAAGCCATTGTTTATGGACGAAAGCGCCCACGACTGGAAACTGGTCAGGCTCGGCCGCAGCTTAGGCTGGACCGGAGTTGCACTCAAAACCTGCAAGACTCAAACCGGCGCGCTGTTGAGTTTGTGCTGGGCAAAGGCACACGGCATGACTCTGATGGTGCAGGATTTGACAAATCCGATATTAGCACAAATTCCACACGTCCTGCTGGCCGCATACGCCGGCACGATCATGGGAGTCGAGACCAACGCGATGCAGTTCTACCCGGCCGCCTCGGCGCCGGAAGAAGTAGTGCATCCGGGACTCTATAAACGGCGCGACGGCCAGATCGACTTATCCACTCTGAGCGGCCCCGGCTTCGGTTACAGGCTGGATGAAATAAAAAGGGACCTGCCGGATGTCGCCGCAAGTTTCTAACTCTGCCTTGATTCTAATCTAAATTTCTTGGTTGAAAATTATCCAACCAATGCTATGATATGGACGTAAGTTTTGGTGATAGCCAAGCTTCTTGTGGCAAATGTGACAGATAAAAAAGTCTATGCAGAAAGCATATGCACAATAGCCAGATCAGGCATATAGGATAGATAATTGGAACGATGGTTACGGGAATCATAAGCGAACTTGATCATATCCGCCGAAGGCTGAGCAGGAATTCCCAAAGGTGTGAAAGATCTAGAATAGGGCAGTTTCTGACCCCGACGGCTGTTGCGCAGTTTATGGCGGATTTGTTCGAACGAGATTTTGAGGAAGTGCGAATTCTCGATGCAGGAGCTGGAGCGGGCGTGTTGTTGGCAGCAGGAGTAGAAGCTTTCATATCGAAAGAGCGGCTCTTGCGGTCGATTGAAGTGGTAGCTTATGAAAATGATGAGCTAATGTTGCCGTATTTAGAGGATACAATAGGCCGTTGTGAAGCTGCCTGCATAAAAGCGGGCATAGCCTTTAACGGAGAAATCCGAGCTAAGGATTTTGTGGCGGCAGGCGTGGCTCTGACGGAGGAAGGACTGTTTGCGGGACGGGCAGAACGTTTTACCCATGCGATTTTGAATCCGCCGTACAAGAAGATCAACGGGCAATCGGAAACTCGTAAGCTGCTGGACGCAGGAGGGATGGAGGTTTCAAACCTCTATGCGGCGTTCGTATGGTTGGCGGCGAAGATGCTGGAATCGGGGGGCGAGTTGGTGGCGATTACGCCCCGCAGTTTCTGCAACGGGCCGTATTTTCGCCGGTTCCGCATGGCCCTGCTGGACATGATGGCGCTGCGGCGGATTCACGTGTTTGAGTCGCGCAAGAAGGCTTTTAGTGATGATGATGTTCTTCAGGAAAACGTGATCTTCCACGCGGCGCGGGGTAGACATAAACCGATGCACGTGACTATCTCATCGTCGGAAGGCTCCG
>Ga0307380_10003504_pt1 | contig 21636 bp, 19 predicted proteins | sample UN3MG_FD_202239 | JGI IMG/M metagenome (GOLD analysis project Ga0307380, IMG submission 202239) | Soil microbial communities from Risofladan, Vaasa, Finland - UN-3 | ecosystem: Environmental > Terrestrial > Soil > Coastal area > Acid sulfate soil | place: Finland: Risofladan, Vaasa | collected... | reverse complement strand
CAAATCCGCCGCCGAGTTCGAGGGCATGAAGATCGGCGCTACGGTAAGCGTGGGCGTAGCGTCGAGAGATTGCAACGCATGCGACAGCAGCGATTTCGGTGCACTGGTCCGCCAGGCTGACGCCGCACTCTACGCGGCGAAGCGAGCTGGCCGTGACCGCGTTGAGTTTGCTGAACCCAAAACTTTGCCCCCGCTGCCCGCGTTAGCGGCGAAGGTCCGCACCGCGCCTCGGCACAGGTCACGCTTTGTGCGGTCCACTAGCGATGCCCCGGTCAAGGTGAGTGCTTAACGCACGCGGCTAGAGGAGCTTTAGGCGAGTACAGTCCATGCAGCTCGACATGATCACGATCTCCGTCGTCGCCATCACGATCACGGCTGTGCTCGGTCTGGTGTTCCTATTCAACTGGGCGCGCCAAGGCGGATCGTCCTTTGTTGGCATGTGGGGCCTGGCGATGCTCCTGCTCAGCGCCGGGATCGTCATCGCCAACGTCTCGTCGCGAAGCGGCTTTCCAGAAGCATTGGTGTTCGGCCAGGCCGCGATGATCCTCGCGGGCGGCGTGAAATGGCAAGCCTGCCGCGAGTTCTCTCATCGCCAGGCGAGCCTCATCTTTACCGTCTTGGGGCCGGCCGTCTTCCTGCTGGTGGCCAACTCCGGCCTGGTCGAGACGTTCAACGGCCGGCTGATGCTGGTCTGTGTGCTGGCCGCGGCCTACAACTTTGCGGCCGCCGCCGAGCTTTCCTACGCCGACGGTAAGCAGTTGCCGTCGCGCTGGCTCGCGATCCTGCTTCTCGCGCTGACCGGCGCGAGCTTCCTGTCTTGGCTCCCGCTGATCGTGACCGAGCCGATCCCCGAAGCCAGCATGGTGTTGTTCAGCAGCTGGTTCCCGTCCGTGATCCTGATTACCTTGCTGCTTCGTACCGCCCTGGCGTTCATCGTGCTGTCCATGGCCAAGGAGCGGCAGGAGCAGCGCACCGATGCGCTCACTGATAGCCTGACCGGACTGCCAAATCGCCGGGCCCTGTTCGAAGCCGCCGACGTTTTCGGGCAGCGCCGCATCCTTGGTGGCACGCCGGTATCGGTCCTGATCTTCGACCTCGACTACTCCAAGGACACCAACGACTCATATGGCCACGACCTGGGCGACGAGGTGCTGAAGGTCTTCGCCAAGACCGTGATTAAGCAGATCGATGTGGCGAGCATCGTTGGACGTCTCGGCGGCGAGGAGTTTGCCGCCATTCTGCCGGGTGCCGATGTCGCCACGGCGGTCAAGGTGGCCGAGTCCGCGCGGCGCGCCTTCGCCCGTTCGGCGGCGTTCGTCAACGGTCTGGCGGTCGGCGCGACCGTCAGTGTCGGCGTAGCCTCCGACGTGGAGGTCGACACGGATCTGGGTGGCTTGTTCCGGCGTGCCGATGCGGCGCTCTACGTCGCCAAGTGCGCCGGCCGCAATCAGGTCGCCTATCTCGAATGGGACGATCAGAGGGTGCTGCCGCCGGGCTCCGCCGTCCGGACCTCGCCGTCGAGACTGTGCCCGACTCCGCCCATCACCAGGCTGCAGCCGGCCCGGACCACCTGACCAGAAAGTTGCGCCACGGCCTCGTGAGCGTCCTGTACAACTACAGGGGGAACGGCGCGCGCATTCCGCGCAGGCGCCGGGGTTGATTGTGACAGTAAGATGTTGGTTCTGTCGGCCGGCACGACCATAGCGCGCGGACCGCCGGTCCGGTCGCGTTGACAGCGTTCGTAGCGGGAGTCGGAGCAGTGACAGCGGCAAAGCCGGAGCATGACGCCAAGGAGATTGAGCTCAAGCTCGCGTTCGCGCCGGCCGATGCGCCCCGTATCCTCTCCCATCCGGTCATCCTGGCGAGCCAGGCTGCGCCCACCACGCGCGAGCTGATCTCCGTCTATTACGACACCGGGGAAGATGTCTTGCGCAAGGCCGGCGTCTTCTTGCGGGTGCGATCGACCGGCGACGGCTATGTGCAGACCATCAAGACCGCTCGCGGCGAGGCGGAGTTCCTTGAGCGCGATGAATGGGAGCAGCCGACCCCCACTCACGAGCCGGACCTCGGCGCGGCAGACGGCACGGCGCTGGCGCCGCTGCTCAACGCGGACGTCCGCGCCGCGTTGGGCCCACGGTTTCAAACGCGGTTTCGGCGCCAGACCTATTGGATGCGCTGCGACGACACGGAGATCGAGCTTGCCATCGACCAAGGCGAGATTACCGCCGGCGTCCTAGCCACGCCGATCTCCGAGCTGGAGCTCGAATTGAAGGCGGGCGACAAGCGGGAACTGTTCCATCTCGCCCGCGACCTCGCCGAGAGCGTACCGCTATTCCTCGCCATCAAGACCAAGGCGGAGCGCGGCTTCGAGCTTTGCGACGGCGGCGACTTTTCCGTGGAGAAGGCGGGCGACATCGTCATCACGCCCGATATGACTTGCGGAGACGCCTTTCGCGCCATCGCCCGCAGCTGCCTTCGCCAGATAGTGGCCAATACGCCGGCCGTGCGCGGCGGGCGGCCCGAGGCGTTGCATCAGATGCGGATCGGTCTACGCCGCTTGCGCGCGGGTCTGTCGCTGTTCGCCGATGTGGTGGCCGATCAAGACCGCGAACACATCAAAAGCGAGTTGCGCTGGATCACCCAGGAGCTTGGCCCGGCGCGCGATCTCGACGTGTATGCGGCCGATGTGCTTGAGCCGCTGCGCGCCACCCATCCCGGCGCTCCCGAAATTGCCGAAGCCCATCGCGATTTTCTCGACCGTCACGCCGCCGCTTATGCCCGCGCCACCAGCGCTGTCGGCTCGGACCGTTTCCGCAAGCTGCTGCTCGATCTCGCGGCGTGGATCGAGATCGGCGCCTGGGCGGACCACGGCACGACCCTGGACGCTGCGCCCGTGGATGGGCCGGCCACCAGGCACGCCGCGAAACATTTGTCGAAGCTGCGCCGCACGATCAAGAAAAAGGGTCGGCGCTTGCGCGAGGCCAGCGCGCCCGAGCGTCACAAGCTTCGCATCCGGGCCAAGCGTCTGCGCTACGCGACCGAGTTTTTCGCCGCGACCTTTCCCGGCAAGAAGAGTGACAAGCGCCGTGAGAAATCCCTAGCGGCCCTGAAAGAGCTCCAGGACTCTCTCGGCATCCTCAGCGACATCGCGACTCGCGCGTTGCTCGCCGCGGGCGAAGGTGTGCCGCCGCGCGAGCCTGGCGCGGACTCAGCCGAAGAGGCGACACAGCTGAAACGGGCGGTGTGCGCCTATGAACGCTTCGCCGACGCTAAAGCCTTCTGGAAGGCCTGACGCCGGCTCGGCTCAGTTGGCGAAGCGCCTACTCGACGAGGGGGACCTCCCCGCCGCGTTGCGCGGCGGCATGGGTTTTCACTTCGCCACGCATCCGCTGGGTATAGTCTTCGAGCCGCCGCACCGCCGCGTTGAAGGCGTCACGGACGGCGACATAGACATCTTCGTGGGAGTGATCCGCCGGTTTGGCGCGGTCGACCACCAGGTCCTTACCCGGCACGCTGATGTCGATATGCACGCTGTAGAGCTTGCCCTTGTGATGATGCCGGTGCGGAGCCTCGACCACGACGGTGCAGCCGATGATGCGGTCGTGGAAGCGTTCGAGCTTCTCTGCTTTCTCGCGGATGCGCGCCTCAACGGCGGGAGAGGGGTCCATGTTGCGGAACTTGACGTCCAAGGGAATCTGCATCGAGCGCCTCTTTTTCTTTCCCAGCCAAACTGTGCCGGATGACCATTGTGCTACAGAATGAGGAGAAATGGCGACAGCTTCTTTGTGATGGGTCAATGAGGCATGACCGGCGCGGTTCTTGACCCGTATCAAGGCCGGACCTGCCGCCCGGGGTGCCTTATTGGCTCTTGAAGGCGGACGGCCCAAGAACTCTTGCAAGGAAAGGAGGCGCCTCATGCGGGCATTCCTGATCGCCGCGACGGTCGCCGTGCTTTGCACGCCGAGCCTTGCGGCAGCCGAACACCCGGGCGACCCGCAAGCGGGCTTCGAGTATGCCAAGCGCGTCTGTGCCGGCTGCCACGGAATCTCCGCCGAGCCCTCGCCGATGCCCAGGGCGACGCGATTCCGCGAGGTCTCCGACCGGCCGGGTGTGACCGGCACGGCCCTGCGCGTATGGATGGAGACCACCCACCCCACCATGCCCAACATCATCGTCCCCAAGCAGGACATGCTGAACGTCATCGCCTACATCCTCGACCTCAAGGGCCGGGATGCGCCCGCAAACTGAGTCTAAGCGTTGGAGGCGTCAGCCGTGAGACTTGTCAGGATTTTGCTGCCCATCGACCATAACGGGACCACTGCGGCCTGTGCCGACACGGCGTTCGGCCTCGCCGAACGGTTCGGTGTCGAGCTTGAAGTGCTGCATGCCTGCCCGCCGCCCTTGCAGCGCCTGCCCTATTCGACGGAGCTCAGCCCGATCTACTATGAGGAACTGGCTGACGTCGCCAGAAAGCAAATCGATCTGGAGGAGAGCCAGGCGACGGACTGGTTCGAGCGAAGGCTGGGGGCTCACCCCGAGGTCAAGGCCGATCTCCTCACCATGGAGGGGCTTGCCGGACCTGCTGTCGCCATGCGTGCCAAGGCCGCGGACATGACGGTGCTGCCGAGCATCGCCGCCAGGGAGAATGGTCTTTTTGGACCGGCGCGCGACGCCGCGATGTTTCACTCGGGCCGGCCCGTCCTGATCGTGCCGGACGAGGCGGGCGGGCCCATTGGCGAGACCGTGGTGATCGCGTGGAAGGACGCCGTCGAGGCGGTGCGGGCGGTGACCGCCGCCGCGCCCTTTCTGGCCACCGCCAAGCGGGTCAGGCTGCTGAGCGTCGCCGAGGATGGCGAGAATGACGGGGACGCCACCGGATTTGCCATGGCCGACTACCTCGCCAAGGCCGGGGTTCCTGTCGAGACGGCGACAATCGAACTCGGCGCCCGCGAGGTCGGCGAGGCCCTGCTCGAGGCGGCTGGCAGCGGCGTCCTTCTGGTCATGGGCGCTTATGGCCATTGGCGCTGGCGCGAATGGGTGTTCGGCGGGGCGACGCTCTATGTCCTGCGCAACACCGATGTGCCCGTGCTGATGGCGCACTAACGGACGCGTGAGCCCGCCCGGAGCCCCTAGCGCCGCAGCAAGATCCCGAGCAGAAACCCGACGCCGACCGCGATCCCGAGCGCGGCGAAGGGGTTACGCCGGACGGCGTCCTCGAGGGCGCCTTGCGCCTCGTCCGCCTGCGCCTTCAAATTCTCCGCCTGGTGGATGCCGGTGCGGCCGACCGAAGCCGCAAGCGCATCGATCTCGTGACGAAGATTGGAAAGATGCTTAGTGATCCGTTGCACATCCTCGGCCAAGGCCTGGTGGTCCGGCATCTCGGCATCGTTCTGGGCCATGTTTTCCTCCTGTCGGGCGGACTAGCGCCTGCATTGGCGCGTCGATAGAGCTAACACTATAGAACTAACAAGAATGCGATGCTGGGCCCCGCGGCTCATCGCCGCCTGAGGATTGCAATTCGCCATGCACGGTCCTGTGGCCAGCGGCCCCGGCAAAGGCAAAAGGGAGAGCGGCATCGAGCGCTTTAGGAAAGCCCTGCTCGACCCGGCCACGTCCTTCGCCCATTACGGCGCAGCGGTTGGGGCTGTTGGCATGCTGCTCTTGCTCGCTTGGGGCCTGCATCCCTGGCTCCATGGCCGGGCGTCCTTCCTGATCCTTATTCCTGGCGTCCTGATCGCGGCCGGGATTGGGGGCATCGGCCCCGGACTGGTCGCGACCGCGCTCAGCGTCGTCTTCGGCATGCTTCTGCTCGGCAACGGCGCGATGCTCGCCGCGATCACCCTGGAGGCGGTCGTCTTCACCGCCGTCGGTATCGGGGTCTCCTGGTTCGGTGAACTGCTCCGCCGGACCCGGATCCGCAGCCGCCGGCATGCGACAGATCTGCGCGCGCGCGAGGCGCATCTGCGCTCGATCCTCGACGCCGTGCCCGACGCCACCGTGGTCATCGACGAGACCGGCATGATCCGCTCCTTCAGCGCCGCCGCCGAGCGGTTGTTCGGCCATCGCGAGGCGGAGGTCGGCGGCAAGAATGTGTCGATGTTGATGCCGGCGCCCTTCCGCCAGGAGCATGACCACTATATTTCCCGCTATTTGGCGACCGGCGAGAAACGCATCATCGGCATCGACCGCGTCGTCACCGGTCAGCGCAAGGACGGCTCGACCTTTCCCATGAAGCTCGAAGTCGGCGAGATGCGCTCGGGTGACCGCCGCTTCTTTACCGGCTTCATTCGCGACCTGACGGAACGGCAGCGCACGGAGCGGCAGCTGCAGGAGCTGCAAACCGAACTTGCCCGCCTGTCACGGCTCACCGCCATGGGCGAGATGGCCTCGACCTTGGCCCATGAGATCAACCAGCCCTTGTCGGCGATTTCCAATTACCTGCAAGGCTGCAATCGTCTGCTCGAAACCATCGACCATCCCAACGCGCCGAAAGTGCGCGACGCGCTGGTCGAGACCACCAAGCAGACGCTGCGTGCCGGATCGATCATTCGCCAACTGCGCGAATTCGTGACCCACGGCGAAACCGAGAGGCATGCCGAGGACGTCAATAAGCTGGTCGAGGAAGCAAGCGCGCTCGGCCTCGTCGGCGCCAAGGATGAAGGGGTCAAGGCCGTGTTCCACTGCGATCCCAGGGTTGGCCTCGTCATGGTGGAGAAGGTCCAGATTCAGCAAGTCCTGCTCAATCTCATGAGGAACGCCATCGAGGCCATGGAGGGCGCCGAGCGCAAGGAGCTCTTGGTGGGGACGGCCCCGGCGGATCCCGCCACGGACGAGAAGGGCAGGGCCATGGTCGAGGTCAGCGTCGCCGACACCGGCAGCGGCATTTCCGAGGTGATCGCCGCCCGCCTGTTTCAGCCCTTCGTCACGACCAAGCCCGCCGGCATGGGCGTTGGTCTGTCGATCTCAAAGCGTATTATCGAAGCTCATGGTGGACGCATCTGGGCCGAGCCCAATCCGGGGGGCGGGACCGTGTTCCGCTTTACCTTGGAACTGGTAACAGACGAGGGCGAGGGATAATGGCAGCCAACCCTGTGGTGCATATCGTCGACGACGACGAGGCGGTACGCCGCTCCTTGGCCTTCATGCTGAGTTCGGCCGGTCTTGCCGTGCGCGTCTACGACTCGGCGCGTGCGTTTCTCGATGGGTTCGACCATGTGCAACGCGGCTGCCTCATCACCGACGTGCGTATGCCGGAGATGACCGGGATCGAGCTGTTGCAGCGGATCAGGGAACGCGCGCCGTTCTTTCCCGCCATTGTCATCACCGGGCATGGCGACGTGCCGCTCGCGGTCGAGGCGATGAAGGCCGGCGCCATCGACTTCATCGAAAAGCCGTTCGACGAGGAGGCCATCCTCGCCGCCGTTAAAACGGCGCTGGAACAGACCGGCGACGACGAGGATGGCGACCTTGCCGCCGTCACCGCGCGGCTGGCAAGCCTGTCCGAGCGCGAGCGGCAGGTACTCGAAGGGCTGGTGGCCGGTCACCCGAACAAGGCGATCGCCAACGGGCTCGGCATCAGTCCGCGCACGGTTGAGGTCTATCGCGCCAATCTGATGACCAAGATGGAAGCAAAAAGCCTGTCGGAGCTGATCCGCATGGCGATGCTCGCCCAAGTGGCTTTGCCGAACCGCCGGCCGCGCTAAGTCTCCCCCGCGGCAAGTCTCTCCCGCGGCAAGTCTCCCCCGCGCGAGCCTGACATAGCGCAAGCTTGCGTTTGACCCAGCTCAAGGCTTCCCACCGCAACCCTCATAGGGTTCTGCTTTCAAGGCATGGTTGAGACGCGAGGCGCGAGTATGCGTTGGGGAGACATCGACTTGGCCCAGGCCGAGACCATACTCATTGCTGTCACAGACGGGGTCCTCGCCGACTCGTTGCGCTTCTCCCTTGAGCTCGAAGGCTTCGAGACGCGCTTCTGCGACGAGTCTTCGCTGATCCCGGCCATGAGCGCGCCATGCGTTCGCGCCGGCTGTCTCGTGCTTGACCAGGATGTGTTCGCGCGCATGGCCGAGGACGATGACGCAAGGCTCTTTGCCGATCGGGGCATGCCGGTCGTGTTGATGGTATCCAACTCCACCAAGCGGCTTCGCGCCCGCGCTGCCGCAGCGGGCGTCACCGAGATCGTGGAGAAGCCGCTCCTCGGTGGTGTTCTGTTCGAGGCGATCCGTCAGGCCATCGGCGGCGCCCCGCAACCCGGGACCAGAGGCGGGCCCCCATAGGCTCTTGCGGGCCGCCGCGCTCACCTACGTAGATTCCCTTAGGTGGCTGTCACGAATGTTGTGGATGTCCGGCAGGGCGTACCTATGGCGTTGGGCAATTTGATCTCCTGGAGGATCACTCATGCTGACGCCGACCCCCGTTACGGAACTTCGTCAGACGACCCGCCATCCCCCCTTTGGGCTTCGCACCGAGACCAGCGGTCCCGAGGCCTTTCTCCCGGCCAGCGTGCCCATGAATTTCGGCCGTAACGCTGAGATCTTCGCCGAGGGCGAGGCTGCGGGATATGTTTACAAGCTCGTCTCCGGTGTCGTCCGCGTGTCCCAGCTGCTGCCCGACGGGCGCCGCCAGATCAGCGCCTTCCACCTGCCGGGCGACATGTTCGGCTTCGAGATCGATGACATCCATCACGCCTCGGCCGAAGCCATCGTCCCCGTCAAGGTCATCGCCTTCAAGTGGCATAGCCTGTTGAGTGCCACCGCTTCGAGCGGCTTGGTGCGTGAGCTGCTCAACCGCACGATGATCGGCCTGCGCCAGACCCAGGATCACCTGCTCCTTCTAGGCCGCAAGAACGCGCTGGAACGGCTTGCCGCCTTCTTGCTTGAGATGATCGGCCGCTCCGGTAACGAGCGGATGCTCGACCTCGCCATGCCCCGCCACGACATTGCCGACTATCTCGGGCTGACGCTCGAGACGGTTTCGCGGATGTTCGCCGAGTTGAAAGACGACGGCATCGTCCGGCTCGAATCGGCGCGGCGGGTCCATGTGGTGGACATGGCCAGGCTGAAGGCCATGGCTGCTTGACGGTTGGCTGCTTGAGGGCTAGCCGCTTAAGGGTTCCGTAAAGCTCATGTACCGGTTGTCTCGACGCCGCGCGGCGAAGCGCGTTAGATGAGCGTGAATAATTAGAGGTCAGGACTCTTCATGACAGCACGAATTGCGTCTTTGGTACTGTGTCTCTCGCTGCTCGGCGCGGGCCCCAGCCTTGCTGGTCCGGTGACCAGTCTGCCGGACGCCGAACGCGGCAAGGACCTGGCCCAGCGCCTATGCTCCAACTGTCATCTCGTTTCGGGCGAGCAGGAACGTGCCGTCGCCGACGTGCCGAGCTTTCACGAGATCGCCAATATGGAAGGCCAGACAGCAGGCGCGATCATGGGTAAGATCATCATCCCCAAGCACCCGATGCCGGTGATCCCCATCACCAAAAGCGAGCTGAATGACCTGGCCGCATATATAATGACGCTCAAAGACCCCCAATAGCCGGTGAGGCCATGAAGAAAGCCAAGCTTTGGTATGCCATCGCCGATGGCGGGCGGGCCCGTTTTGTCGAGCGCGATGAGAATGGTTTTTTCCACACCGTCGCAAACTTTGAGTCGACGGACCTGCACTCACGCGCGAGCGATCTCGGCACCGACGCGCCGGCACGCGTACAAGACAGTGCCGGTCCGGGCCGTCATGCGGTCGAGCCGCGGCAAGATCTGAAAAAGGCGGCCAAGCAGGATTTCGTCAAGCTGGTTGCCGAGGAACTCACCATCGAGCATGGACGGGGAGCTTTCGACCAGTTGATGCTCGTGGCGCCGCCCGGCGTTCTCACCGAGCTCAAGCATCATTTGGCCAAGCCGATTGCCGACCTCGTCGTGCGCGACCTGCAGAAAGATTTCACCAAGGTGCCCGACCACGACCTGCCCGGGCATTTGGCGCGGCGCTAAAGCTTATGCCGCATTCTGGACGGGGGCGGGGAGCTTGAGTCGCACCTTGCGCAGCGACACGTCTTCCGGGTCCGCGCTGATTTCGAAGCCAAGCGCGCGGCACATGTCGAGCATGCGCGTATTCTGCTCCAGGACCTCGCCCATCAGCTCTTGCAGCCCCTCCCGCTCGGCGTAGTGGATCAGATGCCGCATCAGGATCCAGCCGATTCCGGTGCCCGTCAGATCGCTGCGCACGATGATGGCGTATTCGCCTTTTGAGTAATCGGGGTCGGCGGCCAGCCGGGCGACGCCGTAGAGCTGGGTCTCGTCTTTATCGACGGCGACGAAGGCCATGGCCCGCGCATAGTCGATCTGCGTGAACCGCGCGATGGCTTTGTGCGAGAACTCCTTGCGCGGAGCCAGGAAGCGGAAGCGGATGTCCTCGGGCGACAGCCGATCGACGAACGCGCCATAGAGATGCTCGTCGGCCGGACGGATCGGCCGGATCAGGATGCGCTCGCCCTCGACCGTCTCGGTCCAACGTTCCCACTGGTTGGGATAGGGCCGGATGGCGAGGCGAGGGTTGGGACCGTCCTTCTCCACCTCGCTCGAATCGATTCGGATGCGGGCGTCGAGCGCGATCACGCCCGTCTCGTCCACGATCAGGGGATTGATGTCGAGTTCCCTCACTGCCGGGCAATCGACCACGAGTTGGGACAGGCGCACCAAGGCCTCGGCGATGCCGTCGAGATCAGCGGCCGGGCGGTCGCGATACCCCTTAAGCAGCTTGTAGATGCGGGTCTGGGCCATGAGATCGTGCGCTAGCGTGGTGTCGAGCGGCGGCAGCGCCACGGCCGTGTCGCGGATGATCTCCGTGGCCGTGCCGCCCGCACCGAACAGGATCATCGGACCGAACAACTGGTCCTCATAGACGCCCATAAGAAGTTCGTGCCCCTGCTTGCGCATGATCATGGGCTGCACGGTGAAGCCCTGCAGCTGCGCGTCGGGTCGAAGTTCGTGGGTCCGCAGTTGCATGCGCTCGGCCGCATGGCGCGCCTCGGCGGGCGTCTGCAGGCCAAGGCGCACGCCGCCGACGTCCGATTTGTGGGAGATGTCGTCGGACAGGATCTTCACCACGACCGATTGGGCTTGCTGGAGCAGCGCATGTGCGATGTCCGCCACCTCTTCCGGCGAAGAGGCCACGCGCGTCGCCACCGCGGGAATGCCGAAGGCGGAGAGCACGGCCTTGGCCTCGGGCTCGGTGAGCAAGGTGCGTCCTGCCCGCACCGCCGTCCGCATGATCGCGCGCGCAGCCTCGTCGGCAATATTGGTGCTGCTCGTCGTCTTCGGCGGCGTGCGCATCAACGCCTCTTGGGCCTTGGTGTATTGCCACAGATAGAAGAAGCCCTTGATCGCGTCATTGGGCGACTCGTAGGTGGGGATATTGGCGTCGTGGAATTTCTGCCGCCCGCCGGCCGCCGCCTCGGCGCCCAGCCAATTGGTGAGGATGGGCGGCAGGCTCCTTTGATGCGGCGCCTCGGCAATCGCGTCGAGCACCGCTTGCGCCGCGTCGGTCGATGAGGCGAGCGCCGTGGGACAATTCATCACCAAGATGCCGTCCGCTGTCGGGTTAGCGAACACCGCATCGAGTGTCGCCTTGTAGCGCGCTGGGCTCGCGTCGCCGATGATGTCGATGGGATTGGCCCGCGACCAATTGGCGGGCAGCACCGCGTCCAGCGCCGTCGCCAGGCTGTCGCCCAACGGCGCCAGCTTGCCGTCGAGGCGCATCAGATCGTCCACTGCCAGCACGCCCGCGCCGCCGCCATTGGTGACGACCAGCAGTTCGTTGCCCGCCACCGGCTTCAGGCTCGACAGGGTCTCGGCGGCGGTGAACAGCTCTTCCAACTCCTCCACGCGCACGAGCCCGGCGCGGCGGAAGGCGGCGCTGACCGCTTCGTCGCTGCCCGCCAAGGCCCCGGTATGGGTCGCCGCCGCGCGCGCCGATTCCGCGTTGCGGCCCGATTTGATCACGATCACCGGTTTGGCGCGCGCGGCGGAGCGCGCCGCCGACATGAACTTGCGCGCCGCGGGGATCGTCTCGAGATAGAGCAGGATCGAGCCGGTCGACACGTCAGCGGCGAGGAAGTCGAGCAGATCGCCCACATCGACGTCGGTCATGTCGCCCATCGACACCACATAGGAAAAGCCGATATCGCGGGCAGCCGCCCAGTCGAGAATGCCGGTCATCAGCGCGCCCGATTGCGACAGAAAGGCGAGTTTGCCGGCCTTCGGGTGGTTCAGCCCGAAATTGGCGCTCAAGCCCAGCGCCGGCACGGAGATGCCGAGACAGTTCGGACCGATGATGCGCAAGCAATAGGGCTTTGCGGCATCGAGCATGGCCTGCTTGAGGGCAGGGCTGAACCCGGCGGTGATGACCACGGCGGCGCTTGTACCCGCCCTGCCGAGCTCACCGATGATCGCCGGCACGGTGGCCGGCGGTGTGGCGATGACGGCAAGCTCCGGCGTCTCCGGGAGAGCCGCCACCGACCTGTAGCACTGATGCCCGCCGATCGCGTCGTGATGCGGATTGACGAGATAGACTTGGCCCTGAAAGCCGCCGGAGAGCATGTTCTCGGTGAGCGTGTTGCCCACCGAGCCTGGCTTGTCACTGGCGCCGATCACCGCGACCGAGCGCGGGCGTAGCACATATTCGAGATTACGGACCGTCATGCAGCGCGCGAAGACCTCTCAGGATTGAAGGCCTCATTCCAGAGGCTGGACCATGACGACTTTGAAGGTACGCATCTCGTCGTCATGCTCTTTGATGGAAACGTACTCACCCGGCTTGAACACGTGATCGCCGAACCGGTATCCGGACTCGTCGTCATCCGCGTCGCCGAGCAGATCGTAGTGCAGGGCCCATGAGCCGCCGGGCTTGCGAATAAGATGCCCGACCTCGTCATCCTCGCCTTCCCAGAAGCGATGCACCCGGCAGCGGTCGCGCAGCGTCTTCCACGCGTCGTGGTCGATGTGACCGTCGTCGCCGAGTGGTGCGGTGAACTCATAGCCGCGCGTGTTGCTGCCATCGGGAAAATCATGGTCGCGGGCAAGCTCCAGGCGAATCTTGTGCAGGCTCATAGTGGCCTCTCCGTTGAGTTAGGATGCGTCCTTAGTAATTTCATGACGAAACGAAGACAGAAACGATTTGCCGCAGCCTTGAGAGAGGTCAATTGCCCATCAATAGGGCAGTTGGTTCACCGAATGGTCAACGCAATCGATAAGAGGCGACTCATCTGTGTGGCTGCTATGAAACGGCCATGACGTCCGCGTCCCCCACCCGAAGCGCGCCAGAGGACAATACGCCCCTCGATAAGCTGAAAGCCGCGCTGGTCACGCCGATCCGCGCCATGCGGCTGCGCTATCTGCCGCTGCTGATGATCTACTTCGCCTATGGCGCGCTGGGTCTCGTGGCGATCGCCGAAGCGTTCTGGGTCAAGGACTCGTTGAGCTTCACCCCGGCGGAGCTCGCCGCCATCGGCGTGTGGTTGACGCTGCCTTGGACCATCAAGATGGTGTTCGGCCAGCTCGCCGACTCCGTGCCAATCCTGGGGTCTCAGCGCCGGGTCTACGTGCTGATCGGCGCCAGCCTCGTGGCCGCAGGGCTTGTGCTCATGGCCGGCGCCGCCGGCAGCTGGATCACCTTCGCCGGCAAGAACGCCCTCTACGTTACGGCCCAGCTGCTCATCGTGGTCGGCGTCGTCCTGCAGGACGTCATCGCCGACGCCATGACCACCGAGGTGGTCGAGCGCGTCCGGCCCGACGGTACGCCGAAGCCGAAAGCCGAGTTGGAGCGCGAGCTCGGTCTCGTCCAGGTGCTGGGCCGTCTGGCGTTGTGGTCCGGCATCTTGTCGGTCTCCGGTCTCGCCGGCTGGCTGGCGCAGATTTATTCCTACGAGACCGTGTTCCTGCTCGGCCTCGCCATCCCCGCCATCTCGGTCACCGGCGCCATGCTCGTGCGTCTCGACGGCACGGAATGCAAGCCCATCGACTGGCGCATTCTCGGCGGCGGCCTCGTCTTCGGCTCGGTGGTGCTTGCCATCGGGCTCGGCGGCCTGCCGTTCGGCCAGGAGTTGGTGTTTCTCATCTCGCTGACGGTGATCGCATTGATGCTCTACCGCATCGCCGAGGATCTCGACGCGGCCCATCGCCAGCGTATCTTGTTTGCGGCCCTGGTGATTTTTCTCTACCGCTCCGCGCCGGGCGTGGGCGAAGGCTATCGCTGGTTCACCATCGACATGCTCGGCTTCGACGAATCATTCTACGGCACGCTGGCGCAAATCGGCGCGGGGCTGGCGCTGGCCGGAGCCTGGCTGTTCTCCGACGTCATCACCCGCAAGCCCATCGCCAAGGTGCTGCTGTGGCTCACTGTCATCGGCACGGTGCTGGCGCTGCCCAATATCGCGCTGACGCTGCGTCTCGATGAGTGGACGCAAACCCATCTGGGTTTCGGCGCCCGCGCCATCGCCCTGATCGACACCACCACGGAGTCGCCTTTCGCCGAACTCAGCATGATCCCGGCGCTGACGCTCGTGGCCATCAATGCGCCGCCGGGGCGCCGCGCCACCTGGTTTGCGCTCATGGCCTCGCTCATGAACGTGGCCCTGGTCGCGGCCCAGCTTCAGACCAAATATCTCAATCTATGGTTCGAGGTCGGCCGCGATTCTTATGGCGACCTCGCCGCGCTCACCATCGTGGCGACGATCATCGGTTTCGTCGTGCCCGTGGCCGGCATCATCGCTTTCGGCAAGCGCGCCACCTGACCGCGGCCCCCTAACAAAAGTGGCTGAATTTAGCCAAAAATCAGCGAAGTCACGGCTCTGTCACTTGACCTTAAGAGTCGCGACCACATAGTTATGACCACCATGAGCCGTTTGCGGACCACCATCGTTGCTTTCGTGACCCTCGCCGTCGCCGCTTTTCCGCTGGCGGGCGCGAGCGCGCAAGGCGTGCCGTCCGAAGCGTCGCCCGTGTCGGTCCATGCAGGCTGCGAAAAGCATATGCAGATGGACCAGGCGAGTGACCACGAGGTCATGTCTCACCAAGCGAACGCCGATCACGGGCAGGGCCATTGCGGCAAATTCGGTGGCTGCGGCAAGTGCCTATGCTTTGGTCTCACCGCAGTGCTGACGACGGCGCAGAACACGCTGTCCTCCCATTTGCCGCCGGTGAAAGCGATCCGCGGCGCCGACAGCGCCTCATCGCGCGCTACTATCCCGCCGTCCCCGCCTCCACGCGTCTGAATCCTCAAAAGCTGAAGCCGAGCCGTCCGGCGTGAGCAATCGCTCGCGCTAATACCCGGCACGCATCGATCCTCTGCCGCTTGCCGGCCGAGGCCCGTCAACGAGGATTCGGAGACGCATCATGACGCGTCTAAGCAGTTTGGCCATTCTGGCTGCCGGCATCTTGGCCGGCGCCGTCGGTAGCTATTGGTATGTGCATCGCCCTGAGCCGATTGCCGCGCGAGCGGAAGCAGCGGAGATGGCCCCGGCGAAAGACGGCCGCGAGATACTCTATTACCGCAATCCCATGGGGCTTCCCGACACCTCCAAGGTGCCGAAGAAAGACTCCATGGGCATGGATTACATCCCCGTCTACGCCGATGAGGCCGGTGACGACGCGGACATCGTCAAAGTCAGCCTCGACAAAATCCAGCGCAGCGGCGTCAGAACCGAAAAGGTCGAGGCGAAGTCCATCTCCGGCACTGTCCGCGGCGTCGGCCTGGTGGAGCACGACGAATCCCGGCTATGGATCGTGACCGTCCGCTCGGACGGCTATATCGAGGATCTCTTCGTCAACAAGACCGGACAGCGGGTTGAGAAGGGTCAACCGCTGTTCCGCTTCTACAGTCCGCAGATTCAATTGGCGCAAGTGGACCTCCTGGTCGCCAAGCGCGGGCAGGGGCGCCGCGACGCGGCCCGCGACATCGATGGTGCCATGCAGCGGCTGCGCAATCTCGATGTGCCCGAAGCCCGCATCGACGAGGTGCTCAAGACCGAGACCAATCCGCGGACGATCGACTGGGCCTCGCCCGCGACCGGCCATGTGATCCAAAAGAATGTCATTGAGGGCCAGCGCGTCATGGCGGGAGACGAGCTGTTTCGTATCGGCAACCATGAGCGGGTCTGGGTCATCGCCCAACTTGCCGAGTCCGACATCGGTGACATCGCCGTCGGCACGCCCGTAACCGTGACCCTGCGCGCCTTTCCCGATGAGCCGCATGAAGGCGAGGTGACCTTCGTCTATCCGGAGATGATGAAGCCCGAGACGCGCACCCTGTCGGTGCGCATCGAGCTGCCGAATCCCGACGGGCGCATAAAGCCGGGCATGTATGCCGACGTTGTTCTGCATCCGGGCACCGGGGCGGCGCCCGTCACCGCCGTACCGGCAAGTGCCGTGATCGATAGCGGCACGCGCCAAGTTGTCCTCATCGCCAAGGGTGAAGGCCGGTTCGAACCGCGCGCCGTCACGCTCGGCCGCCGCGGCGACGGCTATGTCGAGGTGATCGATGGCGTGCAGACCGGCGAGGAGGTGGTCACCTCGGCCACGTTCCTCATCGACTCCGAAAGCAATCTCAAGGCCGCGCTGCAAGCCTTCGACCAGCAGGACGGTCAGCCATGATCGCCGGCATCATCCGCTGGTCGGCGCGCAACATCTTCCTGGTTGGGTTGGCGACGGTCTTCATCACCGTGGCCGGTATCTACGCGGTGTCGAAAGTGCCGCTCGACGCCATCCCGGACCTCTCCGACGTGCAGGTCATCGTCTACACCGAGTATCCGGGCCAGGCGCCGCAAGTCGTCGAGGACCAGATCACCTATCCGCTCACCACGGCCATGCTGACCGTGCCCAAGGCGCATGTCGTGCGCGGCTTTTCCTTCTTCGGCGTCTCCTTCGTCTATGTAATCTTCGACGACAACACGGACATCTATTGGGCGCGGTCGCGCGTGCTCGAATATCTCAGTGCCGCCGCCAAAGACTTGCCCGCAGGCGTCACGCCGGAACTCGGCCCCGATGCGACGGGCGTCGGCTGGGTTTATCAATATGTCCTGCGCGGTGCGCAGCAGAACCTCGCCGAGCTCCGCACTATCCAGGATTGGTATGTGCGCTTCGGCCTCGCCAAGGCGCAAGGCGTCGCCGAGGTGGCGAGCGTCGGTGGTTTCGTCAAGCAGTACAGCGTCATCGTCGATCCGCGGCGCTTACAGGCGCTGGGAATCCCGCTTGCCAAGATCAAGGACGTCATCCGCGACAGCAACATGGATGTGGGCGGGCGCACGGTCGAGCTCTCCGAACACGAATATATGGTGCGCGGCCGCGGCTACATCAAAAGCCTCGCCGATCTCGAGCAGATTGTCGTCAAGAGCGAGGCCGGCGTGCCCGTACTGCTCAAGGATGTCGCCCGGGTCGAACTGGCGCCCGACGAGCGCCGCGGCATCACCGAGCTGAACGGTGAGGGCGAGGTGGTCTCCGGCATCGCGCTCCAGCGCTTCGGCGAGAATGCGCTGTCGGTCATCCAGCACACCAAGGATCGTCTGGCGCAGCTTGCGCCCGGCCTGCCGGAAGGCGTCAGCATCGAGGCGGTGTATGACCGCTCGGACCTGATCTACCGCGCCATCGATACGTTGAAGCGGACGCTGGTCGAGGAAAGCCTCATCGTCGCGCTTGTTTGCGTGATTTTCCTGATGCATGCGCGCAGCGCGCTGGTCGCCATCATCACGTTGCCGCTCGGCATCCTCATCGCCTATATCTGCATGTGGGCACTTGGCCTCTCCTCGAACATCATGAGTTTGGGCGGCATCGCCATCGCCATTGGCGCCATGGTCGACGCCGCCATCGTCATGATCGAGAACGCCCATAAGCGGCTCGAGCGGGCGCCTCCCGGCAAGCCGCGCACGGAAGTTATCATCGAGGCCGCCGTCGAGGTCGGCCCGGCGCTGTTCTTCAGCCTGCTCATCATCACCGTTTCCTTCCTGCCGATCTTCGCGCTCGAAGCGCAGGAAGGCAGGATGTTCAGGCCGCTCGCCTACACCAAAACCTTCGCCATGGGCGCCGCGGCGCTGCTGTCCGTGCTCGTCGTGCCGGCGCTGATGGTGATTTTCGTGCGCGGCCGCATCATGCCGGAGCACAAGAATCCGGTGAACCGCTTCCTGATCTGGATCTACCGGCCGGCGATTGAGCTCGCTTTGAAGTTCAAAGCCGCCACCATCGTGATCGCGCTTGTCGTGCTCGCCGTGACGTTGTGGCCCGCCTCGAAGATTGGCAGCGAGTTCATGCCCAATCTCAATGAAGGCACGCTGCTCTATATGCCGACCACGCTGCCGGGCCTGTCCGTGACCAAGGCGGCGGAGCTGATGCAGACCCAGAACAAGATCATCAAGAGCTTTCCGGAGGTGGAGTCCGTCTGGGGCAAAGCCGGCCGCGCCTCCACGGCCACCGATCCCGCGCCCATGGAGATGTTCGAGACGGTGATCAACCTGAAGCCGGAAAGCGAGTGGCGGGACGGCGCCACCATCGACACGCTCATCGCCGAGATGGACAAGTCACTTCAATTTCCCGGCGTGTCCAATGCTTGGACCATGCCTATCAAGGCGCGCATCGACATGCTGTCGACCGGCATCCGCACGCCGGTCGGCATCAAGGTGTTCGGCACCGATCTCGGCGAGATGGAGAAATTGGCCCGGGAGATAGAGGCTGCGGTTCGCACCGTGCCGGGCACGACGAGCGCTTACGCCGAGCGCGCCACCGGCGGCTACTACATCAATATCGATCCAGACCGCATGCAGCTCGCCCGCTACGGCCTCATGGTCGGCGATGTGCAGAACGTCATCGCCATGGCGCTTGGCGCCGAAGCGGTGACGACCACGGTGGAGGGTAGGGAGCGCTACAACGTGGCCATCCGCTATCCGCGCGACTACCGCAACAATCCTGACGCCATCGCCAGCGAGGTGCTGATCCCGACGCCGAGCGGCGGCACGGTGCCCTTGGGCGAAGTAGCCAAGGTGAGCCTGGCCCAAGGACCGTCGATGATCCGCACGGAAGACGCTCAGCTCGCGCTCTATATCTTCGTCGATTTCCGCGACCGGGATATCGGCGGCTTCGTCGCCGATGCGCAAGAAGCGGTGGCGAGCCAAGTGGACTTTCCGCCCGGCTACTACGTCACCTGGAGCGGCCAGTTCGAGTATCTCGAGCGCGCCAAGAAGCGGCTCGCCATCGTGGTGCCGCTGACCCTGCTGATCATCTTCCTGCTGCTCTACCTCAACTTCCGGCGCGTCACCGAGGCGGTAATCGTCATGCTGTCAGTGCCTTTTGCGCTCGTCGGGGGTCTGTGGCTGATGTGGTGGCTCGGCTTCAACTTCTCGGTCGCCGTGGTTGTCGGCTTCATCGCGCTCGCCGGCGTCGCCGCCGAGACCGGCGTGATCATGCTGATCTATCTCGACGGCGCCCTGAAAGAGCGGCAAGCGCAATGCAAGCGCGAGAAGCGGTCCTTCGGGCCGGGCGATCTCCACGCCGCGATCATGACCGGCGCGGTCGAGCGCGTGCGGCCCAAGATGATGACGGTCGCGGCCATCATGGCGGGACTGTTGCCGATCATGTGGAGCCACGGCGCCGGGTCCGAGGTGATGCAGCGCATCGCCGTGCCGATGATCGGCGGCATGGTGTCATCGACCTTGCTGACGCTGATTGTGATCCCGGCGATCTATGCGGTGGTAAAGGGCATCTCCTTGCGCACGAAGGGAAGCGCCACAAGCTGGCAACCCTGGAAAGAATTCTGGCCCGGTGCAGCCCGTCGGTAGCCAAGCATCCTTGGCACCGCTTTGCCGTGCGCTTTTTGTAGCCTGATCCGGCCATCGAGTCGGAGTGAGCGTGTGTAAGGCCTCATGCGCGCGACGCGTCGAGCTTGGATGGCTGTGCCCCGTCCATGCTCAGAGTGCGTCCCGTGCAAATCAGTACAATCCTCCCGATCCGCTATTTCAACCACGCCGCGGGACTTGTGTGCGCGGCCTGCGTGGCGTCACTCGTCGCTTTTGGCGCGAGCGCCGAGGAGAACGCCGCGCCGGTCGCAAAGATCACCCTGCATTATCTCACCAAGGACTATGACGAGCCGATCCCGCTCTCGCTCGTCGCCAAGATCCTGACCGACAACGGTCTGCAAGGTGCGCGCCTCGGCGTCGCGGACAACGACAAGAGCGGGCGCTTCGTCAATCAAGAGTACACGCTCGTCGAGCATGTCCTCCCCGCCGACGCGGACGTTGCCGCCGAGGCCAAGACGATTCTCGCCGATGGTCCCGCCGCGATCATCGCCGATCTCGAGGCGGAGGACTTGCTGGCCGTCGCCGATCTGCCAGAAGCGAAGGGCGCCATCGTCTTCAATGTTCGCCTGAGCGACGATTCCCTGCGCGCGCAGCAATGCCGGAAGAATGTCTTTGACGTCGCGCTGAGCTACGCCATGTGCGCCGACGCGCTCGCCCAATATCTCGTCTGGAAGAAATGGCCGAAATGGTTCCTGCTGGCAGGCACCGCGCCGTCGGACGCGGACTATGCGGCCATGGTGACGCGGGCTGCCGGCCGTTTCGGCGGCAAGATCGTCGAGGAGCGGGTCTACGAGTTCGACGCCGCCAATCCGCGCACTGACTCCGGCCATCAGCAAATTCAGACGCAGATGCCTCAGGTGACGCAAGGCGCTTCAAGCCACGACGTGGTGTGGATCGTCGACACGGTGGAGCGCTTCGGCGAGTACGTGCCGTACCGGCTCGCCGAGCCGCGGCCCGTTGTCGGCACGCAAGGGCTGAGCGCGGTCGCCTGGCACCGGTCCTACGAGCAATATGCCGGCACGCAGATGCAGAACCGGTTCGAACGTTTCGCCAAGCGCACCATGACCGAGCGCAACTTCTCCGCCTGGCTTTCCGCGCGTTCTATCGGCGAAGCCGCGCTCCGCTCGTCCAAGACCGGCATCCCCGACCTGCGCACTTACATCCTGTCGCCGGCCTTCACCGTGGCCGGCTTCAAGGGGGAGAGCCTCTCCTTCCGCCAATGGGACACTCAGCACCGCCAAGCCGATGCTGATCACGGGAGCCCGCTCCCTCGTCTCTATGTCGCTGCAGGAAGGCTTTCTGCACGAGAAGAATCTGAACGACACGCTCGGCTACGACACGCCTGAGATCAAATGCGTGTTTCCCGACTGATACCAAAAAAGAGGGACCGGAGATGAAACGCTTAAAGTTGACGGCGGCACTTGCCGCGCTGTTCGCGGTTGTCGCGTCGCCTGCCTTCGCCTTTCAGATTTTCGTCTCGAACGAGAAGGACAACACGGTCACGGTCGTCGACGGCGATACGCTCGAAGTGGTGAAGACCATCCCCACCGCTAGGCGCCCGCGCGGCATCATCACCAGCCCCGACGGGAAAGAGGTTTTTGTCGCGTGCGGTGACGGCGACATCATCGACGTCATCGATGTGGCCAAGCTCGAGGTCGTACGGCAACTCGAGTCCGGGCCCGACCCGGAGTTGATGGCCGTCGATCCGAAGGGCGACACGCTCTACGTCGCCAATGAAGACGACTCGATGGCCACGGTCATGAATACGAAGACCGGTGAAGTGCTGGCCGAGGTGCCGGTGGGGGTCG
>Ga0307380_10003502_pt1 | contig 21640 bp, 24 predicted proteins | sample UN3MG_FD_202239 | JGI IMG/M metagenome (GOLD analysis project Ga0307380, IMG submission 202239) | Soil microbial communities from Risofladan, Vaasa, Finland - UN-3 | ecosystem: Environmental > Terrestrial > Soil > Coastal area > Acid sulfate soil | place: Finland: Risofladan, Vaasa | collected... | reverse complement strand
GAAGCTGGCAGTCGCCGCAATCTGTTCTTTGGCTTCCGGCGCGGTCTCCAAAAGCTTCTTGGGAGTCAAACCGGAAAGGGAGTCAATCACAATCAGGTCGATGCCACCTACTTCCATTACTTCCTGAAGGTAGTCCATCGTCTGCTCGCCCCACGCGGCACCCAGCACCATAACCAGCGACGGGTCCACACCGTTGGACTCAACCCATTCGATGTCTGCCGTGCGGTCGGTGTCAACGTACAGCGTGCGCATGGGCTCGCAGCGGTCCTCGACTTCGAAGTAGATTTTAGCCTTCGGACCATTCGCGGCATTACGAACTGCTTCCGTAGCCTTCTCCGGGCACTCACCAGTAACAAATGGTTTCTTTGACTTACCCTTTCCTTCCCACTTGGCCTTCTCAGGAAGCTTCCCGCGAATGATGGAAGCTGCGTCCTCTGGAGAAAGCCATGCGTAGAGTTCGGGCTTGCCAGACATGGCGTAGCGTGGATTCGGACAACCACACTTGATTTCAACCGCACCCTCTTCGCCCTTGAGCGCCACGAGAGGAAGCTTGCAATGGCGACACGTCTTCTGCGCTTGCCCAAGGATGCGCAAACACATCGTCGTCTTCAGCGTAGACTTCGGACCCCAAATACGGGTGTAGTGGCTGATCGGGATTCCACCCTGCAACGCCTGATCTAGCGTGAAGATGCCGAACGGCAACTTCTTTCGATGAACGTAATCAGCACGGTCCAACGGCATCATAAAGTCTGTGCCGTAGCGACGGTTCAAGCTGGATGAAATGGCTTCCAGCGCTTTTCTCCCAGCCATTGGATCGCCGGGGGGTGGAGTGATTTGGGTTGCCATCAGACCTTCTTCTTTGCCGTATCTATTGCTGCGTCCAGAAATTCGGTCACGCGCTTGAACAAGTGTTTCTGCATGTCCGCTATCGCCTCAGTTGAATCGAGGCAGTTGCGCGTAACTCGACAATCAACGCGGAGAGACTGGTAGTTGCCGACGTTGATCGTCGCTCCAACAGAAGCCTCAACTCTCGCGAGGGGAACATCCAAAGGGAACTTGAGTGCCTTGTACTCCTTCTTGTGTTCCTGAACGTCGCCATTCGGATTTACGACCGTCACCGTAACGATCTCTGTACTCAACTGAGTGCCCTTGTCTTCAGCCAAAACCTACCTCACCTTCTTTACCGGAACCTTTGCCGACTTGAACTTCGCTGAAATCAAACCCTTCAAAACTTCGGTGTCACCATGCCCACCCTTGCGTCGGCGCGGGAGCCGGTACATCTCTTCGACACAGGCTCGCATTACTTCGCAGTAGTTTTTGGTGAACCAGTAGTGCCCACTGTCATCGACGTAACTGACTCCGGGCATCACGCCAAGCGTCAGCCAGCGACGAATGGTTTCATTCGAACGTGCGATGTATCGAGCGAGCGCTGAAGTCGAGTAGCAGGCAGTCGGCATTCCGCCGATCTTCATAAGACGGGGGTTAGGAAGACCCTCTCCCTTGTGTCGCTTCTCGCTCAACTTGATGTCGCGTGCCATCTTCTTACCAGCGTCTTCTTCACGCTTTCGATGGCGGCTCTGTTGCGTTTGCTCAAGGTGGCGCTTTCGATACTTCGGATCGCTGTGATAGCGTTCCTTGCGCTTCGCGGAGATGGCTGCCTTGTTAGAGAGCCAGTAGTCACGGTGGTAATCAGAACGGTCACTCGGGTCCGTAGACTCGACGCCCTTCTGCTTGGCTGGCTTCTTCTCCTTTGCCTTGAGAGTATCCGCCACCTTAGATGGAGCCTTCTTTTTAGTTTTCGTCTCTGCCATAGTTTCACCTACCACGAGTTCTTGATGTTCAAACCCTCTTTGTTGTAAATCGTCTGTCTCTCCAAAGCCTGTCGCTTCAGTGCGGGGTGGTCATCCACGAGGTCAAGGATGATCGGCTTGGCACTTCCTACTCTTAGTGCCCTGCCTACTGGTTGCTCCACGTCCGCAACCGGGGTTGCGAACAAAAGCACGTCAATCTCTTTCACGTCCAAACCTTCCTGAGCCATTGCATAGGTGCCCAGCATGATCTGTTTGTTCTTCGCCACGTCGTCAAGCTCAGCCTGCTTCCTTCCACCAACGTAAAAACCAGCGTGCTTTCGAACGTCAGATGGCAGCAGTTGGAATAGGATAGTCAAATGATCTCGACGTGCCGACAGCAAAAGAATCTTTCTGCCTTCCTTGCACGCATCGACCATGTACTTGACCAGAATCTTGTTTCGAGGCGCATTGTTCATCAGCTTCTTGGACACCTTGTTCTTGTCCAGCTTGCCAGCGCGCAGGATTTCATTGTGAGGTCCAACCCAACGGACTGGCACGTAGTACACGTCAGCCTCAATCGGGTCTCGCTCCATCTCGTAGAGGACAGAACCAACGGTGTAGTCGAACACCGCTTCCAGCCCATCCTTGCGTCGAAGCGTTGCAGTCACGCCGATGATGTAGCGGGAGTAGAAGCGGCTGATCGCATCGAACCACGTCGCAGCAGCGATGTGATGAACCTCGTCCACCAGAATCGTTCCGAATGAACGGTACAGGTCTTCCGGGTAGTCACGAGCAGCAAGCGTCTGAACCATCGCAATCACGAACGGAAACTCAGGTCCGTAGTCACAGTGGTCTTGCTGAATCTTGCCGACCTTCGGTTTCGTACCGTCAATGCTTACGAAGGTTTCGAAGGCTTCCTTCCACTGCTTATACAGGAACTCTTTTCCGACGATGACCAGCGTCGAGGAACCAAGACCGCAGGCTGCCGCCGACCCCATGACCGTCTTGCCACTACCGCACGGAGCGATGCCGAAGCCGCCAAACTTGTTAGTGATTGTGGAATTGACTACTGCTTCCACGAACTGTGGCTGATCGCTGGGGTAGGGCTTCTTACCCAATTCCACCAGCACCTTCGGGTTTATGAGCGGGTGTCCCTTGGAGCGCTTGTCTACCAGCGTATGGGACTTGCGAAGAAGACGACGGGCAAACATGCGAGGAAGCCAAACCCATTCATCGTTGTCTTTGAACAGGCTGATCTTCTCAAAGCCACCGCGATACTTGCGCTGCTTCAGCACCAGATTCTCGCCAATGGCAGCAATCTGCCCGTCAGTCAGGGTAGACTTTCGAACAGCAACCATGCTTCCAAGGGTGGCGCGGGGCTTTGTCGCCGTTTCAGTCTTCATTCAGTCAGTGTAGCCGCACAAAAAAGGATTGTCAACGGCTTTCCTGCTAAAAAGACGAAATCGCTTTCGTGGTTGGTGGTGTCTTAGTGGGCTAACTCCCACGACTCCGCGCCGACACTGCCTTCAGACAGGATGGGAACCCTGATCTGGCAGCAGTTCTCAAGGTGGAACTTGAGACGGTCACCAACCTGATGGGACACGTCCTTCGGTGCTTCCAGCATCGTCTCGTCGTGAACCTGAAGCAGATAGCGGGCCTTGCCGATGGTCTCTGGCTTCTCCTGCATCTCTGTGTAGAGGTCACGCATCCCAAGCTTCATAATGTCACCGGCAGAGCCCTGAATGATGCAGTTGTAGGCACTGCGGATCACGGACTCAAACTGGTACTGGTTGATCTTCCCGGCGCGGAAGGCATTCACATCCTTGAAGAACCTGCGACGACGCCCGGACAGCATTTCAAACCAACCGACCTTCTTGATGCGTTGCTCAACCCACTCGTGGTACTGCTTCACGCCCGGATAGGCGTTGAAATACCCGTCGTAGATGACCTTGCCTTCTGCCTCGCTGATGCCCAATTCCTGCGCGAGAGACTTGTGGTGCTTGCCGTACAGCAGACCGAAGTTCACCGGCTTTGCGAGGTCACGCCCGCGCTCCATGCCATACGTCTTGAACAGCGGGGTCAGCACACAGGTCAGAGCATGGATGTCCATGCCAAGGCAGAACCCACTGATAGCTGGCTGTTCAGGATTCAGCTTGTCGCGCTTTCCGGGTGGCGCACCGCACTTCGGGCACGCATGGATCGCGACTTTGGTCTGGCCACTCTCTCCGCACTCAGCGCAGTCCCACTGGCGATACGCTTTCAGCAGTGCCTTGTCCCGGCTGAAGTGCGCCATCAGGCGCAACTCGATCTGTGAAAGGTCGTAGGAAATTAGGTCGTAGCCCTCAGTCGGTATGAACACCTTCCTGAAGGACTCTGTTCGCCACTTGAACCGCCCGCTCGCCTTATCCGCTCCAGAGAAGACATAGCCTTCCGGCAAGTTGGTGGGATTCTTTTCCGGCTCCGGTCCCCAACCTTCTGTCGCCCAACGCTGCGGCAGCACATGGGGTTTAGGAATGGTCTGCATACTGATCTTCTTGGTTGTGCCCTTGCCGCCACCAGAAGTCCAGCGTCCAGTGTCAGCACCAATCGGATTGAAGGACGTGAAGATTCTACCGTTGCGTTCCTGTTTCAGAATCGCTTCCGCGTAGGTGCCAAGCATCTTGCACACGTTGCGGTAGCGCTTCAGTGCCTTCGCCTGCGTAATACCCTTCTTGTCGGCAAGCCATTCCAGCACAGCACCGGGGCAACCGTACTCTCCAGTCTTATCGCTGGGTTTGAGCCACTTCGGTGGTTTCAGTCCAAGAGTCTTCCAGAACAGGTCTCTTACCTGTTCCGATGAGTTCGGATTGAAGTCCGGGCCGAACCAGTTGACGAACTGCTTCTCCAGCTTCTTCTTCATGCTGACCAGCACAACCTTGATGCGCTTGGTAACCTCAAGGTCAACACGAATTCCGTGGTGCTGCATCTCCGTAACAATGAACATCATCGGCAGTTCAAGACCGTCATGGATTGCCTGCAAATCGCACTTCTCAGCGACTTTGAACTCTGTGAACAACTTGTCGTATAAGTGGTGAAGAAGTAATGTGTAAACCGCATCGTCCGTCGCGTACTCAGCGAACCGCTCGTCCTTCTTTCGGTTGTAGAACGCAATGATCCGCTGCTCGAAACGCTCGCGGACATAGCTGATAACAGCGTTCTTCTTCATCTTCGGCTTGAGCCGGTGAGTCACACGCTTCCAGCTAGGCCAATCATCCATGATCTCGGAGTCATGGGGGAAATCCTCGTCGCTGGTCCTGCGGTTGTCCCTGTACCACGTCCATGCCGCCACCAACATCTTCTTGATGATCTGCACGCCCTTCTTGTCGTACTGCTCCAGTTCCTTCTGCGTCTGCTTGTAGGTCAGAGCGCCCTTGGCACCCAACCTAAGCTTCGCCTGTTCCTTGAGCCCCTTCAGTTCGTTCTCGTCCCACAGGAAGCTCTTTATCATCGTGTCGCTGAGAGTCTTCGGGTACGCAATCTTGCGCGTCTTCAGTACGCCCAATTCAGCACAGGCGTTGTGAACAACGATGATCTTGGATTCGTCGTGAAGGATTGGTTTGAGGATGTCGTTGCGTGCGCGCTTAGGGTCGGTGAGATTGTGCCCCCGGAATGACCAGTAGTGCGCAATCACCTGTTCGGGGTTGTCTGGATCAAGACACGCCATTGAGAAACCGTGCCAAGCTGCCACTGCTGGTGGCAACGATCCGTCGTACTCAGTGTCGAAGGAAACTACCGGTGCGGCCTTCAACGCTTCGATAACCTTTTCTTCGGAAAGCTTCTTGATCTTCATGCCCATCCCCTCAGACAAAAAACCGGGGCAGGCTCAACCTGCCCCGGCAAACTTCACTGAGGTTTATGGCTCGTCAAAGTCGTCAAGTTCGTCTTCGAAGTCGTCAGCCTTCGGAGCGGTCTTCTTGGCTCCCTTCTTTACCTTCTTGGGGCTGGATGTTGCCTCAGCCTTCTTCGTCTTCTTCTTCGGCTGTTCCGGTTCTTCATCAGCCGCGTCGTCCGAATCATCTTCCAGACCGTCGTCGGAATCATCCACGTCGGCATCGGTCTCAACTTCAACGTCGTCGTCAGCTTCGTCCACCACGTCGTCAACGTCGTCGTCATCCTCAAGACTGAAGTCAACTTCCGGTGCCTTCGTCGCCTTCTTCTTGGTGGTCGTCGGCTTGTTGCCCATCATCTCGTCCGGGTCGTGACCACGATAGGTCAAGAAGTGAACGAGGCGTTCCTTCGTGGGCTCAAACATTTTCTCGTAGTCGGAAGGGCTGATGAACTGCTCAACAGCTTCTTCCCACGTAATCGTCTCGCCAGCCTTCTGCTTGCCTTCAAACAGGAACTTCACGCCGGGGCTCTTGTTGAACGCCTTGGCGAGATTGTTGAACTTCTTCATGGGCTGCCAGTGGTCACCATTGCTGGATGCTTTGGTCTGGCTGCGCGAGACTTCGACCTGAAGACCACGAATGCTGCCGTCGTAGTGCTTCGCCATCTTCATAATCTTCTTGGTCTCATGGTGCGACAACAACAGCACACGGCGAAGGTGCTTGCGGTGGTTACCATCGTTGTCGGTGTAGCCGGTCAGGTCGATTGCCGTGATGACGGAACCGAAGCGGCGACCGATTGCGTTGTCATGCAGAGCAGCGTTGCAGATGGGGCACTTGAGCGGGTTGGCATCCGGGTTGGAGCCATCCTTGCAAGCAACCTTCATCTTGATCGCTTGCGTGTCGCCCTTCACGAAGAGCGAGTGGTAGTAGAACATCATCTTGGGGTCGTCCAGCAGGATGAGTTTCACATCCTGATCTGGCTTCACCCAAAAGAGGTTCGGGTACTTTGGCGTTGTTTGAGAACTTGCGGGCATTGCGTCAACTTCGTCACTCGACGCGCCCTCACTGAACCATCCACTCATGGTGGCACTTCCTTTCTGTTCAACCGTAGTGTCAAGCCTTCTTGTCAAACCGTTAGTAGCACTAATGTGCTGGTGGAGAATGTACCCCACATAAAACGAGCGTCAAGAAAAATCAGAAGAAAAACAAAAGTCTTTCAGCAACCGCTTTCTTCAGTTCCAACTCGGAACATTCAGCGGGGTCTTTACCGCTAGGAAGCCGCGTGATGTGTACGTTCGGAACCACAGACGAAATCGCTTTCGCTATCTTCTTGGCTGCCACCATCCCTGCCGCATCACTGTCAAGCATCAGCACCACGGACGTGCGCCATGCCTTCAACTTCTTCAGACGAGCCTTAGTCACGTTGGTGCCAAGGCAGGCAAGCACGTTGCGGAAGTAGCGGCTCAACACCACAGCATCCAGCGGACCTTCGACAAGGATGATCGGTTCATCCAGCGTGAGGTCCAAGAACTGCTCGCCATAGAAATACTGGTCGATGGCTGCGCTGATCTTGTCGTACAACAGGTACTTCACACCGAAGCCATCCAGCTTCCTGCCATACACAGCAACCAGCTTCCCGCCCTGACTGAACACCGGAAACGTGACGCGCTTGGTAACCTTGTCGTAGCCCAAATGCCAGTGCGCCAGTTCGTCTTCCTGCAACCCGCGTTCTTCAGTCAGGTAGGAATGCGGTGTAAGTTCACAACGCCTGACGAACGTGGAAAGCTCTACCTCAGCCGCAGTCTTCTTCCCGATGTGCTTCTTGGCTGCCTGCTTCTTGTCTAACTGGTCAAGCATCACTCCGGGGTCGGCGTCCTCTTTGTCTTTGACAAACTCAACAGCGTCATCGAACTCGCCTTCCGCCATCCGGTTGAGGCGCATCATCGTGAACAGCAGCGAGCCGCCCTGCTTGCATGTGAAGCAGTGACACACGCTCTGGCCAAATTCTTCCGCCTTCACCTTGAAGCCGGGAGTCATATCCAGATCGTGGGCGTGCGCAGGATCGTATGGCGCGAACGGACACCGAAGCATCACGCCCTCGCCAAGCATCTTGTACTTGTTGTCTTTGCCGAACAGGGCTTCGCCTAGTTCAATAATGCTTGCGGTATCCATGCGTTCAGTTTCTTCTTTCCAATGCACTTCCGCTTTGCGTCCGGGCCATGCTGCTTCTTCGCCTTCTGAGCAAGGTAGTCAGCAAGGTGGTTCCACTCGTTGCCCGAATGCCCCTTGACCCAACACAGGTCAACCAGAACACGCTCGTACACGTCTCGATTGTTCTCGATCAACTTGATGTTCACCGTCGCATCGTCCAAGTCGCGCTTCCAAGTTGAGTCGGTCATCCGAATCGCGTACACGCTGTCGGAGATGACCGTGGCGTGCTTGACCTTTTCCTTCCGTGCGGAAAGCCAGCGCAGAGCCCAATTCATTGCAGACAACTCAGCAGTCTGGTTCGACTGCTTCTCCGCGCCCACCCACTCAGGATGCTCCGGGCTGACCACCACGCTGCCGAAGTAACCGGCAAGCGGGCTGCGCACCGTGTTAACCACCAGCACCGTGACGAACGCCCACGTCGCCGTCTTGTACTTGTGGCTGAAGCCACCATCGCAATAGAGTTCAACCTTGATGTCGTCGCTCATGCAGCGGACTCCAACGCCGGGATGCCGTGTTCCTTTCCCTTGGACTTCGCCCATGCGTGCAACTGCTCTGGTGTCTGCCACAGCCAGCGGCGCTCTGAGAACCACGTCTCTGAGCCAATTACATAGACCCACGCGGACGGGCAGAAAAGCAGAGGCTTCACGCTACGGGCATACGACTCCGTGACCATGTGGGCGTAGATGCGGTCACCGGCATTGGCGTTCTTCAGGAACTCCAGCAGAGCCGCCTTTGTCTTTTCAGGGTGGATCATCTTCGGGTAGATGCTCAAGAACAGGTCCAGATGCTCTTGCGGCTTGTCGTCACATAGCAGCGTCAGGATTTCGGCGCGGAATGCTTTTTCCTCGTCCGCTTCGGCATTTCCCAACCCCGGTTCATCGCAGTTCTGTTCAGGAAGTGGGAAGTGACTTTTTGCGCACGCGGAGCGTGCGCCAAACACACACTCCTTTTCCTCTTTCTCTTGAACCTCTTTATCTAACCCTCTTAGTAGGACATTTTTGACACCGGGTAGGGTCATTCCTGTCACCGGGGTAGGGACATTTTTGACACCGGGTAGGGACACAACTGACCCTACCCCCGTGTCATCCATGTCACCGGGGTCATCAGGCTTGAGGAACATGGTGAACGCTTTTCCACCAAGTTCCTTGGTGTAGCGGACGATCAGCTTCTTCTCGATCAGTTCACTGAGCGCACGGGCAATCGTGCGCACCGTGCAGTTCAGTTCCTTGGCCATGCGGACACGACCAACGAAGCAGCGACCGTTTTGACCGGCGTACTTGCGCAGCAGGCCATAGACCAGTTGCGCTCGGCTGGAAATACCGCGCTCGGCAAGGTCCACCGGCACAAGAAAGTTGTGCGAAACCTGTCGGTAAGGGTTGAACGAAGTAAACCCGCTGGGTACTTTATCAGGGTATTCATTGTAGCCCTGATTTACCGGTTGGATTTGGTGGGTAGCGGAGCCGACACCGCTACCCACTGTCTTTTCTGCCTGCATTCTATTCTCCTAAATCATCCCTTGTTCTTTGATGAGAACTTCATTTTGAAGTCTTCTTCTTCGTCTGTGTCGTCGTCCCCCATCGGCCCCATAGAAGCCTTCTGGTGGAACTCCATCGTGTTCAAGTCCCAATTTATGGTCATGTCTTCAAGTGCCATACCACTACGCACCTTCAGGCTCGACATCATCATCTCGTGCGCGCCCTTCATCTCTGTGGTCTGAAATAAACCCAACACCACGTCAGCATCCTGAATGACAGCAGCCGAACCTGCCGCTGCGTTCTGGTCAGCCTTCAGGTCTTCGCCTCCAACCAGTCTGTTGAACTGCCCTGTACCAATGATCGGAACCATCTTCGCCTCAGCAAGCTGCTTGGTGCCTTGCACAAGCTTCGCCTGCTCATCCCACTTCTTGTCAGCGACCAGATAGAAGGAATCCCAAATCACGAGTTCCGGTGCGTAGGTGTCGATGGCAATTTCAAGGTCAAGCACTGAGCGCACGTCCCTCTGACCAAGGATGTGGTACGCTCCCCACCCGTTGTCCTTTTTCTTGAAAGTTTGGAAGTACGACTTGAAGCGCTCGTACTCTTCGGTCATCAGTTCTCCCTTCAGAAACCGGAGCGCACTGACGCGGGCACCAACAGAGTCGGCACGGATAGAGACGCTTTTAGGTGGCATCTCCTGCGACACGAACAGCACGTTCTTGCCGCATACCTTCTGCGCGTAGTCAGCAAGAATCAACGCAATCCACGTCTTGCCAACGCTGGACTTTGCCAGAATATAAATCAGGTCTCCGGGGCACCAACCCAACGTGGCTTCATTGAGGCTGGCCCACGGAGTACCAATGCCAAGGATTCCTTCCATTGCTTTGCGCTGCTTATACATCTCCCAACGCTGGCTCAACGTCAACTGAAGATTCATCGCAGACGCATTTGACGCTGGAGTGAAAGACTGTGTGAGGTCCGCTGCCAAAATCTTCATGGACTTCAGCGCATCATCAGGGCTCTCTGTTTCCAGAGCCTTGATGGTCTTCGTTTTCAAACCTTCTTTGATAGCGTTGTTCAGACCACGCTTGCGAAGCTCATCCGCATAGAAGCTGATGGGCTCGTAGGTCTTGGGAAGCTTCTCATCGAACTCGACTTCGAAGGTCTCACGCTTCGGGAGTTCCCCGTGCTTGCGGTAGAACTCAATCGTCCAGTCGTAGCGTTCCTTCCACTCGTCCTCAACGAAGAAGTCGCGCCTGACTTCAGACAAGTCTTCCGGCTTCTGATCTTGGATCAGCTTGGAAAAGTATGAGGCATCAATGTCCATGCTTCTTGCCCCATTGGTTGTTCTCTACGCCATAATCACTCAACATCCGCTGGATCAGCGAAAAGAGGCTTGGAGTGTAGTCTTCCTTGATTTCCTCAACCGACTTGTTGCTGGTCACAATCAGGGAAGCCTTGTTGTTGTAAAGCTGGCGAACCAGAGACTCCAGCATGGCAGTGCCCGCACCCATTTTCTTGAAAGCTTCAGTGCCAAGGTCGTCCAAGATCACCAGATGAGAACGGTCAATTCGCTGCATCAGGGTTTCGTCTTCGCCCTTCATGCGCACGTTGTTGATTACGATGTCCATGAACTTATCGACAGGGATAAACGTGACGACACCACCACGCCGAATCACTTCCTTGGCGAACACGACACTCAATGCTGTCTTGCCACCAGACAGTGGTCCGCACAGCAACAGTCCACGCCCCTCGTTCACCATCTCGTGAACGCTGGCGAGCATCGGTTCGAACACTTCCCTGACTTCCTGATCTTTGATTAGTTTGAACTTGGCGTCCCAAAACCTGAGCGGAACATTAGCCGCCCGCAGAAGCGACCGGCTAACTTTGCTCAATTTTTCCTCTGTAAGCCAACGCCGCATCAAAGCTGTCCGCTCTTGTAGTCCTTCGCCGTCTTATTGCCGATGCGGTCCTGCTTGCCAAACTTGTTGATGCCGTTGTTAGCGCAGTGCGCTATCGCATCGAAGAAGGCAGCGAACTGAAAAGGGTTCGCGCCGGTCTTCCAGTCCAGATGCCTGTAGAGACGCTTGAAGTTGCGTGCGTAGAACTCACCAACTTCCTTGGCACGCTTCATCCCCACGCGCTCCAGCACTGCACCCAACCGTGATGTCGCCTTGTTTCCGTTACGCGGAAGCGGAGCCGTGTCGGTCTCAGGAAAGCTGAGGATGAAATCCCACAGGTCAAACATCGTCCACTTCTCAACCGGAATAACCTCGTAGCTGTCGGGTTCGCTGAAACTGCTTGAAAGATCAGCCGAGACTGTTTTCCCGGCTGATCGTTTCTGAAAATGTTCATCACCACGCTTGATCCTGCTACTCATCTTCGTCCTCAAAGTCGTCGTCAAAAATGGCGAAGTCATCGTCCTTGTTCTTCTTGCTGGTGATCTGCTCGATCATCAGACGCTTCTTGTACGGGTCAATCTCCGGGTCAACCTTGATGCTCGTCTTGGTGTAGCCGCCCAGCTTCGGGTAGCGGGCAGAAAGATAATCACCGTCGCCAAGCATCTGACTCTTGCGCCAGTCCGTCGAGAAGATGGTGTCTTTCGAAGAAGGACGACGACGAGACTTCATGTAGTTCCAGCCGCCCGCGATGTCCCGCTCAGCCTGCGCAGTGAACAGACCCTCTTTGTTGAGATGCTTCCAGAACACTGAAAGGAAATCACCCTGCTTGGTGGACTCACCGTAGTAGCCACCTTCGCACCACGCCTTGCCCATATACATGGCGAGGCATTCACCGACGAGACCCGTGCGACCCATGCCAGCAGAGCAATGCACGACGACGCCTTCGCACTTCCACGACTTGGAATTGGCGCGACCGCTGAGGCACGAATGAATCTGCTTCACGCACCGCGCCATCATCTGCGGAGTAGGCGTACTGAAGTCAATGATCGGGAAACGGAAGACGCGCAGCCCGCGCTTCGTGTAAAGCGCAGCGAGGTCCGCGTCGTAATACTTCCACGACTCGCCATCCGTAAGCAGCAGGATGACGGTGTTGATGTTGCGTTCCTTGTACGACTGAACAGCAGCGTCAACGTCATGGACGGGCACCAGCGAAGTTTTACCCTTCGGGTAGCCCGGACGTTCGCTTCGGAACAGCCGCTTTGAGCCCTTTTCATAGAGCCGCTTGATTCGGTTTGGGGACAAGTCCGTGTTGCCGACACTGGACTTGCCTTTGTTGCCCTTGGTTGTCATATCCCCTCACAGTTCTAGGTCATCTAAGCCGCTGATCTCCTTTGAAATCGGTTGACCTAAGTTCATCGACAGTTCGTTCACAACCGCCTTTACGTCAGGCGATACTTTCGTGGTGTTATCCTTCATCAGCTTATTCAGGGCAGCAACCGCCACTTGGTCCCCATCACCAGCTTTCAAAATCAGGGCGTTCAGTGTGGCAACTCCACCGTCGAAATCCAGCTTGATGACAACTGGTTCGATGGTCTCCGACAGAAACTCTTCAAGGTCGGAATCCCAACCGTCATCGGGAAGCTGGACCGGAGAAGACTTACAGGCGATGGGACGGCAACGAAGCGGCACGCTGGCGCGCTTTCGGCTGACCTTATCAACTGTTGAAATTTTCCAGAACAGAGCCGGGAAGCGATTCTTGAGGTCTTCCCTAACCATGCCATCCCTATGACGTGCGTAGTGTAGCACGCACTAAAGGATAGGTCAACAAGAATCTAAACAAGCGACAGCAGACGCTTTGCTTCGGCGCGTGCGCTTGGTCGATCCTCTGTTGAACCCTTCTCGACAAAGTAACCCACCATCACTTTGCCTGAGTCCTCTTGCACGAGGGACAGGATGTGACCGGGGACGTTCGATTCGAAATACCACGCGCCGTTGACCGGAGCGCCAAGGCGTCCAGCCGCAAGCTTCTGGCTCACTGTCTTGCTGCCAACCAAGCGGGCGTAGGCAAAGTTGCTTGCCTCAACCTTGCTCAGACGAGCGTACTCACCGTTCGCCTTATGCGTCTTCTTGACGTTCTCAGTCGTGAAGTCCACTGTCTTGTGTACCAGCGTGTCCGCCACTGACACATCGCGAAGAAGGCTTTCAATGAAGCTGACGCGCTTCTGGATGTCTTCCGACGTGTTGGCGGGCAGGCGGCTGTAAGCCGGGAAGCCAATGCGCATTCCCATCTCGCCTTCCAGCACTTCGAAGTTCACTCCTACCGCACTAGCTTGGCAGGCTGCCTCGATCCTCTCAGCCAGTTCACCGTCGATCTTGTCCTTGGTGCGGAACTCTACAACGTGGATGCAGTTGTGCTGGGAGTCCGCGTTGAATGTCGGGTAGGTCTGCTCGCTCAGCAGCTTGACGGCATCCGGGGAGACCTGAACTGCGTACTCCAGAACCGGCAGTCCGTCTTCCGGCGTCACGGTGCATCGGATCAGGTTGTCACCGAAGCGCTCTATCAGGGCTTCCTGTGCGACCTTCTGAAGCTTCTCCGATGTACCAGACTCCAAAGCCATGCGTGAAACCACGAACGGCAACGGGTAACCAATGGCGTCCTTGCCGTGAAGCATGTTGTGGATGTCGAACGAAAGCGATTTCGCACCCTCGCAAGTCAAGCGAAGGCTCATCATCACAGCCTCGTCCTGAGCCTTCAGACCACGCTGTATCGTCTCGGAGATGGGTTTTGGGTTGGAGACAGGCACATCCAGCCCCATCGCGCTCTCAGGCGAAGCCTCAACCATTGAGAGGGTGTCCAGCTTGCCGCCGAAGCCCGCGCCAGCCAGAAACTCTTTCAGGCGGGTCATGCTCGCCGGGGTGCGCATGGCAGGGCGGAAAACAGAGACCTTGACGAAGGACGCTTCGCGCAGATGTGTACGCCCCGCAGCTTCACCAATGTCCTTCAAACCGGATTCGATGATGCGGTTCGACTCTTCATTTGAGCCATAGTGGCTGACCGCCAGAACGTGGTGCCCGGATTCCATGACTGCTGGAACCACAGTAGTGTAACCGTAGCCGCCATCGCGAATGATAAGACTCTTCAAACCGGGTAGAACGTAAAGTTCCTTCCCGTCAAGAGACGCACCAAACGATGCCAAATTATGATCCATCACAAACCCCCTCACGATCTGGCGAGTTTAGCTGGTAAGAGCTTAGTATGAAAGCTGTTCCTGCAAAAGTAGCGAGTGAAAAGGTTTGGGTGATACCTGTGAATCTGACCAGTTAGGCACCACCGGGCTGGATGTCCAGAACAGCAGTATTCTGGCCACCTTCTGTACCCCCAACCGGATTTTGTAGGTCAACATTAACTGCGACCGTTGGACCGTTCGCACCGGAAAGGTTTACCGTTGCGTTCTTTACCGTCATGTCCGCCTCTGCGGCTGACCAGTTGAGAGTCTGAGGCGTCGTCATTGTGTAGTCGCCGGGAGTAGCGGCTGAGCCAGTCAGCAAGTCGTGGACTTCAACACTGGCTGGAATCGCAAGTGCATTGCCATCGCTGGTCACGACACGGACACCAATGTTCTCCGACTTCGGGAAGTCGTTGAGCATAAAGTAGCTTGCCAGAATGAACTCAAAGGTCACGGTCTGCGCCGGAACAGCATTGTTGATCGTGACCTCGTGGGCGGTCTCTGTGCCAAGCGCAGATAGCGTTGGGTTCTGCAAACCAAGGTCTACAGTCTCGTTCCCGGTATCTGAGCCAGCCGGTATGTTGATCGTTACCGTGTGGATGGAACCGCTCTTGGAACCCTTGGCTATATTCAGCACCTTCGGGTTTGGAGAGAAGGTGTAGTCGTCACCAGCAGGCTGGGCAGAGCCAGTAAGCAGGTCAATAACCTCAACAGTTACAGCGTACTGTGTTCGCTGCTCATCGTCCGTCGTCACCACGACTTCGATCAGTTGGTCACCAGTGCTGCGGTCAAAGTTCGACGTAGCTGCATTGAACTCAACAGTGATGCCCTGTGCGACGTAAGTGAAGTTAACCATTAGCTGGATGTCCCGTTGTCGTTTTGGATGGTGACCAAGACAGTTCCGGGGTTTCCGGGCGGCGTGTCGCAAGTGATGGTTGTGTCGTTCACTACCACCACGTTCGTAGCCTCATTGGCATCGAAGTACACCTTGGTGGTCCCGGCGTTAGGCGTGTCGAAGTTCAAGCCCGTGATGGTCACCGCTGTTCCGCCCAAGTACAGGCCGGACGTTGGAGAGATGGAAACAATCTCTGGTGGTGGCGGCTCGTTGCGCTCGCGCTGTACGTTCTCTGCGCGCAGGGCTGAGAAGTCGATGATAACAGGATGCTCAAGCTGCCCCGGAAGCCACGCCCCGGATACGATCAAAACCCCGATACCGCAACAGAAGTCGGTGCCGTCGTCTGCTTGGGTCAGGCTGATCTCTTTGATGGTCTCGTAGCGGTCGGGTCCGGTTTTCTTTAGCAGACCGTCAGCGAGCATCTGAGGAATCGGAAGAATAAGGTGACTGCTTCCAACCAACGGAGAGAACCCACGGGATTGGCCATGCCGCACCATCGGGCCACCCGGCGCGTTGTATAATCCCTCGTAGGGTTTGGTTGGCAGGTCAGTCATGCCGTGATGATAGCAGCCAGCCAGCGCAACAAAAAGCCCGCCTTTCAGCGGGCTTTGTCTGGATGGAAGGCTTTCCTGCTACTCGGTATTGGTGCCGTCCGAAGACTTGATCGGCGCTTTCAGCTTGTCAACGAAAGCGGCGTAGTCAGTGATGAACCGCTTCTGCTCAATGGTCTCCACCGCGCCTGTACGAACCTTGCGGATCATTTCGATTGCCGCGTCGGGTTCAACAGTGGCAGAGCGCGCCACAAAGATGCACCCGATGATGGTGCCGGTTCGACCCTTCCCGGCAGTACAGTGAACGGCGAACTTCTGTTGTGGGTCGCGAGTCAACTTGACGATTTCATTCACGTCTTCAATCTTCGGAGTCTGGAAGTCGCGAATCGGAAAGTTGTAGACCTCGACGCCAAAGGACGACAGTGCGCTCCGCTGTTCCTCAGTGTAGTCGCGCTCCGTCAGGTTGATGAGACCAGTGATGCCCTTGGCTTGAAGCTGGGAGCCTAACTCAGTGGCATCCCCGTCAGCAGCCTTGCCCATCGGGCGCGGGTCGCTCATGGCGAAGATACCCTTCAATTCGGTAACCCCGCCAGCCTCAAAATCAGTGAGGTCGGTAGCCTCGACAGGACGCACGATGGAGAAGCTTTCTTCGTCGTCATCGAAGTCGTCGTCGGGCTCATCGAAGTCGTTCTCATCCAGCGAGGCCACCAGCAGGTCTTCAATCTGACCCAACAGGTCATCAAGGTCTTCCTCAATGTACGGTGCTTCCCCTTCCTCACGGATAAGGAACTTGCCGCATTGGGTGCGCTCGACTTTCAGATTCATTTCAAAAGGTTTCATAGCCCTTCCTTCCGACAGGATTATAGCACACAGCTTACGATAGGTCAACAGTCAAGGTCGCTCATGCCATTGCCACCCTTGCTTGGACTGTCATTCTTTTCCTTCTTCGCTTCTTCGGCGCGTTCACCCACGCGCTTCGCTGCCAAAGCTTCAACGCGCCGCCTGCGTTCCTTCATGGTAATGAAAGCGGACTTCGGAAGATCAGGAACAGTGACGCATGGATCGACACCTGAGCCAGCACAACGACGGCACCGGCAGTAAGTTAGGTCTTGAATAATCTCGCGGCCATGACCGTGGCACACCAGACAGGCGGACTCCATCTCAGGGTAGCCCTCACCCTTCTGTTTGTTCGGTTCCGGCTTCTCTGTCATCTTGATCCCCAAAAGGTAAAGCAGGCAAAGCACCATGTTGATGCTCAGGCTCATCATCGTCCGTAAAACACTGGTCTGGTTCATCGAAGACAACTCGCGGCTCCGTAGCCACAAACATTTCGCCTGCCTTGATAACGGCTTCCAGATCGGCGTGCGGTTGGTAATTATTCGCCAGCCTGACTAACGGAAGCACCATGTTGACCCGCTTCACAATTTCCCACAGCGGATCGTACTTCGGGACTTCAAACCTTCCCGGCGTGACTTCCATGAGCGCAAGAAGGTCCAACATGGAACCGTCTGGAACTTCGCTCTTGAGACCTTGAACCATCTCAAGAATCTGCTGATAAACCTGTTCGCTAAATGCCTTACTGTTCAACCGGAGCGCTTTCTTCCGTCCAGCACAGCACACTGTCGCCAACGTGCAGGTCGGAAAACTTCACTCCATCGCTGCGCAGACCATCGCGGATGATGGTGTAAATCTGGTTGTCTTTTTCTTTCAGTTGCTTGCCGCTTCCAAGGGTCACCTTGGACTTAGATTTTCCTACGACCTTCATGTTGCTACCCCCCGAGAGTCACAGCCTTCTGGCTGTATCCAAGCGTAAGCTTGTTATCGCACGAGTGCTTGAAAAATGATGCCGCCAGTTCTTTCGATGAGAAGTCAGTGTGTTCCGCTTCAATGATTCCCTTGCTGCCAGACCACAGGTTGACTACCTGATTGGTGCCAGCATGGACTTGCTGAATCACAGAGAAAACCTTGTCACCATCGGTGAAGTGAGTCGCCTTGGAGAACTCGCCAATGCAGACGATGCCGTTCTTCTTCCAGTTGACGGGATGCCCGCCCATCAGATTGACGTGCTTATCCAGAGCCGCAGAAGCAACAGGCTTGCTATCCAGAAAAGAAAGTTCGCCAATCTTTGCACCAACGACCACTGTCTCTTCGATGTCGTCCAGAGTCAGGTCGCTAAGAGCGGACTGAGCCGAAGTCACCTTGGTTTGCTTACCCGTGCCCAACGCATCAAGAAGTTTATCGCCATCCAACGCTGGTGGAGCAATATGGGTGACGAACGCGGGCGAAGCAGGAGCAGGATTCACTTTGATGCCTGCTCCCATCTTGAACGGCACCGCAGAAGGACCGTCGTTGGCGAAGACTTCCGCAGCGTGATTGACGATGGCTTCCGCCATTTCCTTCATCAGCTTCGCTTGATCCTTTTCGAATCCAATGGCTTCAGAGATAAGCGGAGTCATCTGGTTCACGTCAGAGGAAGCTTCGTTGCTGAAGGAGAAGTGAAGCGTGAACTTCTCGCCACCAGCAACAGACTTCAGGTAGTAGCGGCAGTTGGTTTTGCCGGGAACATGCAGACGAATGCGGAACGTGTCGTTTTGAACGTGAAGCGCCCCGGTGCTGATGCCCGTAGGGTTTCCAAGCAGACCAATCTTGTTACGCAGCTTGCTAGAGAAGGCATTCAGCTTGTCGAACTCAGTAGGCTCGACAGGAGTAGCGACCTTTACCTTTTTGAACGTGCTTGCCGCTGAGCCCTTGTTACCGGCAGCGACGAACATTGACACCAACTCAGCTTCATCGAACGGGAAGTAGCTGATTGAGACCGACGTTCCGGGCTTGTACTTTGTCCACCCGTTGGCGCGCATGATGAACTGGCGAGACCCGTCTATTGCAATCACGACTTCGCTGACCTTGAATGAGCGCTGAATACCTTCGTACATCAGAGTGATGACACCCTGAAGGTCCAGAGTCTTGACGAACCCCATCGCTTCCGGGCTGCCCTTTTTGCCAAGGTCGATTTCACGCTCAACCCACAGCGTCTTTTCAGCGTCGTAGTAGTAGCGGGAAGCACTGAGGTCTCGCACCTGAGCATCCAGCGCAGCGATGCCATCACGAACCGCAAGCAGGTAAGGCTGAATCTGCTTGGAGCATTTCCCGACGAATGACAGAGGCGTGCGTGCCGCGAACTTGATGTCCAGCACTTTGGACAGGAAGCTAAGACTGCTTCCATAGTGCGCGCACTTGTTGAACAGTGTTGTAGTGTTGTGTTGGAGCGCGTTGATTATGTCAATCCAGTGGATGATTTCCTCTTCGGTTTGCGCGTCCAACAGGTCAGCCCACGCCTCAGCGATGACCAACCATTTTGGTCCACCGTAACTTGAACTCCACCCGAAGAAGGTGGTGTCGAAAACAAGCATAGCGACTTCGACCAGTGGAATGCCGGTCTCGCGTGATGCCGTTTCGGCAGCGATGTAGCGAGGAACGTAGCCGCCAGAATGGAAGGCAGCGGGCTTTTCAATCGGAGTGTACTCATTTTTTCCGTTGAGAACCGACCGGAAGACTTTCAACCATTTCGTTCCACCAGTACCGAAGCGCTCTTTGAAGATGGACTCGCTGCTTCCGCTCTTCGGCTTGCACATCGAATCAAACAGGTGCTTCACTTCCGCTGCATTGATGAGCGGCAGGTCACGAAGCAGACGACCACGCTCAGCGTCGATCACCTGTTGCCGCACCTGAACCGCCTCACGAGCAAGTTCGTGGTCGCGGATGAAGCTTCCCAATTCGATGTCTGATCGAGCCGTGTCATACGCAGCCAGACCGTACTCCACCGCTTTGACCTTGAGACCAGCCATTGCGTAGAAGTCGATCATCAACTGTTCCGCACTCGACGGAACTTTGTAAGTCACGGATTCCTTGGCTTTCGGCATAGCACACCTTCCTTCCCTCACACCCCCAATATACTACTTAGGAAAGGAAAGTCAACAATGAAAGCAAAAAGAACCCCGGCAGATTTTGCCGGGGTCCGATGCTATCCGCCAAGACCCGTAAGGGCCTTGAATCCGGCGTTGATGAGACCGCCGATGCCGCTCTTTACCACACCGCCAATGGTCTCCCAAAAGGCAACGCGGAAAGAACTCATGTTGGCTGAAGTCAGGTTCTTGATCTGAGCGTCGATATGTCGCCACTCAGCGGACAGGTCTCTGTCTGGGTTGCGCATGGACTCGATCTGCAACTCTGCCGAATCCTTGGCAACCTTCACCGCAAGGTCTTTGTCCTGCTCGTTGAAGCCGTTCCAGAGGTCGCCAAGCTTCCCCTTGATGGACTCCAGTTGCTCTTCGCCAATCTTCTTGGCGACGTTCACAAAGTCTTCCGACATGCTTGTTCTCCGTGAAAGCGGTTTCGTCAGTTCGCCGTCTACTCAGACGGATCGGGTTCCGGTGTTGGTTCCGGTTCCGGTTCCGGGGTCGGCTCCGGTTCTGGCTCTGGAGTCGGTTCGGCATCTTCTGACTTCGCGCTCTTGGCTTCCTTCTCGGCTTCTTCAACGTGACGCTTCCACGTCGCTACCGTGGTCTCGCGGCGTTCTGCCTGACTGTCTGTGAACCACTTTTCGTAGGTGCCGTCGTCCTTCTGACGGTAGGCGTTCTTGCTCATGTCCACGTACTCGTCGGCAACCGCTTCGAAGTTTGCTCGGTCTGCCTGTGCGTGTGCTTCGGTTACGCGCTCAAGTGCGCCGCAACCCGTGGTCAAGGTGCTAACCAGCAACACCAAGATTGGGAGTAGAACCAGCCCCGTTACTTTCCGCATGATCTCTTCCTTCCGATTTTTCCTGTTGTCGCTTCTTACCGAAGAAGCGTTTCAATGCCACAGCAAACGCACCCGTTGAGTCTTCCGCTTCCTTGAAGGATTCGCGAACGGGCTCCATCGCAACACTCTGCGCTTGAACCACTGAATCAGAGATGTGGTCAGGATAGGATTGCTCAACAGAAAAGCACACAATTTCCCCGCTTTCTGGAGCGGCTGGCTCACAGACGTAGGGGGGTGCGGTTTCGGAAGTGCCGTCGTCGTTGACGATTTGCTTGGTGGTCTTCTTGGAGACAATACGGACCTTGCCGGTGTTCTTGTCCATAAACACTTGCGGAGTTTCAAGCTCTTCAGGCACGATTAGCTCCCATCTCCAGATACCGCATTATTTATTGTGCTGGTGAGGGTGTCCAGTCGTGTCTTCAGGATGTTGCTTAGGTTCTTGAGTTCCGTACTGACCTCCATCGTGTAACGCTGGTTTGAAAGGGCTAAGTCAGTTGTCTTCTCGCGGAACTTTTCGCTCAGGTCTTCGAACTTCTTGGCGGCGTCAGCCACCATCTTGTCCTTCTCCTTCAGGATGTCTTCGTAATGCTTCTGCTGCTTTTCCAGCGCGGATTCTTTCTTCCCGTCTGCCGTGCTTACAGCGTCCTTAGCCTCTTTATCCTTCTCTCGATACGCCTTCACTAGCCAAACGACGGCAACAATCAGAAGCACAACGGCAAGCGCAAGTCCGCCTTGGCGTATAGCTTCCGCCACGGTGAACTCAACGCCACCTGACTGCAACAACGGGTACTCAAACATGGTGCGCACTCCAGCCTTAGTCAGACCATTTTAGGTTTGAAATAGGAGAGCGCAAAGCCGCTAAACCTTCTGTCTTGAACTACTTCTGAAACTGTCACATCAGGGCTAGAACAACTGCTCGACGTAAGC
>Ga0307380_10003499_pt1 | contig 21658 bp, 17 predicted proteins | sample UN3MG_FD_202239 | JGI IMG/M metagenome (GOLD analysis project Ga0307380, IMG submission 202239) | Soil microbial communities from Risofladan, Vaasa, Finland - UN-3 | ecosystem: Environmental > Terrestrial > Soil > Coastal area > Acid sulfate soil | place: Finland: Risofladan, Vaasa | collected... | reverse complement strand
TACTCCTGTAGATGGCGAAAGCCTGAAGATTTACCAAGCTAAAGTATAGGGACTTTGCCTAGGAGTTCGCACACATGAGAGTAATGATGGACAATCAATACAGCAAGGTCTGGCAGGACGGGCCTTGGGTATACAAGAGACAGCATGAGTTCATGACCGACAACGAGTTCTGGTGCTTGAGGCAGATGGAGCAGTCTGGATATGTTCCAGAGGTCCATCAGGTGGACAGAGACCTGATTAGGACGAGGTACATACGCAAGGACCCAAACGAAATGGTGTACCGAGCGCGACTTTTCGCACATGAGAGACCCATACTGGAGGCACTCTGGAAGGCGGGGATACGGCACGGAGACTTAACCGAATATGCGATTGTGCTTGGAGAAGAAAATCGCCCGTACCTCATAGACTTCGCAGAGAGCCGGCTGTGGAATGACCCTCGCCCAGATAAACGACCAGAGGGTGATGCACATTGGCTGAATTACGCACTAGGTATGATAGGAGCAAAATACGATGCACAATGACAGATTCCCAGAGCAGTGGGAGATAATCAAGAAGGCGATTGACGTAAGGGGGAAAATAGTTCTCGACCTCGGCTGTGGATATGGCGATATGGTCGGGGCCATGATTGACGCAGGGGCGCTGTATGTAACCGGGGTTGAGGGAAACGCGGGTATAGGTCAGATTGCAGCGAGAAATGTGGCTCGCGATGTTATATTCTATAGCCCGATAGAAAATCGGAGCATTGAGGAATTTACATCGAGATTTTCTGCCGCCCATTGGAATATAATTGTATGCTTCTCGGTGCTGCCGTACATACAAGACCAAGGCGGTCTGCTGGAGTGGATAGCAGATCACTGCGATACCGCACTGCTGGAGGTTCAGCTAGAGGGTGACGGACCCGGAATTGTGCAGTCTAACGAACAGCTTGAGGCTATACTCAAGATATACTTCGATAGCGTGACCCCAATCGGCGAGACCCTGGTTCCGTACCGGAATATGTACCGGACAATTTGGAAGTGTACACAGGAGAGTGGGTAAAGACATGGTTAAATCAGTAGGAGTCGGCGACCCCATATGGGTCGTGGTCGAGAAGAAGGAGCTACAGCCGCCGCACTCAATTGTGAAATCAGCCGTGAAGTCTGTCGGCATGTCGCTGAAGCCTGGACCTGGGTCTGGCGATAGGTATTTTAGTATAGGTACTGCGGAGATTGAGGTTCATGGTGCGGATGTGTGGATAGAGAATATATTCCACATTGACAACGGGGAGTACGTGAGAGGTCTCGCCTTCTTCACCCGCCGTCAGGACGCGGAGGACTTCAGAGACAAGCAGAAGGTATAGGAGGTCAGAGATGATGCAACCAACTGTAGCCGGCAGGACCATAACGGTCATCCTGAACGTTAACCCAGATTGGGTCTACTCTATTCTGACGAGGCTGCACTTCGCTCACGGGGACACACGATTCGTTAGGACTGCCATTGAGTCACATCAGATAGAACGGGATGTCGCCGTGAGATTCGCCGAGTTCCTAAAGGCCGCAGACAGGCAGGGGATACTTAGAGACCTCAAGGCCAGCTCAGAAAGTGTCACTGGTTTTTTTGTGAATGGTGAAGCTGTAATACAGGATAGCGAAAGACTTGTAGCAACTATAGACGGCGGATTCTCGTGGGAGGATGTCGTTATTGAGGATGAAAAAATGCACGAAATAATCGGAGGTCGCAGGTATTTACTTGCTGAATTATCGAGAAGGTACAAGACAGCCGCGGCGTCTGGTGGGTACAAGGTCATGCAGGTAGGCGATGTCCATATCCTGTTCTCGTACTTTGTACCAGTCGCAATCCAACTATCAAAGGAGATATACGCAAAGACAGAGATGTACTGGTCTACTACTACGTCTAAGCACATAACGCAGTTTGTCCCAAGAAAATATGGCGCTATGGAGAGACCGCAGGAGTGGTTCTGGAAGTACGTCGAGGATGTGCTAAAGCAGTACGACGAGGACCGCGAAGAGCCGCTACGTGTCCGATGTAGCCAACCAGGGCCATTCAAGGAACCGCCATTCTAGCTCGTGTTTATATTCTTGGAGATTCCTTTGGAATCTCCAAGGTCTTTCTCTTTTCTTTTCTAAGACAAGGTTCTTATACGACCTTGGCGTTGAAGGTTCCTATCAGGTGTTCCTCTTTATGCCACAGAAAACCTTGAGCGCCTGGGTCGCTGCCAAGGTAGCCCTCGGCTACCGTCCATTCATCAGGTGATGTAATGGCTGGCAGACCGCGCATCGTGACACCATAAACGGTGTCAACCAGCACTTTCTCAGTGTGCAAGTGTCCCGTATGGAACTCCCTATGGGTCGTCTCCCCCCAAGCCTTGCTCTGCTCCACTGTCATGAGACCTGGCAGTTTTCTTGGGTCTGGCTTGTGTGTGAATCCGATTAAGTTCTTCCCGTATCTCTGGTACTTCCTCGGTAGAGGGGTATTGTCTACGGCTACACGTTCGTCGTTAAAGAACTGTGCTTCGATGATGTCTGCCAGCAGATACGAGGAGTACTTATCGTGATTGCCGGACACGATGATCACTTTGACCGGAGCGATTTCAGCAAAGGTCTTTATGGCATCTGTCATCATTCTCCTCGCGGCTCTAAATACCTCAAGGTATTGACCGGACATATCTTGTCTGGTTCCTCGTGTAGTCTTTCCCTCTGGTCCATCGGCGTTTATCATGTCGCCAACCATAGCCACAATGATAGACTCGATTGTGTAGGAACGAACGTGTCTGAGGAGTTTGGTTGTCGCACACGCAATCCTCTCCCCAGCCACCTCTATGTTGTACTCGTGACCTGCCTCATCAAACCATCCACGTCGCCCAATATGGGCATCTCCAATAGCCACCTCGTACATGAGGCTGTCGTCTGCCGCTGGTCCAATGTTCACAGTGCGCCAACGGGGAGCGGCGGACCTAAGCTCGGCAAGCGCCTCGTCTATTGCTATTTGTGCATTTACTGGAACGATTCTCTCGAGCCATGCGGTAACATGATATATGGTCGTGTACCCACTAGAAGCGGAGTTCTGCCCCCACGCATTGTCCTTGAATCTCACGACCCGCCATACAGATTGGTCAACCTCGCCCACCTCAAGAAGCTCCTCGAGCGTGCTGACGACCATCCCCAATCTTGGGTCCCTTGGTGTTTCATACGAGAGCGTTGCCGCGTTATTCCCCTGCGGGGTCCACGTAATCCCTCGTGATACCGGAGCCGGAGCCGACTGGGTCCTGGTTGGTGGGTCCCCCGCCCGACCGAGCCAGAAGTAAAACTTTTTTCGTAAGGTCGGAACCGGCATATCAGGATAGCGAGCGAATAAGTTGCGCTTAATCTCGCGAAATTTCATGCCGTCCTGACGTAAATTTTCTATCTCAAGATACTCGTTGTCCGTTATGTCGTATGTCATTTATGTTAGTCCGTGAACAACCAGTGGGTTGCTACGAGCACGCTCGGGGTCAGTTCGATACCATCAAGGGAGTCAATTGAAATCTTATTGATCTCGAAGTTAACAACGGTCTCATTCAAATCCCCAAGCTCAACGAGAAAAAGTTTCTCGTTATCTTTGGACTCGAACTCGATTGCTCCGTTGCCCAAAGCGGTCCCGCCGTTGTCCTCGACTGCCTTGCGTAATGCCTCATTGTATACCTTGAGTTCTTCGTCAATTTTACCAAGAGACCTGGCTACCGAGAAGGCGACCTTCGCCGGCAGCTTCATATCGGATAGCTGTCTCAGCGACCCAATCGCATTTTTTAACTCTCCAAGTTGTACTGATACTGTTTCCATTTGCAATCTCCTTACATAATGTTATTGATACACTGCATTATACAGCGAGTCGTTGCTTTTGTCTACTAAATAAAATATCCGTTAATCTCTAGGTATATTAGAGTCTCCTATAACTACGCATCTAATAATCTACAGACTTCCGTTGTCCAATCACATTGTACAAAAATTAGCCCAGATCGTATAGCGTTGCGGCTTCCGAATCAGCTGTGTCCCTGGCAGCGATAACTGCTTCGGTTTGGTAATCCGACTTCGCCAGGTCGAGCAGCGTGCTCTTGACGTACTTGTCGACCATCTCCAATTTCTGGGCGGTGGTTAAGTCCGCCCAAGGGACGGGCTCTGTCACGCCAGGAAACTCCGGGTCTGCTGCTGGTTGCGTTGGGACTTCAAAGCCTCTCACATAAAGGGCGTGGGCTACCCCCAGACCAACATCTAGAACCTTGGTGGTATCCGCCGTATACGCCATGGACAGGGTTGCTGTCCCGTCGCCGTTGTTTGTGTAAGTAGTTGTCATGATTTATCCTTAAATGAAGTAGCCAAGTATCTCTACGATCACATTCTCAATTGTTCCACCAAACAAGAAGTAGACTCGGCTCGATGCGTCTACTGCCGTGATGCCGTTGATTTCCGAGTAAATATTAGAGACTTGCGATCTGGCGTGTATGTTGTAATTACTTGAGTCGGGACCAATCGCCAGATACTTCGTAGACCCAGTGGCCGTTGTCCTAACAGCTACTCGCAAATTTACTGCCTTCGTGTTTGCTGGATACCCTGGGAAATCGGTCGTCAGAGTCTTGAACCCAGCATCTGCCACGCCCTTGGACGCCGTCCCGTTCCACGTTGCACTGGTCAGCTTTGTCGCAAGCGGTACATAGGCATAGGCAGTATAGGCGGTCGAATTCTTATAACTTTGCAGCGCTCCAGTGTACTGAATGTTCCCTGCCCCGGGGTCTGCTGTTCTGCCGACCATAATCCCACCGTCTACTACAAGATCATTGTCGTAAATTGTTCCGGCGCTGCCGATGTGGGCACCCGTGCCGACCTGTAGATAGCTCCCGGCGCTGACATACTGGACGGCGGACACGTAAGACCCGGCAGTCACTTGGTTCCCGGCATTTATAGCTCCGTCGCAAGAGATAACATCGGCAGTCGGGTTTGTTGTTATATTTCCTACATGGAGACCAGCGCCCACTCGAACATCACTCGTAACATAAAGGTCTCCCACACCGGGGTCCGCCGCTACGCTTCCAACGTACAAGCCGCCCCCGAACCTGCCGTCAACAGTCACGATAGCATCGCCAGTAACGGTGGTGGGGAGGTTTAGGGAAATAGCCGCGTTGGTGATCTCCGCCCTAGTCGTACCGCCAATGTTGAACTGTATAGTCGGAGACGTGATTGTCGTGCCATATACATAGATTTGGGCCAGCGATGCTGCTGTGGAACCGTATGCCTGGACTATCGTAGTCGCTCCGTAACCGGCTGGGGCGTTGGTGTTGATGTCAATTGTGGAAGCCTTGGCAGCAATTGCATAGGCGGTATAGTCAAAGACATTCCCTGCCGCTGAATAGGAGTAGATGCCTCCGTATTCTGCTGCTCCAGTCTTGAACTTATAGGCATTGATGTTAGAGATTCCTGCCGTTGACTTATCCAGCTCGATGCCGGTCGAGCTAATCCTAACCTTACCGCCACCAGCAGTAATCGTACCGTCCGTAGCTACATATGCCTGCGGAGTTTGCCCTCCCCTGAAATATAGTATCCCGCCGTTCTTGTCCCAGAAGATGTTGGCCTTCGATGCCGTATTGTCCCCTATCAGCATATCTCCAGCTTCAAACACTTCTGTATTATATGTCTGAGGCGTTGTGAAAATAGATATATACGTGAGACCCGGATCGGATATATCAGACCCGATGAAGACATCTCCGTCAACGGCCCACTGTCCCATGACCGTGGCTACGCCGTTAAAGATTCTGAAACCGCTGGTGCTGTCGATAGTAATGTGGTTTTTGCCAGCAACATACTCCCCGAAGGCCGCGCCGTACACGGCGGAGGCGTATCCATACGTGCCGTTCAGGTTGCCGATTGCCCAATGAGTTGACCAGTTATTATACGTGGTGTCAATCCTAACGTTGCCAGCTATGGCTGGGCCAACTCCCGAGTCAACTCCACCAACGCTGTATATGTCAATAAAGCCATCGCCAGCAGCTCCGGTATTAAACATGGCATCGCCAGCTATCCAGTCGTTGGCTCCGGTCCCGTCTAGATTGCGAGTTACGGTATAGCTGTAGTCTCCAGCTCCCTCCAGAGTCGGTGCGCTAGTAATGGCGAAGAACTCCACCATCGAGTTGGACTCCATGTACGCCCTGTCGCCCGACGCCATCTCATTGTGCTTGACATAAATTGTCGTCGCAGCAGAGGCGAGGTCCCTTGTTAGAGACGTGGTAGGTCCGATTAGGATACGCCCACCGATTGTGGCGACTGTGTTCTGCGATACCAGAGTCGATACCCACAGCTCTGCCGCATGAATGGAGAGATACTTCGTTATCAAACTGCCGAGGTTGATATCGTATCCGGTACCGGGCATGACGTCATTCCCGGTCGGGTTGAGGATGATGTCTCCCGCTGGCGCTATGGTTAAGCTATCTGCTCCGGTGGTAATCGAGTTCGCACCTGCGAATAATATACCCCCAGTTGGCGTGATTGATGTCATCGCCGTCCCGCCAGAATTCTGCCACTCCTGTAGGTTGGCTGTCTGGGTGGCGTTAGCCTTGACGATGAGTTGGATGGCGTCTTGAGAGCCGTCGATGGTTAGCTGATCGCCTAATCTATTTGCCCCACCGTTAGTATAAATAGCGTAATTCGTCCCGCCAACTAGCTGATCCTCTATGTACAATCCAGTAAGCGTGGTGATCGCACCAGTGTAGGCGGGAGTTGCTATGCTTATTCCACGCCCATTAGCAATAGCTCCGCTGGCATTTAGATTTAGGACTCTAAAATATCCGGCGCTGGCATACGTTACGGGGCCGGTACTGGTCTTATTTACATTGGACACCACGCCATACAGATAGGTCAGTGTCCCTGTCCCAGAGTAGAGCGAATTAGTGTAATTAGCAGCCAACGTGGTAGCTGCCGTATTTAGGGTTGGCTGTATTCTAGTAGCGTAATGAGTTCCGGTGGTGTTAAAAGTCGGATTAACTGTTAACCAATTAGTCGGAGCCGGGTTTCCTATCCCAATATATCCATTCTCATCGACAACACTCTGCGCCGTCCCGCCTGAATTCTGCCACTCTTGTAAATTATAGGTTTGGGTGGCGTTGGCTTGTACAGCGACCTGCACCTCATCGCTGCCCCCCTTAACGTGCAGCCTTGCAGACGCCGTACCCTTAGTGTAAATACCAAAACGCCCCGTTGTGTCGTCAACGCGGAACATCTCTCCAGCCATGCCCATGCTAAAGCGAAATCCGCCAGTAGAGCTAGTCCCCTTGAGCGTAATCATCTTTGCCGGGGATGTCTCCATCGTAATGTACAAGGTTTGACTGTATGTGGCGTTTGAATTGGCGAAGGTAGCTAAGTTAATTGCGCTGGCTCCACCATCCTTAGATATATGCAAAGCGTATGATGGCGCTATACCGAGACCTAGCCTCTCCAATTGCAGATACCCACTGGCATCCGACTTCAGAATAGCCGACGCTGCGCCCGGATTGCTAGACGGGGTAAGAATCGCCAGCGTATTGGTAGTCGATAGCCCTACAATATCGAGCGCCGCACCAGTGACGGTGTGGTCGGATGCGGATGTGATAATGTGAGACTTGGCGTGGTGATCATCTGTCCCTACCGACCCAAGGTCGCCGTGGATTAGCTGTTGGAAGTTGGCTGCTGTCGCTCCGGATGCTCTAAGAACGTATCCATCTACGCCGCCAGTTATGGTGTGATAAGCGCCGAGCGCCGTCTCTGTTGCGAGAACGTGGGACGCTGTACCGCTTATCGCGTGTACGTGGTCTCGCCTTGCAGCGACCGTCGCCACTCCGACGGCCTGCGCCACTCCGGGGCCTAGTGTCTCCGGCATTGTAGCGTCGAAGGTGAGGATGGTGGCGTCCGATCTAATTACAGTCGATGCGGCTCCGGCAACGTTAGACGTTCCAAGGGTTAGATCGGGAGTCGCAAATGCCACGAGGGTCCCCCCGACTCCGGGCATGGTTTCGCCATCGGCAAACATGCGCCAGCGCCACCACTTACTGTTTGTTCTGTCTGTTAAGATTCCATACGTGCGGCCACCGCCACCGGCATCGTCGTTAATAAAGAACGTATCGTTTGGCAGGTCGGCGATAGCGCCGAGGCCGGCAGTCAGTTCCGCGTCTGTCGGCGGGTCGCTAACGTCAATGGACGACCGAATTGTCCTTGCTGGATCACGTCTAAGAACGAAGTCGGTAGCCAGAAGCGATACGAGTTCCGCGTTACGCTGTTGGGCTGTCATTAGAATCCACCTAGTCCTAGTCTTTTTATTTGCTGCTCTATCTTGTCGTATCTTCCGCCACTCAATTGTATCCCAAGTGGCGCTGAATACGAAACGGATTCGATAAAGATCATGCCCGGAGCTTCTCTAAGATTGTCGTATCTTGGGTGGTTAGCCTGACCGCTAAGGCTTAGCCCATTTACTCTCATGAACTTCCCGGGGACAACGCTCCACGGGTCAACCTGTCCACCACCAAGTGACGTAATTTTCTGGGTATTCCCAACAAGATCGTATACATAATCAATGGTCGTTGGAATAGTCTTGTACTCCACCGTTCGACCACCATATACTCCCCATATATATCGGTTATATGATGAGTCTCCAAGCGGTATAAGCTCATCAATGGCCGACCTAGCTGTTTTGTATGTGTCGTCATATCGAGACACAACCGTTGCGTTAGTCGATATGCCGTGATAGTCCGTCGAGAAAATACCATTCGGGTCTGCCGCCAGCACATCTTCCATCTTCTCCTTGATGGTACTCGTTGCCACGCCGGAAGTAGCATCAGAGAAGATATACTTCTCCAGCATACTAACGTATCCGATGCACTCTACTGATACTGCCACATCCCCGCTGGCATCAGGAGATAGGCTGACATTTTGCGATATTCTCGGGACCCCATTGTCAATGGCGTATGCTTTGCCCAACTGATCTGCCTCGCCTGGGGCGACGGAACTGGCCGACAGCATAATCTCTTGCACTCCCCACAGAGCCTGAGACGCAGTGTCGTTATACGGAGTCGTATACAACTGCTCGCCACCCACTGTTCTATTGGTGGCCGTGTAGCTTCTGGACACTTCCGAGTATGCCACGGTTATGCGATTCGCCACGTCCAGCAGCGGACCTCTGGTGAGGTCGAGCGCACCAAACTTAATCGACACGCTATTTATAAACCCTTCCCATATCAGCGTCCCATCTGGTGCCTTTACCTCGACATGACCACCGATCCTGCCGTACCACTCTTCTGCGTTATGTACAGCTCCTCCAAGGGAAAAGCTGCAACTTTCGTACCCACCATTAACAGATACGCTATGGGTATACGATGATAGATCATACGCAGCATCATCAACGAGAAGTCCGTCTCCGACCCATAATGGGTTGAATATTGATATTGACAGCTTCATGCTATCTAGAGCCTCTCATGCTCAAGTATCGCTGCACCTTTTCTATTGCGACCGACGATGTCAAGTTCCACTGGCTTTCTCTAACGTAGTAGTTCCCAGTATAGTGGGTGAGAAAATATAGCCTGACGTTGGTGTTAGGCTTTATGAATGGGCGACTACTGGAATTCGTGTTGTATCTAGCCACGACCTCCGACCCATCCATCGCATACGATTCGATTCCTCTCTTTATCTGCGTCCCGTCGATAACCAACTTCCCACGCAGGGGCGCTTCCGATGCCGTACCTGGATACGTACTACTCACATCATCCGACTCGACGTAGAACTCATCGACTGGCATCAGCCACAAATCGCTGAAGTACATTCTGAAGTATCCGCCAACTGAGCTTACGTAAATAGATATACTTATCTCGTCCACTCCTTCTATCTGAGACAGATCGAATACTCCCAGGTCGGATACAAAATACGTTCCATGTAGCGCTGTGTTATCATAATCAAACCTGGACGGTTGTCCAGCCGCCAGGCCACCACTCCCACTAGACACTTCCGCGTCAACAGTAAAGTCTGCGTCTACCCATATTCCGCCTACCACATCTCTGGCCCACGCCCAGAATCTAACCATCAGTCGGAATCTTCCAGAGTATTGCCAAGCGAGAGGCGATGCTATCACGACCTTTACCTGCTCGAGTCGTGCTGCTGGGCCGGCTGCTGGAATCTCGTAAAACGCATGATCGTTACTAGCGCAGGCCGTTATATCTTCAGTTGCGAATGTTGTCAGCGCCCCCGGCACTGTCACCGTAACGCCAGTCGGATTATTTGTTTGCGACAAGTTGATTACGGGGGTGAAGTCGCTGCCTCTAGACACGCTCCTCGCGGCACAGATGACCTTGTTAATTCCCTTGTACGTAGGGAAAACGCTTATCTTAGCTGGCGCATCAATGTCACCGCCAATCTCATCGGCAGACACTTCAACATATGGCTGGGTCGCGGTATAGACGAGTCTGTTCTGCTGGCTCGGCGAGTCCTGTGCTGGCTGAGCGTAAGTAAGCCTATACCTTACCCAATACCCAGTGACGCCATTGATAGCGTGAGGCACGATGAGCTGGGTCATGTAGAACGTAACCATTCCGGGGCCATTTCTTCTCATCGGCTTTCCTGTTGCGCTTTCTGCCGTTCCATCGTATTGCACTAGCGCATCAGCCCATGCGCCAGAGTAGTACTGCTCTAGGTCGAAGCCAGACTCGTGCATTCGCGCAGGGTCTCCAATATCGAATACGAGATTGCAGGGTTGAGCCGCATCAACTTCACCAGTCGATTCTATTCCAAAGTAGATAGCGTCATCTGTCGTGTATGGAAGATCGAACATGTCCCACGGCAAAGCCTCGTTAACCATGTTGGTGCTGAACGATGAAAGGCTCTCATCCCACTTGAATATATGGGTTATGTTTGCAGTCTGTCGACCGTTGAGAATGAACGCTTCTCTACTCGCTTCCATACCATATGTCAGTCCATTCGTGTCGTAGTCGACCTCGTTGCTTATGTCAATATACGACCTATTTCCTGGCTTCTCATCCTGCCAGTGGCCGCGCTCAATGATGAGTTGAATATTGCCCATAAATGCGGCACCCTTGGGCTGCAAGAATGGCTGCCTCCACATATCGACATCGGAAACAATCTGGGCATTGTGGATGATGCCATAACGAATGTTTGTCTCTGTGCTGCTTCTCGCCTCTATCCACACCGGGTCTGTACTAAACTTATTTATCCAGTAGTCTTTCGCCTTTATCAATAGCCTGCGCATATCCTGCATCATCTGGGCGATGTCGTCCTGCGATGATGCGAGCACCATCAGGTTGATGGTCTCGATCACATTGTCATACTTCGTATCGACAAGAGTCCGGCCATCACCGAACACGCTCTGATTGTATGCGCCGCCGCCCCGGTACTGCGCCACATTTGGCACAACGCCGTTGAGAAAGAATCCAGAGTCTCTGTTGTCTATGTTGGCGAACTCAAACTCAGCAGCCTCCTTTGCCCTCCGTGTCGAGGAGCTATTTCCAGGGCTTCCATCCCATGATGCGTCGAACGAATCTCCGTCAAAGTATTCGGTATAAGTTCCGAGGCACAATCTAATCTCGTCCATGAACGACACGGTCGCATTTGCCTGCGTAAAGTGGAGCTTCTCCCCGCCAGACACGCCATCGAACGTTACCCAATATTGATACCAACCCCTGTCGATGGCCCTGTAGTTCACCGGAGTCAGGGATACCGCCCCAAGAAGAACCCCCGCCGCCCCAGTAGCCGGAGTGTCTGAGCCGCCCCACTTGACCTTCCACGATAGTGTGTACGGCTCCACCGTAGGTGCGTAATCTGATAAGTAAGTCCTGACCCCGTCGGTTCCAGTATCAGCCAGTACGCGCATACTGAACCGTCCGCTATAAACGTAATCAGGGTCGGAGCACGAGTTTACTATCCCGACGCCGCCTCCAGTAATATCCCCAACCCAGCTCGACCCTGTGCCTAGCTCGATGCCTGGGTTACGCATGAGATTGTATTCTTCATCTCTCGGTGTGCCGGATGTAATTTTGAATGTCGAATTGCTGCTTGCCATATTATCCTATAGCCCTCGCGACGGCTCTGCGAACCATCGCCTCGAACACGGCCATGTCCATGCCGTTGTTTATACTATTCGGGCCGATGTTGATTGGCGATGACGCCGCGTATTCTTGCATAGCGGATGATGCGTTGTTGGCTTGGTTAGCCATATACTGCGCCCGAGCAGCAGCATCTACGTCGGTCACGTTGGCACCGACCTGGAGCATCGTCTTCTTCGCAAACGTTCTCTGTAGGCCCTCCGTAATCGCCAGAAGCTCTTCCATAGCAAGCCTAGAGTTGGTCAACGACCGCTCTAGTGGAGATGGGCTATGCTCATCCATGTCCTCTGGTATCCGTATGCCCTTCAAGACCGCCGCCCAGTTGCCGAAAATATCAATGAGTCCCTGTACCCATCCCGCTACCTTAGCAAGCCTCTCTTCCATCGGGTTCAGAACATTCGTTACCCACCATTCAGTAGCGCTCTTGAACTCGCCTTGGAATAAGTCCTTCAGGTTTCCTACCCAAGCGACTATATCGAGGAACCACCCAGCCAGTTTCTCCATCTTGTCGAGGAACGTCTCCCACAGAAGGTCTCCTACCTGAACCAGAACTGCTCTGAACCATTCGTCCAGCTTTAGCAGATGCCCCCACAAATCCTCGACAGCATCCCAAGCCGAGATAGCCAGGTCCTTGAACCACTCGAATATTGGATTGAGAGCCTCAAGCACAACTTGCAGGCTGTTCTTCAGAATATCCCAAACATCTTCAAGTATGTCCCATAGCGTTTGAAGCGCCGGCTCCAAGCTGGCCCATACGATATCCCATAAGTCAGTGAGCGCCGTCATAACCGAGGTAGAGATAAGCAGCCACAACTCAGTAAGCACATCCCAGAACGCTTGGAACAGCGGGATGATACTGTCTTGAACAAACGCCCAGATAAGCCGGAGCTTGCCCAAGAACACAGTGTCAAGGAACTCGGCAACAACTCCCAACGTCTCTTTGAAGTCAGTCCACCACTGCTTCAGCCAGTCCCAGAAGGGGACAAACACATTGTCCCACACCCATTGTATTCCATCGCCTATCGCGGCCCATGCGTCGATGAAGAACTGCTTGACGGCCTCGAACTTCTCGCCTAGCCACGCCCATGCATCTTGGAACCACGGAATCAAGACAGTGGCAATCCAATTCGATGCTGTTTGTATTGCCGCAGGGAGTCCAACCTGAAGCCAGTCGGCAAACTTTACGAGAGCCGGAACGATGTGTTCGGAAATCCACGCAACTGCGTCCATCATCCAAGGGTGGAGCTTGCTCATGTATAACTGCATCAGCCAGTCGAATCCCATAGCGACCTTTGACATGACGATGCCAAGCCCAGCAAGTAGTATGCCCACAATCGGGGCGAAGGCGATGATGAGCGGCTTGATTATTCCTTCCCATGAGGCGCTGATAAATTCCCACGCATTGACCAGGATTGTTTTAACCAGGTTGAACTTCGACTTGAAGGCGGGAATGATATAGGTCTTGAAGTATCCAAGCACCTTTTCCCACGCACCCTTGCCGGTAGACTCCCACCATTCACCTATTGGGCCGTCCATCACTTTTTGCAATAGAGTTGCCCACAGTATTTTTAGGTTCATCTCCAACTGGCCAACGCCAATCTGGAACTGACTCTTGATTTTCTCCCATATTGGAGTAAGAATCTCCGTGATTTTTGCAATCGCCCATCCCCACGCCGCTTTCATGGCGTTCCAGATAGGCTCTCTTAACCCTTCCCACAGGTCAGTCATCGCGTGCCAGAGGTAGCCAAAGATTTGGCCCTTGTTCTCCTCGTACTTTTCTCTAATAAGCAGGAACACATCGCTCCATACGTCGCTGAGGCCAGCCAGCAACCCACCCTCTCCGCCAAGAGGCTCGAAGAAGGACTTGATGTTTGTCCACATTTTGCCCAAGTCTGACTCTGGGTCCATGCCGCCACCAGTAAGGAGGCCGCCGACCTTGTTCTTAATCATCTCTGCGATGTCTACTGGGTCTGCTGGGTCGCCCATCGGTCCGCCACCGCCACCGGCAGCAGCCTTGGCAGCAGGGTCTTTCTTCTCCTTGTTCAGCCTTTCTATCAGGTCGATCTGTTCTCTGATTAAGCTGTTGTTCTCTATCTGAGCGTCGATGATCATCTTCTGTAAGTTGATTGCGGCCTGCTGTCTTTCTTCCTCTGCCTTTGCAGCACTCAGCTTGGCATTTGAAGCCTCCAAGGAGGCGTCACGCTCATCGGTTATTGCCTGCTGCTGCTTCTTTATTTCCAGCGCGCGCAGGTCCATCAGGATAAGCTCTTTCTCAAGTTCGCTTGTGCGCGGGTCCTTCAGACGACGCTCCAGAACTTTCTTCCTGTCAGCGTCACTAAGCTCTTCGCCAAATCTCCTGAATTTTTCAAGCTCTTTGTTTAGGGGGCGCATCTGGCTTTCGTACTTCTGATTCGCTTCGTTGATTTCCTTCTGCGCTTCAGCCACGGCCCTCTGCGCGACGGTCAAATCCTGAAGCATCAGGGCGTAGTTAACTACGTCGTCAGAGACATGCCCGAACTCTCCAGCTATACCCTTGAGTATTTCTGCGGTTAGGTTCCCATCGTTAAGCGCCTGGAGCAGACCCTCTCGGCTCCCTAGAATGGAGCTAAGCAAGTCCTCCTCCGGCATAACATCTTCGCCAAGACTCCTGAATAGACTGGAGATTGTGCTGGAGATAGTATTGAAAATAGTGAAGTCGCCTTCGGTCATCCCATGCAGGAATGTGTCGATGACGTTCTTGCCCCAGTCCGTGAGTTCGGGGAGCAACTTCGGAGGGCTGTGACCCTGGAACCAGCTTCTAATAACGGTTCCGATTTGTATAAGGACTTCGACGACTTTGATTATCGCCTGCGCCATGCCGTATGCAAACTGAGTGATGACGTTAATGCCCCATGCCCTCGCATGTCTGGCAAAGGTCTGGAACTTAGTCTCGGCAACTTCCTCCATCCCATCAGCGCCCTCGACTGTGACGGTCTGCATGTCGTCCCAAGAGTCAACCGTCTTTATGACCATGTCCTTCAGGCTGATGGCGAATAGCCCAGCTATTGTAGCCGCTACGATACCGATTGGGATAGCCAGAACCCATAGAGACGATACTAGTGTACCAATGACACCGATGACAGCGCCGATCATAGTGAGGATAGCGCCGGCTGACGAGAGGAATAGACCGAAGCCGACTACCAGCGGACCAATAACTGCGGCAAGCGCAAGGAATCCCAAGGTCATCTTAACTAAATCTGGATGCGCTTTTGTAAACGCGATCACGTTCGCAACGAATGGCAGTAGGGCTTGAACCATACTGTTGATTGCCGGAAGCAGGATGTCGCCAATGGCGATACCAAGAGCTTGGATAGACGCTACCAGCATCTTCCACTGGAACTCCGTTGACTGCTGAACAATTTCAAAGGCCTGGTCCAGAGCGCCGGAAGAGTCCTGAATAGCTTGCAGGTTCTCAATGTACATATCCATAGCGCCGCCAGTCAGGAACAGCGCCATGTTTAGGCCGGGAATACGCCCGATAAAGTCTGACATGCGGATGCCAGCTTTGTCGAATTCCTGCGCTAGATAGATGAGGGTGCCGGCAAGACCATTCGGGTCTTTGCTCATCTGGGCAAGCAGCGTCTCTGTCGTGTGTCCGATAGCGTTCAGCGCATCTTCTGATTTCTTAGTTGGCTTTAGCAGGGATGCCATAACTCGGTTGAAGGCTGTAACAGCTTCCGATGCGTTCTCACCAGAGTAGGTGAATGTGGTGATGTTCGCTGTTAGCTCATCAATGCCTATCCCGAGGTTAGACGCTAGACCCAGTGAGCGACCAAGCGGCTCGACAAGTTCTTCAGCTTCAGCAGCACCGCGCTGGACAGCGACGACGAAGACGTCCATGATGTCATTGACCATCTGGAACTGGTCCGCCATATCGAGTGCGGCTCCGCCGTATGAGATAAACGTGGCTGTGGCGATTCTGGCAATCTGCTCCGTCTCTCCAAGGCCGATGGCGCTCGCCATGCCAGCCCGTTCCAAGACGTAAAGCGCCAGGGTTGTGTCTCTGATACCGCGAGACAGGATGGTGTATCCAGCTTCGGCAAGCTCGAGCGGCTTTATTCCGAGAGCCGGAACAAGTTCCATCATGCCTTCCTTGAAGGCGTCTGCCTCATCAGCCGATAGCCCGATTAGAGTACGGAGGCCGACCATCTCGGTCTCCAGTTTCATTGAAGCATCAGCAGTGAGCTTGAACATCGCGATAATGGGCAGCGATATAAAGCCCATCAGCCTCTGCCCCAACATGGCAAGGGATGAACCGAATGATCCTATGTGTCTGCCCGTCGCTTGCAAGCTGGCACCAAACGACTTGATAGCCATACCACCGCTGAGCGCCTTGCCTACAAGACTGGCAAGTCCAGATGCAACAAACTTGAGAGCGCCACCTAATGCAGTGGCAAGGGTCTTCGCGGCCATGCCAGCCATAGACGCGAGTTTAGATAGAGATGCGCTTAGCGCCGCGCTTCGTAAGCCTAGCTGAGCAACCGCAGGAGCGGCTGCTGCTGCCGCCGCCCCATACTGTGTAACATATTTAGTGTTAATGTTGTTGCTGCCATTTGTGGACTGGTCGAAGACACTTCCTCCAGGTGCAGCGAAGTACATCTTCGATGGCAGCTTCAGGTTCTTCAGACCCTTGGCAGCATTAACAACATTCTGTATGCTGTACTCCAGCATTTGGAACTGGGCCATCGCTTCGTGTATGCCCTGGACCTCTACTCGAATACCAACTATAGCCAGACCCATAAGTTCCCCTACTTCTTAGACAGCGTATCTTGAACAACGTTTTCGATCATGAGTCGATTCCTGTTGTACGCCATTGCTTTTGCTACGAACCATACAGGAAATTCTCCACTCTCGAATCTTATCAATTCATCTACTGTCGCCCCGCACTCTATGAGTGCCTGCCAAGCCTCGTAGCTTGAATTATAATTTACACCAGTCTGGACTCCCCTACTGAGAGTCACCTGCATTATCGGTTGACCCCACCTCGTCACTCCGAAAGGAACGGGACGCTTCGGAGATTGAATCCTCCGTTACACCAGCGAATTTCATCAGGGTGACGATGTCTCTGGTCCCGACTGCAATATATTTCTTGAATACATACTCGAGTTCGATTGGGTCATTGAGATCGAATTCAGAGAGGTCGACCTTGCTGAGTCCCATCTTGCTACGAAGGCGGAGCTTCTTCAGCCAAGAGTCATCCTCTGGGAGACCCCCAATTAGCTCGACACCAAACATAGTGATGGCGTCGATAGCTGCCAGGTTTCGCTCCTGCTCAGTCCGTTCGATTGAAGCAGCGTAATCTGGGTGGTCTGGGTTAGGCTCATCTACACCCTTGGACTCGTTGTACCATGTGGGTACTGGCGGGTCCGGGATAGCCGCTTGAGCTTCGTTGATGATGCTAATACTAACTGGTAGAAGACGAGCCTTGTATCCTGTACTCAACACCAGCTCGTCTTCTACCTCGTTCACAACTTGAGTCCGCCGCTTGGCGACCCCAATTACCGCTTTCTTATTTTCTGCCATTATATTCTCCGTTCCGAAGTAATTATTTGATAATTCGTTTAGTCGGTTCCGACGATGATAAAGCCATCAGTCGCGTCGTCAGCCAAGCCAACGCCGAAGGCGATGTCCTGATTGTGGCGGCACGCAGCAATCGCGTTAATCTTATCGTTTGGAGCCAGCGACCCGAGACCCTCGGGGCACACTACCCAGTCGTACCCGCCATTGATCGAGCGAAGGATTCGCCCAACACTTGCGGCGGTCGTGTGGGACATATAGATTACTGAATCGTTTGCGATAGCAATACTTTCCACAGAGCCAGAGCCGGAGCCAAGGAACGATTTCATGGTCCAGGTCACACCAGCGTTTAGGGTGTAGTACATACTGCCGTTGCTGCAACCAACAAACCATTCGGTCTTGCTCTTCACAGCAACCGTGTTGATGTCAACAGTGATACCGACTGGGCCGGTAACGGCCTGCCAGATGTCGCCATTCTCAGTTTTCGCGATGATACCAGCAGCGCCTACGGCGACAGCGAAGTCGTCGGATAGCGCGTCGATAGCATTGTAAACACCGAGGGGATTGGCAACACCAGCGTCAACCAAAGTCACGCCGGCTGTCGGGTCGGTCATCTTGTAGATGAATCCACCGGAGCCAGCGAGAAAGGCAACGCGCCCAGAAGGAGCAGATGAGATAGCTCGTGGGCCGGTTGTCGCATCGGTTCGGAAACCAGTTGCGATAGCGGTCCAGTCAGCGTCAGCAGTCGTTCCATCGAATACACTCTGCAAAGCATAGTGCATGTTCTGAGCAGCTTCACTGACAACGACAATGTAGGAACCGAAGCAATCCAGTTCATCTGGATCGACGGCAGCGCCGAGTGTGTCGATGTCATCTGCGTACCAAGTCACGCCAGTATCAAGGCTGTACACGAGGTCGGCTGGAGTTCCAGGAGACCCGCCAGCAGCAGAGCTGATAGCAAACATCTTGGCGCAACCAGACGATTCGGTCTGGCAGTCACCGCATGATGGCGTATCGCAAATCACTGCGTCTAGCAGTTCATTGGTGATAACGTCGCCAGCGCGTGAGGCCCACTTAACCGGAACGATTTCGTAAACTTCGCGACCAGAGATGTCAGCGGTCTCATTGACCTTGGCATTCTCGTCACCACTCAGAGCGCCCATCTCATCCGTGCCGAAGCTGGTGAGAGAAACGTCTTCGATGACGACTTTCTTGGTATACTTATTATGATCGCTTGGGTCAGTGCATTGACCAATGTTGATATGCACATCGACCGCGCATCGTTTTTTCGCGAGACGAAGTAACTCGCTTTTCAGGTCGGCAGCGTATAGGCCGGTTAGCGTCATCGTGGGACGGTCTGCTTGTCCCTTGATGGAAGCTACTTCGACATACGCTCCAGCCTCAACGTCGGAAGGAATTTCAATCTTCTCGACGTCGCCCTGTGACTGAGAAACACTACCGGCCTTCATCGCGCTTTGATACGCGGGTTTATGGTCGGGTCGGGCACGTCCTTCTACAAGGAATACCCTAGTGTTTCCTGTCTTCAGTGGATTAAATTTAACCATTTTATCCTCCGCTATTTCTTGCGTTTCTCATTTCAGCTTTCTGAATTTTGTAGAGACCTACAATTGGTCTCTTAAAGACAGCCATGATCGCAGTCGTGATTCCGTTTCCCTTCTGATTCACATCATTCATATCGTGCAGCCCTTGGTCAACCAAGGCGTTATGAAGCTGCTTCTTCAGCCATTCCCAATCGAGGCGGTCGAGTGAGGGTGGGTCTAGCGGAACTCCAGATGGAGCCAGCTCGTCTGGGTCGTTATCTCTAAGTAAACTTCGATGATTGTATCCGTCTTTATCTGTCCACACGACTATCTTCATAATGTTAATTTTAACATAATAAAATTATTATGTCATCTCCGTGTTATATTGCATGTCCAGTATATATTTTTTCGCCCAGTCTTGACAGTCTGCTCCACGCCATTAGCTCTCCGCGTAGGGTGCCAATTGGATTCCCAAGAACGCCGAAGTCAATAGCTTCGCGAATTTCTTTTGATGTTGGGCGCTCGCGCAGTCTCTCGAACAGAGCGGTCAGATTGCCGCAAGCACACGGAGGTCTCTCCAGCCTCGCTGTAGCTATCCATGCTATTGTCTCGGCGTAGAAGTGCGACATAGAATCGCATGAGTATCCAGCAAGCCTCGCCTCGCCAACATCGCCAGCTCTGTACCAAATCTTTACGATGTCTGGGTCTCGCCCAATGGCATACGATGAGATTGTGTACTTGCCCAACGTTGCATCATATGTACCTGGGGCCGGGACAACCTGCCCAGTGTCGAAGTCTCTGACCAGCAAGCACCCATCTTGCGCGGTGAACCCACACTCGGTGCATGTGCCCGTTGCCTCAGACGAGCCACTCGGCAGGAGCGTGCTCCCGTTAATAGTTAATGCACAACTGGAGCATACCGCACTCTCCCCAGGCTCCCAGAAAAACTGGGCCTGCGGGGATACGATGTCGTTGTACTCCCTGTAGACATCGACAGTATCAACATAGTTATCAATCGTGTCGAGGCAGATGCCGACATAATCATTGTGAGTCGGGTACGCCATTTGGATTTCTGGCTCGATGAACAGCCACGCATCAAACACGAGGGTGCCAACCCCGCCACTGATTGTGACGCTTCTCGGGTCCCTAATCTCCCACTCTCTAGCACCACTTTTGTTTGGGAAATAGGCTTTGAGTTCGCACGTGTCCGTAACCGTTGTCGTTACAGTGATAGTTGCTGTCTCGATGAAGCCGTCGCTATCTTCATCTGAGTACACGAGGTCCCCGCCGCCAACGCTTGGCGAGTCGATGAGTGTCACAGCCCTACGCCCACCAGAGATAACTTTCTTGTATCTTGTCATCACGCTCTTGCGTGCTGGAGATGTCGCGAATTGCCGTCCACCACCATCGACAAGATCGTTGCGATAGAATTTCGGGGTTGGGTGCATCTCGTTGCTTATCCATGTGGCAGCGGGCCAGTACCCAAGCACTCTCGCCACGTCAGCCTCGGCACCAAGGATTGCGGTAGCCAAGTCCTCTCGACTAACAGCGTCCGAGCGTTGCCACGATCTAGACGGCCAAATATCGGAGCAGTTGTCCGTGAGGGGCCAAACATCATTACCAAATCCGCCCTGAAAATGAACTGGGTTTATTCCCATCACTCTGGCGTATCTCGGCAGAGATAAAAGCGTATAGGGGATTGGATGCACGGCGGAAGTGCCAGTTGGCGCTCCTCCCGTTACGGGTGTTCCTATCCCGACATTCGGGTCTGTATCAGCCATTATGAAACTACCTCTGTATCTGGATTATCAAATGTATATCCAGCTCTATGTCTCCAAAAATAAAGCGTCCCAGCATCCAGCATGGGCTGGTTATCAAACAGGTCGCGAGTCACGCCGAGAGCATCAGTTGTCCCACGCCATATTGTATTCGCTCCGGCAACATCGGTTGTGACCCAAACCTCGACCCCCTCTATCGGTACGCCGCCAGGAGTCTTGACGATGTAGGGCCACTCTATTGCACCGGCAGAAAGAACGGATGTCTTGCCAACTGCGCCGATGGCCCAGTCGGAGTCCAGCACCGTGGCTCCCGTATATTGCGCCGCTAGGTGATACGTATAGGTATCCAGGTCTGCGCCAGCCAAGATGCGAGCGTACTGCCCAACATTATCGACCTCGACGGTTGGGTTCTGGGTTCCATCCCACACGACACTAGCAACGCCAGTCGTGTTGTGCACCCTAGTCAAGAATAACAAAATTTCTGCCAGCGTCAGCCCGACTGCGGGGACGCCGCTGCCACCAGTGTATGTGGCGACACATGTCAAATTACTCATAGTAGCTCCAGCCCTTTTCTCCGGGGATATGGGCGCTCATCCATAGTCTGTATAAGTCCCTGAACCAATTGTCGAACTCATACTTTACGTTATCTGTCAAGTACCTTTCTGCTTCAAATCTAACTTTTG
>Ga0307380_10003495_pt1 | contig 21665 bp, 21 predicted proteins | sample UN3MG_FD_202239 | JGI IMG/M metagenome (GOLD analysis project Ga0307380, IMG submission 202239) | Soil microbial communities from Risofladan, Vaasa, Finland - UN-3 | ecosystem: Environmental > Terrestrial > Soil > Coastal area > Acid sulfate soil | place: Finland: Risofladan, Vaasa | collected... | reverse complement strand
CGCGATGAATTGGTTGTTTGCCGACAGCGAGATCGTGGTGATGCTGGCCAGCGGCCTTAGCAGCACATTACTGCTGCGCCCAGTGCTGGTGTTCTCGGCCCTGGTGATGATGGGCGTATATGCCCTGACGCTTTTTGCAATGCCGACCTCCCAACGCGAATTGAAGAGCCGGATCGAGGAAGTAAAAAGCGGTGTTGCGGCCGCATTCCTGCGCGAGGGCGCCTTTCAATCGCCAATACGTGGGGTCACGGTTTACCTGCGTGGGATGGAGCGGCCGGGCGAGATGTTGGGCATCTTCATCCATGACGAGCGAGATGCGGACGAAATCACCACTTATAGCGCCGAGCGCGCGGTGCTGTTGAATGAACCTGGCGGCACTCGGCTGGTAATGTTCAACGGCGCCGTCCAGATCGCCAAGCGGCACGAGGCTGACTCGGTCTCGATCCTGCGCTTCGAACAGTTCGCCTATGATTTGACCCAGTTCACCGCCAGTGGCAACCAGCGCCTGCGTAAGCCGAGCGAGATGTATCTGGCGGAATTATTGTCGATTAAGGAAGGCGAAACTGGCGGACGCCGACTTGGCAAATATCGGGCCGAGGCGCATGAGGCGCTCAGCGCTCCGCTTTACGTTTTGGCCATGCCCCTGCTGGCGGTCGCCTTCGTGATTGGCGCCGGGTTTCGGCGGGAGGGTTTCCTCGGTCGCATCATTCTCGCCACCGGAATCGCCGTCGGACTGCGAATATTTGGCCTAGCGATGAAGGCCGCCACGAGCAATGAAATGTCGCTTTGGCCGGTGATGTACGCGCCGCCGATCCTCGGCATTGCGGCGGCGCTGTGGCTGTTGAACGGTGGCCGCCTGCAATGGCGGCGACGGGCACGGGCAAACGGCTATGTTCAGGGTGGAGGCCAGGACAATCGAGCCAAAGCATCGACCGAGGCGCCGACATGAGCGTGACGCTCGGTTTTTACATTGCGAGGCGTTTTCTTGCCATAACCTGCAGTGCCTTCGTCGCCGTCTTCTTGTTGATCGCCACCGTCGATCTGGTGGAACTGATGCGGAGCAGCGGCACCGGGCGCGCCGGATTTGCTGATCTAGTGGGGATGGCGCTGCTGCACGCACCGTCCATCACCATCACGGCTGCGCCGTTCACGGTGTTGCTATCTTCGATGGCCTGTTTTGCGATGTTCGCGCGCTCCAGCGAATTGGTCGTTACCCGCGCCGCCGGGGTTTCGGTCTGGCGGTTGCTTTTCCCGGCATTGCTCGCCGCCATTCTCCTCGGGGTCTTTGTCGTCACCGTGTATAATCCGCTCGCTGCCGCGTTCGCCAGTCGGTTCGAGGCACTCGAGAGCCGTTACTTCGAGCGCAGTTCCAGCCGGTTGTCGGTTTCCGCCGATGGGCTCTGGCTGCGCCAGGGCGGCCCCGGTGGGCAGACCGTAATCCGCGCTCAGCGCGCCAGCAGCACCATCGACAGGTTATGGACGGTGAATGTGTTCCAGTTTGACCCGGACGATCGGTTCTACCGCCGGATTGATGCCAGGTCTGCGCGCCTGGACAATCAGGCATGGCACCTCACAGGGGTTCGGCGCTGGGACCTCCTGGCGTTCGAGATTGACAACGCAGGAAGCTCTAGCATTGCCACCCGGCCGGAACTTATCGACGAAATGCAGATTTCTACCGACCTTACCAGTGAGAGCATTCAAGAGAGTTTTGCCCCGCCAGAGACGATCTCGTTCTGGAAGCTGCCGAGATTTATTCGCATCCTGGAAGGCTCCGGGTTCAGCTCCAATCGGCACCGGCTGCATTGGCAAGGTCTGCTGGCGATGCCAGCTGTGTTCGTCGCAATGGTGCTGATTGGGGCGGCCTTCTCGATGCGACATCTGCGCTTTGGTGGGCTCGGCTATATGGCGCTTGGCTGTGTCCTGTCTGGATTTGGTTATTTTTTTCTGTCCGATATTGCCGCCGCTCTCGGTGCCTCGGGTGCCGTTCCGGTGCCGATTGCCGCTTGGGCGCCGCCACTATCCGCAGTTCTTTTCGCTCTAGGCTTGCTGCTTCATCTCGAGGATGGATAAAAGGGGAGCGGATGCGCTCGTCTCGAGCGCCGGGAACGAGGTCTTCATTGATGCGCCGAGGCATGATTGCGCAGACAACCGGGCTGGCAGCAATCTTCGCGCTGGCGCTACTGGTGATCGCCGTGGCGACCCAGCGAGCTCAGGCCCAACTAAGCGCCGCCGCAAGTTCCGTCGACCGAAATCAGCCCGTGGCGCTGGTCGCCGATGCCGTCGAGTATGATACCGAGACCGGCCGGGTGACCGCCAACGGCAATGTCGAAATCTTCTATGGCGATCGGACGCTGACAGCTGACCGGGTCATCTACGATAGCAAGACTGAGCGGATCACCGCCGAGGGCGGTATCGTGCTGCGCGATCCCTCGGGTGCTACGGTCTTCGCCGACTTCGCCGACCTTGATGCCGAACTGCAGGATGGGTTGGTCAGTGGCGCTCGGGCCATGATGGGCGAGCATGTCAAGCTCGCCGCCGCCGAAGCGCGCCGTATCGATGCCCGCTACAATGTGCTTTCCAAGGCTGTCTACAGCCCCTGCAAGGTCTGCGCCGATGACCCGACGCCGCTGTGGCGCATTCGTGCGCGCCGGGTGATCCACGACGAGGTCGAGAAGGTAATCCACTACGAGGACGCAACCCTTGATGTGTTTGGCGTGTCGATTACCTGGCTACCGTATTTCAGCCACCCGGACCCGACCGTCGAGCGCGCCAGCGGGTTTCTGGTGCCGGAGTTTCGGCAATCCACGGTCTACGGCTATGGCGCCCGGGTGCCTTATTACTGGGTAATCGACGACTACTCCGACCTGACGTTCAGCCCGCTATTGACCACTTCCGACGGCTTGGTCGGCATTGTCGAGTACCGCCGCGCCTTCGAAACCGGGACATTTACGACCGCCGGCAGCCTGACCTACAACAACTACGAGGGCCCGAACGAGTTCCATGGCCATCTGGAGGGACGCGGCGAATTCGATCTGATCGACGACTTCAGGTGGGGGTTCGATGGGATCGTTGTCACCGATCGCGGCTATTTGCGGCGCTATGATTTCTCGGACGAGGACCGTCTGACCAGCGAGCTCTATGTCCGCCGTTACCAGAACGACGGGTTTTTTGATGCGACGGCCGTGTATTTCCAAAGCCTGCGCGACGACGAGCAGAACGGCGATATCCCGGTTGTGCTGCCGGCGTTCGAAATCCGGCACGAAATGCCAACAGCGCTTGTGGGAGGCGATGTCGGACTGTTCGCCTCCAGCTATGTGCTGCTTAGGGAAGCCGGCCTCGATGACAGCCGGCTATCATTTGGCGTCGATTGGGAACGTCAGGAAGTCCTTTCGTCGGGCATCGTGCTCAGGGGCTTCTCGGAAATCCGGGCGGATTTCTTTGTTCGCGACGATTTCGGTGGAATCGATCGCGAGACGGAGCTTCGGGTTGCCCCGCTCGTCGGCATCGAAGCCCGATATCCTCTGATCTACGAGGCGTCTGACAGCGTCAGCCATATTCTGGAACCGATCGTCCAGGCAATCGTTGCCCCATATGGCGGCAATGGGTCCGGCGTTGCCAACGAGGACAGCACGGTCACCGAGTTTGACGAGACCAATCTTTTCGATACCTCGCACTTCACCGGCTACGACGCATTCGAGGAAGGGCCGCGGCTCAATGTCGGCCTGCGCTACGAACTCATCTCGCCTGGCGGGCTAAACTTCGATGCCAGCGTCGGACAGGTATTTCGCTTTCGCACCGCCGACGAATTCTCGGGCGGATCGGGCCTGCGCGACGCGACGTCGGACTGGGTTGGTTCCTGGTCGGCAAGCTTCGATCCTTATATCACCGTGCGCCAGCGCCTGCGGATCAGCGACGGCCTCGCGATCACCAGAAACGAAATCAGCGCCGAGCTGACCTTCGGACGGGTTGGTTTTTCAACTGGATATATTTTCCTTGAAAGCGACCCGGCGATTGCCACCCCATTTGATCGCCAGGAGCTTGCCGGGAACGCCAGCCTTCGGCTTGACGAAAACTGGTCGATCTCGGGCAACGCGCGGCGCGACATCGAGAATGATGCTTTTGTCGGGGTCGGCGGGGGGATCACCTATACAAACGAATGCTGCCAGCTAGATTTCTTCGTTAAGCGCGATTTCACGCAATCGGCAGACGCTCCGGCATCGACTTCGGTCGGTGTGCTGGTAAAACTGTTCACGCTTGGGAACCAAGACGATACGGCCCGCTGAAGCGGGCAATCGCGCCGTGCGTTGCGGCGCGAAAAACGGAACGGAGAGACTTAATGTTAAAGACCCTGCTTGGCGTAACCGGGTTGATTGTGGCGCTGTTGTCAGCCACAACCGCCCCATCACAAACGATGTTTCGCCCAGTCGCCATCGTCAACGACTCGGCGATCACCGGCTTCGATCTTAGTCAGCGCGCTCAGATCTTGGTTGCGCTGGGTTACAAAGCCACCGACCAGGAGGCGCTCCGCGCCGAATCCCTCGAACGTTTAATCGAGGACCGGCTAAAACTTCAGGAAGCCGCACGGCTAAGCCTGAGCGCGAGCGCCGACAGCATCAATGAAGGTATCGAAGAATTTGCCAAGCGCACGGGTGTATCGGGGGATGAACTCCGGGGGCAGTTGCGTGCAAAGGGGATCACCGAGCAGGCGCTGAACGACCTGGTCGCTGCCGACATTGTCTGGGGCCAAGTAGTGCGCGGCCGTTTCTCCCGGCGGGTCGAGCCGGGTGAGGCTGAAATCGATGCCGAGATTGGTCTGCTGCAGCAGCGTACCGGCGTCTCCTATCGAATTGCCGAGATCGGTTTGCCGGCCACTGATCAAGGCAGAAGCAACGCGCAAACCGAAGCGCTCGCAGAAAAGATCTATGCCTCCCTGAGCCAGGGTGGAGATTTTTCCGCAGCGGTGCGAACCTATTCCCGCGCCCCCAGCGCCGAGCGTGGCGGCGAGGTCGGTTGGGTTTCCGGCGACCGGCTGCCACCTCAACTGGCCGAGATACTCGGAGAAACTGATATCGGGCAAATCAGCCGGCCATTTCGCGTCGCGGGGGGGCTTTCAATCCTGAAGGTACTCGAAAAACGGGCCGACTCCGCTGACGCTATCGACGCCAACAACCAGGAACTGCGCAATCGGGTGCGTGAGCGTCTGGCCAGCCAGCGCACCACTCGACTCGCCGAGGGGCTATTGCAGGAACTGCGCCGCGATGCTTTGATCGAATTGAGATGAACACCGGAATGTCCCGGGCCTCCTGCGCAGCCTCGCCCCTGGCAGTAACCATGGGCGACCCGGCCGGGATTGGCGCCGAGATCACGCTGGCCGCTTGGGCGAGTGGCCGGGTCGTCCAACCGTTCTTTCTGATCGGCGATCCAGCCCATCTGGCGCCGCTCGCCGCGCGGGCCGGGGTGCCATTGGCCGAGATCGCCGATCCGGGCGCTGCCGCTTTGGCCTTCGCGTCGGCCCTGCCGGTGTTACCTTTGGCACTGCCGGCCCCAGCCCCAGCCGGCCGGCCCGACCCGGCCAATGCCGCTGCGGTGGTGGCGTCGATCGGCCGCGCCGTGGCCTTGGTGCAGGCGGGCGCAGCATCGGCTGTCGTGACTAATCCGATCAACAAGAAGGCCCTGAAGAACGGCGCCGGTTTCGCGTTTCCCGGTCATACCGAATATCTGGCCCATCTTTGCGGCGTGATCCGCCCGGTAATGATGCTGGTCTCGCCGGAGCTGCGAGTCGTGCCGGTTACCATCCACATTGCCTTGGCCGAAGTGCCCGGCGCGCTGACAGCCGCGCTGATCGAGGAAACCGTGCGGATCACTGCGGCGGCCCTGATCCGCGACTTCGGAATCGCCCGGCCGCGCCTCGCGGTCGCCGGGCTGAACCCCCATGCAGGCGAGCAGGGCGCCATGGGGCTTGAGGAGATCGAAATCATCGCCCCGGCGCTGGAACGACTGCGCACCGAGGGGTTGGAGATCGCCGGGCCGCTACCCGCTGACACGATGTTCCACGCCGCGGCCCGGGCGCGCTATGACGTGGCCCTGACCATGTACCACGACCAGGGGCTGATTCCGCTCAAGGCGCTGGATTTCGCCCGCGGCGTCAACGTCACCCTTGGTTTGCCAATCATTCGCACCTCGCCGGACCATGGCACCGCCTATGACATCGCCGCGACCGGCAAGGCCGACCCGACCAGCCTGATCGAGGCACTGAACCTGGCCGCCACCATGGCGGCGCGCCGGGCTGAGCTGGCGGCGTGAGCGAGCGCACCGCCGACGGCCTGCCGCCATTGCGTGATGTGATCGCCCGGCACGGGTTGTCGGCACGAAAGGCGCTGGGGCAGAACTTCCTGCTGGACCTGAACCTGACCGCCCGGATCGCCCGCGTCGGCGGATCGCTTGCGGGCGTGACGGTGGTCGAGGTCGGCCCCGGCCCCGGCGGGCTGACCCGGGCATTGCTAGCGGAGGGCGCGGCGCGCGTGATCGCTGTCGAGCGCGACGAACGTTGCCTGGCGGCGCTGGCGGAGATATCGGCGCATTTTCCTGGGCGGCTCAAGGTGATCGCCGGCGATGCGCTGAAGGTCGATCTGGCGCCGTATCTGGACGGCCTGCCGCGCGGCAAGCTGAAGATCATCGCCAACCTGCCCTACAATATCGGCACTGAATTGTTCGTCCGCTGGATGACGCCGCAGCATTGGCCGCCATGGTGGGATTCGCTGACGCTGATGTTCCAGCGTGAGGTGGCGGAGCGGATGGTGGCACAGCCCGGAAGCGGCGCCTATGGTCGGCTGTCGGTGCTGGCGCAATGGCGGGGGCGGACCCGGATCGCTTTCGACGTCAACCCCAGCGCCTTCACGCCACCGCCGAAGGTCACCTCGTCGGTGGTGCATGTGGTGCCCGGTCCGCCGATGGCCGATGTTGCGCCGCAATTGCTCGAGCGCGTGGTCGCGGCGGCCTTCTCGCAACGGCGCAAGATGCTGCGGCAATCCCTGAAGACCCGTTACGCCGACCCGCTGCCCCTGTTGGAAGCTGCCGGGATCGACCCGACCCGGCGGGCCGAAACACTGACGATCATGGAGTTTCTGGCTTTGTCCCGCGCCGCTGGCGATCTGGCCGGCGATTTAGGCGAATCCTCAGAAGAACGGTAGCGAAAGGATGCAACCTGCCATCCGGCGCGCGCGGCACCTGCGAGACGCGATTAATCCGGTTGCGGCTCCGTCTCCGAGACGGGCGCGGGGCTAGCGACTGGCGACTTTGCTTGCTCAGGCGCACGGCGACGGCGGCGCGGCTGACTGGCACCAAGTTCCTCGGCATCGACCAGCAGGTTTCCGGTGTCAGTCCCGCCGGAATCGATCATCGTCAACCCGCTGACCTCTGGCTCACGCACCACACGATTGTCGTTCTGACGGTCACCTCGGCGACCACCATGGCCATCCTCATGGCCGTTTGCCCGGCGGTTATCCGGGCGCTCGGGCTGGCGTTCTGGCTGGACCGGCTCATCGGACCGCTGGCGACCCGAACCGGCGGCGGCTTCATCACGATCCGAATCGGATTCGTAATCGCCCGAGTCGTCGCCATCGTACTGATTGAGGCCGGGCTGCTGATTGTCCTGCCGTTCCGGCTGGACACCCATCGCCTCGACGAGGATGCGCTGGTAGTGCTCGGCATGCTGGAGAAAGTTCTCCGCCATGACCCGGTTGCTTGAAGTCTGGGCGTCACGCGCCAGCGAAAGGTATTTTTCTATAATCTGCTGCGGCGTTCCGCGCACCTTGCCCTCAGGCCCGGTGCTTTCGTAAACCCGATTCAGGTTGTTGCCGTTCGGCTTGCGATTGCCACGACTCCGTGTCCGGTTGGGTTTTTGCTGCGGTCTCATCGTTTCCAATCTTGATCTTTCTGCGGCAGTGCCACCGTGGGGCTGGCGAACCACCTTGCCTGTCTGCGGACCATGACGCAGATGCGTCAGGTCGGCTGATTGTTCTTCGCTATGATGCGGTGTCCCGGATATCCCCAACCGTAGCCCTGCGATCCAACGCGCGAGCCTACCAGGACACCGTTGGATATACCGTTATTTCCGCCTCGCTCAACCCATAAACCCGCCATGAGGCCTAATAATTCACTAAATCGGCTATATTTCTTCAGATGTAGGCACAAACAACACGGTCGCGGCCGTCCAGATCGGGCAAAACGGCGTTCACTGCTATGCCTGCATCAGCCAGAATCCGACCGACTGCCGCTGCCTGATTTGGTCCGATCTCCAGCAAAATCCGCCCGCCGGGTGCCAGCAGGGCGCCAATCCCGGTCGAAATCCGGCGATAGGCGCCCAGCCCGTCGGCACATCGATCGTCGCAAGGGCACAGTGCCGCAAGGGGTTCATACAGGCGGACTTCTGCCGCCAGCCCGGCAATCTCGTCCGCAGCGATATAGGGCGGGTTCGAGACGATCAGATCAAACTGACCCGCCAACCCGGCGCACCAGTCGCCAGCCACCAGTTCTGCCCGTTCGGCCAGGCCAAGCCTGCGGGCATTTTCCATTGCCACCGCCAGCGCGGCGGGGCTGTTGTCGACACCGACACCCGAGGCCTGCGGCCACTCGGCCAAAAGCGTCAGCAGGATACAGCCCGACCCGGTGCCGAGGTCGAGAACACGCCGCGCCGGTGGGAATTTCAGGGCCTCGGCGATCAGGGTTTCGGTCTCGGGCCGGGGATCGAGCACCGCCGGGGTTACCCTGAAACTGCGGCCCCAGAACTCTCGCGAGCCGATGATGTGAGAAACCGGAGCGCGACCCGCGCGAACCGTGATCGCCTGCTCAAAACGCATGATCTCGGTTGCCGTCGCCAGGTCGGTCAGCGCCGCCGATAGCCCTGCCCCATCCAGGTCTGCCGCCCAACGGTAAAGCAGCCGAGCATCCCGCTCTGGCCCAGGCACCCCAGCGTCCTTCAGCCGGGCCACCCCACGGGCAATCACTTCGGCCCGGATGGGTGCCCGGATGGGTCCCCGGCCGGGGCCATTCACTCGGCCATCTCCGCCAGCTTCGCCGCCTGGTCGGCGGCAATCAGCGCGTCGGTCAACTCAACCAGATCGCCCGCCAACACCTGATCAAGCTTGTATAGCGTCAACCCGATGCGGTGGTCGGTCACCCGGCCCTGCGCAAAGTTATAGGTCCGAATCCGCTCCGACCGATCGCCCGAACCAACCTGGCCCTTGCGGCTGGCAGCCCGCTCGATGTCGGCCATCTGGCGCTCACGGTCGTATAGCCGCGCCCGTAACACCTCCATCGCCCGCGCCCGATTTTGGTGCTGTGATTTCTCCGACGAGGTGACGACAATCCCCGTCGGCAGATGGGTGATCCGCACCGCCGAGTCGGTTGTATTGACGTGTTGGCCCCCGGCCCCCGACGAGCGGTAGGTGTCGATGCGGATATCCGTGGCCGGAATATCGATGTCGATCTCCTCGGCCTCGGGCAGCACGGCGACAGTGGCGGCCGAGGTGTGGATGCGCCCGCTCGCCTCGGTCACCGGCACCCGCTGGACGCGATGGACGCCGCTTTCGAACTTCAGCTTGGCGAACACCCCGGCGCCCCGGATCGTCGCGACAACCTCTTTGTAGCCGCCAAGCTCGGCCGCACTTTCCTCCAGCATCTCGACCTTCCAACCCTGCGCCTCGGCGAAACGCAGATACATGCGCCATAGGTCGCCAGCAAACAGCGCCGCCTCGTCGCCGCCAGTGCCGGGGCGGATTTCAATGATCGCGGCGCGCTCGTCGGCGGCATCACGGGGCAACAATGCCAATCGCAGCGCCTCCTCCAACCCCGGCAGGCGAGCCTCGATCGCCTCAATTTCATCCTCCGCTAACCCTCGCATGTCCGGATCGTCCAGCATCTCGCGGGCGGCGGCCAAATCAACCTCCGCCTGACGCCAGTCGCGAATCGTCGCCACCACCGGCAGCAAGCTCGAATAGTCGCGGCCAAGCTGGGCAATCTCCGCCGGATTGGTTCCCGAGCCAGCCACCGCGTTCATCTTCGCCTCGATAAAGGCGAAACGGTTCAGAATTTCCTGCATGCGTTGGGTCGGGATCATGGTTGTGGGGTCTGCCCCGGCGGATTACGGACGTCAAGCAGGGGTTTGAGTCTTGATGAGAAACGATGTATAGTCACGTCCATGCGCCAGATCCTGTTCATCGCCGGGCTCGCGTTTCTCGGCATCGCCATCGGCCCCGACTTTGCCGGCGCGGGCCCGAGCGGTAATCCCAACTATAATCCTCCGCCAGCAAAAGAGGGTTTCAGCTACCCTGATTGCTACTGCACCGACAGCAGCGGCCAGCGCGTCGATATGGGAAAGACCGCCTGTCTGGTCATCGGGTCGCGCCGGGTGCTGGCGCGCTGCGACATGTCAGTGAACAATCCCGCCTGGCGCGAGGAATCCGAGGGCTGCCCCGGCGTTTGAGGGCGCGGGTGCAAAGGCGCGAAATCGTTCGCCGCACTAAAACTGTCGCCCAGCGCCGCCAGCCATGCTTCGACGCGGGCGCGATTGACCCCAAAGTCGCCTCGACCATAGCGCGAACGCGAATATACGATCAGAGCGGCACCGCGTTCCAGTGCCACCGCCTTGACCGTCACGTAGTCGGGGAAGCCGATGAAACGGCTGCGCTGTACATAAGTGATCGTCAGACTGTCGATATCACCTGCCACGACGCTGGTGCGCGGATGTGCCCGGACAATCGTATCGAAGCGGGCCAACAGTTCGCTCGGGCTATCCGGGTAAATCAACGTGTTCGCATCGGCAGGCGCCACCGTTGTGCCAGGCGGCGCGGCAAGGAACTCGTTCGGGGTTCCACGCAACTCGATCCGGGATGGGTCGACATGCCAACGGGGTGGGTAATGCCTGGATGAGTTGATCACTGCGAATGCGGTCGCGGCCCCGATAAGCACCGCCACCACCAGCCCGCGCACCAACCGTCGGATCAGCTTCCTGAGCACCGGCTACTCGGCGGCCTGAACGGCAGCGGTATGCTCCGCTTCCAGCTCAGCTGCCCGTTTCTCGACCAACTCCACGATGTGATCGACCATCCGGCCATTGTCCATCTTGTGGTCCTGCTTGCCCGCCAGATAGACCATGCCCGAACCGGCGCCGCCACCGGTGAAGCCGACATCTGTCATCAGCGCCTCGCCGGGGCCGTTGACGACACAACCGATAATCGACAGCGACATTGGCGTCCTGATGTGCTCCAGCCGCTTCTCGAGGACCGCAACCGTCTTGATCACGTCGAAGCCCTGCCGGGCGCAGGACGGGCACGAAATGATGTTGATGCCCCGGTGGCGCAGGCCGAGTGATTTCAGGATCTCGAAGCCAACCTTGACCTCCTCAACCGGATCGGCCGACAATGAGACCCGAATCGTGTCGCCGATACCCATCCACAACAGGTTGCCGAGGCCGATCGCCGATTTGACAGTGCCGGAGACCAGCCCACCCGCCTCGGTGATGCCAAGATGGATCGGCGCATCGCAGAGGTCGGCCAGCTTCTGATAGGCGGCGGCGGCGAGGAATACGTCGGACGCCTTCACGCTGATCTTGAATTCGTGGAAGTCATTGTCCTGCAGGATCTTCATGTGCTCGATCCCGGAATCGACCATCGCGTCCGGGCACGGCTCGGCATATTTCTCCAGCAGATGTTTCTCCAGCGACCCGGCATTGACCCCGATCCGCATCGAGCAGCCGTGGTCCTTGGCCGCCTTGATGACCTCGCGCACCCGCTCGGGCGAGCCGATATTACCTGGATTGATGCGCAGGCAGGCAGCCCCGGCCTCGGCCGCCTCGATGGCGCGTTTGTAATGGAAATGAATGTCGGCGACGATTGGCACGTCAACGCCGCGGACGATCTGGCGCAGCGCCGCGGTCGATTCCTTGTTCGGGCACGAGACCCGGACGATATCGGCCCCAGCCTCGGCACAGGCCTGGACCTGGGCAATGGTGGCCTGGGCGTCCGAGGTCAGAGTGTTGGTCATCGTCTGCACCGTGATCGGCGCATCGCCGCCGACCTCGACCGAGCCAACCCGGATCTTGCGGCTTTGGCGACGGTGAATGTCGCGCCATGGGCGGATGGTGTTCATCGACATGGGGACTGACATGGAGGGCGCTCCTGGGAGATAGTTTTCACCCCGAGATATAGCTGTGTCGCGGATGGAAATCGAAAGTTCACGTGTAGTGTACAGGCGGCCAACCTGATCCCGCGTCCCAACTCAGCCCGGTGATTTGCCCCGGTGATTCGGCGGCTTTACTATTGATTTGCAACGGCCACGGCGCGCTGCAGCCGGTCGTCAGCGCGCGCGGCCGCGATTGCCCCGGATGCCGCCAGGGGAACATGGCTCTCGATGTCGGCAGCCAGCAGCGACAGGTTCTTGATCACGCCGCCCGACCCACCCACCGGGCCATAGGCTGCCTCCCCGACCAATACATAAACCGCACCAGCATTGCCGGTGCGCAGCAGGGGAGTGTTTACCCGCGATGGGATTTCAAACTGGCTGCCCGCAGTAAGGGTACCCTCGTAGATGATGGCCGCTTCGCCATCATTGACCCGGATCCAGGCGGTATCAGTGGCGTGAATCACGATCGTCGGCGGGCCAGATGGCACTGCGGCTGCTTCGCGTTGAGCGGCATCGGCGCGCGCGGCGAAGATTGCTTTATCGCGTGCATATACGTCTCTTCCGGGGCCGTCCGAATGGGCTGATGAATAAATCGCGCTCTGTTCCGAAATTTCTCGGAAAACGCCGGAAGTCGCTGGATCAATGGCCGAGATTGGGCCGTCGCGGGCGGGCAGTGTCGGCGGCGGCAAATCAGCTGGCGCGATCGAGGCCAGCACGCCGTCGCCCAGATAGGCATCGGCGTCGGGTCGCCGCACCAAGCCGCTGTCGATCAGCGGCGCGTTGATCATTGGCGCCTCGGCGACGACATCCGGCGCTTCTGGCAGCGGCGCAACACGGACCCGCTGGATATCCTGTAACAGCCCATAGCCGCCATACCCCAGCCCAACGATCAGAGCCAGCAGGGCAAATGCCGAAGTTACTCCGCCGAGGCTGATCCGAGCGCTCAATCGAACCGGACCTGATGTCATCGCGAATCGTGATTGGTTTAACCCGGTCCCGAACGCTGATCCCGCAGCCATGATGGCCTGCAAACCACCGGTCTGTGCCGATCGATCGGATCCAGACAACGCCGAGCCTGGAGAGCGGAAACCCGATTCGGCGCAGAAACGGCTATAGCAGGCCTCCGGATCTAGACCCAGATAGCGGGCGTAGGAGCGAACATAGCCAGCCACCACGCTATCGTTTGGGAAACTGTCGAGATCGCAATCCTCGATTGCGCGGATCACATTGGCCTTGATGCGGAGATCGCTTTCAGCGTCGAGAAGAGTACGGCCAAGAGACGCACGTTCACCACGCATCTCGTCGCCGAGCGTGACCTCGTATGCATCATATCCCCGAAGCATCATTCGGGCAGCTCCCACTAGGCGTTGCGCCAAATCGTTTTCAGGTTTTTCCCCGCCCGTCAACTCAAGGCGAGTATTGCAGACAAAGGCAATCTTTTCAATCGGCGTTACCATGTTTCAAGCACGATTTTGTCTGATCGGGGCTCTTTTTAACGAGAATTCTATCCATAGAGCATCAAGAGCCCGCAGTAACTGGTCCATCATGTCCGCGTCATGTACCGGCGAAGGGGTAAAACGCAGCCGCTCAGTGCCCCGCGGGACGGTCGGATAGTTGATTGGTTGGGCATAGATATCCCAATCCGCCAGCAGCCGGTCCGACAACGCCTTGCAGACCACTGGATCGCCGACGAGGATCGGTACGATATGGCTCGGGTTGTCGATCACTGGCAGGCCAATTTCGGCCAACGCCGCCTTCAGCGCCCGGGCACGATCCTGGTGGCGCTGGCGGAGCATCTGGTCGCCCTTCAGCGCTTGCACGCTGACCAGCGCTCCGGCGGCGATGGCTGGCGCCAGCGAAGTGCTGAAGATAAACCCCGGCGCGAAGGATCGGATGGCATCAACCAGCGGCGCGCTGCCGGCGATATAGCCGCCCTGCACGCCGAACGCCTTGGCCAGCGTGCCGTTGACGATGTCGATCCGGTCGGCCAACCCCTGGGCTTCGGCCAGGCCGCCGCCGCGTGGGCCATACATGCCGACCGCATGGACCTCGTCGAGATAGGTCAGGGCGCCGTATTTAGCCGCCAAGTCGCAGATCTCGGCCATTGGGCCGAAATCGCCATCCATCGAGTACACCGACTCGAACGCGATCAGCTTCGGCGCATCGGCCGGTGCGGATGCGAGCAGTTCCTCAAGATGGGCAACGTTGTTGTGGCGCCAGATGTGCTTTTCGCAACGACCGTGGCGGACGCCCTCGATCATCGAGGCGTGGTTCAGCGCGTCCGAAAAAATAATCAATCCGGGCAGCAGCTTGGGCAGGGTCGCTAGCGCCGCCTCATTGGCGTTGTAGGCCGAGGTGAACAGAAGCGCCGCGGGTTTGCCGTGGAGATCGGCCAGCGCCTCCTCCAATGCCACATGGTAATGCGTGGTGCCGGAGATGTTGCGGGTGCCACCGGAGCCAGCCCCGGCACTGTCGACGGCCCGCTTCATCGCGTCCAGCACCGCCGGGTTCTGCCCCATGCCCAGATAGTCATTGCCACACCAGACCGTAATCCGCCGCTCGGTACCGTCAGCCTGGCGCAGCAATGCGTAGGGGAAGGCGCCGCGCAGGCGCAGGATATCCATAAACACGCGGTAGCGCCCCTCGGCCCGCAGCCCGTCGAGGGCCTCGGTAAATTTGCTGTTGTAATCCATCGTCACATCCCCGGGTCGCTTCCCTGGCCTGCTCAACGATACCTGGCGGTCGGGATGATATCCAAACCGCGCGGGGACGCGCTGACGAAGTCGTTTATAGCGCCGCGAGAGGGGGATTGCAGCAAAAAGGCTAACCGCCGTTGCTACCAATGGCCGCGCCAGGCCTGTCGAGCCTGGTTGTCGGGCTGGTTTTCGATCTGATGTTCGGATTGCGCGGCCCAGTATTTCGGCGGAGCTCAGTAATTTGACCGGGGCTGGTACTCTGGTAGGGCGTGCCGCAAGCGTGGGCGAATCGGGCAACATGGCTTAGTAGATGTACCTGACTTCCTCGGTCCAGTATCGCTCGACCGACCGCAGGTCACGGTTCATCCCCGATATACCCTCCGCCCGGAGCCTATCGCTGGCGGCCAACTCGCTGGCGTGACGACCGAACAGATCGGCGACGACGCGGTGCACTTCCTTGCCCTGATCGGTCAGCTGCACCCGGACCGAGCGGCGATCGATATCGCAGCGCTGATGGTCGATATACCCGGCCTCGACCAATTTCTTGAGATTGTATGAGACGTTCGAGCCCTGATAGTAACCACGACTCTTCAGCTCGCCCGCGGTCATTATCTTATGGCCGATGTTGAACAGCAGCAGCGCCTGCACCGCATTAATCTCGAACCGGCCCAGCCGCTCAAACTCGTCCTTGATGACGTCGAGCAGCAGCCGATGCAATCGCTCGATCAGAGCCAGCGCTTCTAGGTACCCGGACGTCAGGTCGCTGTTGGCGTCATCCTCATAGGGGGGGCAAGGACTGCACTGTTGCTCATTCCGGTCTCCGCTTCGTGGCTAGTCCCGGCGTGGCGGAACCACGTTCGGTCGAGTCAAGGAACAGGATGGGAATAAAACAGAAATAGAGCGTTAACACAGAGCGATAAAGTTCAATATCGCGCCAGTTCTCCGATTAAATCTCGCCGCGCAGCAACTTGATGACCCCGGAGAAATCACGCTCGCCCTGCCCGGCGAGCTCCATCAGCGAATAGATCTGCGTCGCCTGCGCGCCCATCGGGGTATGCGCGCCGGCCGCCTGCGCCGCCTGCATGGCGATGCGCAGATCCTTCAGCATCAGGGCCGCGGCGAACCCCGGCTGGTAGTCGCGGTTGGCGGGCGAGGCCGGCACTGGGCCGGGCGCCGGGCAGTAGTCGTTCAGCGACCAGCAACTCGCCGTCGCGGTCGACGAAATATCATACAGCTTCTGTGCTTCCAGCCCTAACTTCTCAGCCAGGTTGAAACCCTCGGAGACGGCGATCATCTGGATCGCCAGCATCATGTTGTTGCAGATCTTGGCGGCACATCCGGCCCCGGCGGCCCCGGCATGGAAAATATTCTTGCCCATCGCCTCCAGCACCGGTCGGGCGGCGGCGAAAGCCGTCTCGCTGCCGCCGACCATGAAAGTCAACGTCCCGGCGGTGGCGCCACCAACGCCGCCCGACATCGGACTGTCGATCATCATCTGACCGCGCGCCTCGGCCTCGGCAATGACCGCGCGGGCGGTATCGACGTCAATCGTCGAGCAGTCGATGAAAACGGTTCCCGGCGCGGCGGCGGCGAGAATGCCAGCCTCGCCCATATAGACCCCGCGCACATGCTTTGCCGCTGGCAGGGCGGTGATCACCACCTGCGCGCCCTCGGCTGCCGCGCTTGCGCTACCGGCGCGGCTGCCGCCATCGGCCTCCAGCGCGGCACAAGCCGCCTCCGACAAGTCAAAGCCGCTGACCTGATGCTCCGCTTTGAGAAGATTACGCGCCATCGGCAATCCCATGTTGCCGAGTCCGATGAAACCGATCTTCGCCATCTGTAAATTCCCCTGAATCGCGCCGACACCTGACACCAAGCCAGTTGCGGAGCGGTTTACCCGTTGCCGATCAGCCGCGACCATGCGGTAATCAACCGTTTCTTACCCCATCCGCAAAGGCAAATCAGCCCGTTGATCGATCCTCTCACAATCTTCATCGTCGCAGGCACCTTCCTGCTGGCCGGAACCGTCAAGGGGGTCATCGGGCTTGGCTTGCCGACTGTCTCGTTGGCACTGCTGACCGCAACCCTGGGGCTGCAACCGGCGATGGCCCTGATGCTGGCGCCGTCGTTCGCCACCAACCTGTGGCAGGCGGTGACCGGTGGCTACGAGCGCGCAATCCTCAGGCGCCTGTGGCCATTCCTTTTGGCGGCAACGGTGACAATCTGGGTCGGCGCGGCGGTATCGGCCCCAATCGGTGTGGCGATGTTGTCAGCACTGCTCGGCGGATCGCCGGTGGTCTATGCAGCAATCGGACTGGGGCGGGCACATTTCACATTGCCAGCGCGAGCCGAGCGATGGGCCGGACCGCTGGCGGGCTGCGTCAACGGCATTCTGACCGGCATGACCGGGTCTTTCGTGGTGCCCGGAGTGCCCTATCTTCAGGCGCTCGGGCTACCGCGCGACATGCTGATCCAGGCCATGGGAGTGCTGTTCACGCTATCGACCGCGGCGCTGGGGCTGGCACTGGCGGCGCGCGGTTTGCTGAACGCCGATCTGGGCCTGCAATCGGTTGCGGCGATCCCACCAGCCTTGGTCGGCATGGTGCTGGGCCGCCGGTTGCGGGTTCGGCTGTCCGAGGCGACGTTCCGCAAAGCCTTCTTCACCGTGCTGCTGGCACTGGGGCTGTACATCGTCGCCCGCTCGCTGTGGTGAACGTCAGTCGGTGATCCCGCTGCGCTGGCGCAACAAATCGATCATCGCCCGATGCAAATCGGGCACCACCCGCGCGCCGGTGACCCAGTAATAAAGATCCCAATCGTTCTCCTCGAGCAGGGCCTCATAGGCATCCATCGCCGCGTCCTCAAGCCCGGCCAGATCGCTATCGGCAAAGCCGCCAAGGATCAGGTCCATTTCCCTGGTCCCGCGCCGCCAGCTCCGCATGCTGAGGCGTTTGATCCGGATCTCGCGCGTCTCCGTCATGACCTGTCCTCTGGCCACAACCACGCCGCCCCGATCACTCCCGCACTATCGCCAAGGCGGTTTTTCAGGATCGGAGTCTCGAACACATCCGAGAAGACATGGGGGCGCATCGCCTCGGGCAGCTGGTCGTATAGGTGATCGAGATTAGACAGCCCCCCGCCCAGCACGATCGCGTCTGGGTCGAGCAGGTTGACAACTGTAGCCAGCGCCCTGGCGACGCGGTCGACATGGCGCTCCAGCGTCGCCTCGGCCTGGGCGTCTCCCGATGCCGCGTTGGCCGCGATGGCGGGCGCATCGAGGGTCTGACCGGTGGCACGGTAGTGGTCGGCGCGAAGGCCGGGACCCGAGCACCAGGCTTCGATGCAGCCCTCGCGACCGCAATAGCAAGTTGGCGCTTTGAGGTCGGCTGTGTTTAGCGCAGGCAGGCGGTTGTGTCCCCACTCGCCGGCAATCAGGTTGCGGCCCGCGATCAGTTGGCCCCCGGTGACAATGCCGCCGCCGACGCCGGTACCGAGGATCACGCCGAAGACGGTTGGCACCCCTTGCCCGGCTCCGGACCTAGCCTCGGCCAGTGCAAAGCAGTTTGCGTCGTTCTCGATCCGCACCGGGCGACCCAGCGCCTCGGCCAGGTCACGGTCGAAGTCGCGGCCGTTCAAGACGGTCGAATTGGCGTTGCGCACCAACCCGGTCGCCGGCGACAGCGAACCAGGGATACCGATGCCAACGGCGGGCACGCGCACACCCGTGCGCGTCTCAATGGCGGCGACCAGTTCGGTGATGCCCCGAACGATGCCTTCATAGCCGCCCTGCGGTGTGACGATCCGCTGCCGTGCCAGCACTTCGCCGCTCGGCGAAAGTGCGACCGCCTCGGTCTTGGTGCCGCCGAGATCGACGCCGATGCGCATGGTGTTGCGGAGACCTCAGGCCGTATCGATACCCGGTTCGCTTTTAGGCCAATTCCGTCATTTCACGGAGCCGCTTCTCGAGCTTCGCGAGGCGGTCGTTGGTCCGCAAATTGCCGACCCGGATGTCGCGGATCTCGCCGAGCAGCGCCGACAGCTCCGCCGAGATAGTCTTGCCGTCACCACGCATCATCGGGCCGCCTTCGCCCTCGCCGGTCAGCAACCAACCCATTGAAACATTGAGAAACCCCGCCAGCATCTGCAACCGGTTGGCGCGCGGCTCGGAGCGGTCGGATTCCCAGTTCTCGATGGTCGGCGTGCGCAGGCCGAGCCGCCGGGCCAGTTGTTCCTGGGTCAGGTTCTGAGCTTCGCGGGCCACCGCCAACCGGTCGCCGAAGGTCGCGGCGCCCTCGCTGTAATCGTCCATTTCAAGGTTCCCTTGAGTCATCTTTGAAACTCTCCGTTTAACATCGCCTCACCCCTAACGCATCGCGCGGGCTGGCGGAACCGGGCACAAGGCCGCATGATCTGGGTGGCCCGGCACCGGAATGCAGGTCAATCTATCGCGCAACGCAGCGATAAGGGGCAATCTCGTGGCCGACCTTAGCAGAACCGGAACCGACCTGTCGACCCGCGCCTGGGTCGAACTGCTCCTGCTCTCGCTGATCTGGGGCGGCATTTTCTTCTCGGTCGCCATTGCGATGCGCGAGATCGGGCCGATGACAGCAGTGCTGCACCGGGTCGGCTGGGCGGCGCTACTGCTGTGGCTGGTGGTGGCGGCGCGCCGGCTGCCATTGCCACGCGATCCCCGCCTGTGGGGCGCATTCCTGGTGATGGGGTGCCTGAACAACGTCATCCCCTTCACCCTGATGACCTGGGGTCAAACCCAGATCGGCACCGGGTTGACCTCGATCTTCAACGCCATGACGGCAGTCTTCGGCGTGCTCGTCGCTGCCGTTTTCCTGCGCGACGAGCCACTGAGCGCCCGGCGTGTGGGCGGAGTTCTGCTCGGATTCATTGGCGTTGTGGTGATCAAGAGCATCGACCGGCTGGGCGCGGTGGATCCGCAAGTGCTCGGCTCCTACGCGGTACTGGCTGGCGCTATGAGTTATGCTTTCGCCGGAGCATGGGCGCGCCGCACCATGCGCGGCCAACCGCCCGAGGTAGCGGCGGCGGGAATGCTGACCGGCTCGACATTGGTGATGGTGCCGCTGGTGCTGGCAACCGAAGGCATCCCCAGTCTGTCCCTGTCGGCGCCGACCTGGGGCGCGATCGGCTACTATTCCGTGGTGGCAACGGCGGGCGCCTACCTGCTGTATTACCGCGTGCTGGCAATGGCCGGGTCCGGGAACCTGCTACTGTGCACGCTGATCATCCCACCGGTGGCGATCCTGCTGGCCGTGGCGTTCCTGGGCGAAACTCTGCAGCCCCAGGCGCTCGTGGGGTTTGCCCTGATCGCCGCCGGACTGGCGGTGATCGACGGGCGGTTGCTGCGGCGACGGCGGGCGGCGCGGACTTAGCCAACCACTGTCATTGGCCCCCTCCGAACATCCATCAACGTGAAACTGTTTCTCCGGCCACGCGGCCTGCCAGAACCCAGTAAATTGCGCCAGCAAGCGCGGCTACTGGCACTGCGACTATGAATTCGACCCTGGAAATTGACGAAGAAACGGTTCCGTAGATCATCCACAGAAAAATGTGGACCCAGAGGCGGCGAACATCGAAGCGGTCCATCGCAAAATGAATGATGGACACCGTGAAAATTATAGCCAAATCGTAATAAAAATAACGGATCAGATGCAACATTGTGGCAAGGACTGCATCGTACACCAGCCTGTCACTAAACTCTCCCGGCTCGAAGTATCTCAAATGAATCTCAATGACCGCGGCCCAGAAAATCCAGCCACAGAAGGTGCTTGCCGACAATATTCGAAGGAACCGCAATAGCCCTGCCCGCATGACCTAATCTCCATAACGCGAATCCGGCCCGTCAGTTTGACCAAGAGTACCGGATTTTTCCAATCTCAGGCAGGATAGGCGAAACTGGCTGTCGCGCATACCGGAACGTGCTCACCCAACCCCTTGCCGATCCGCCCCTCCAGGCGTAGAACGCCTCTGCCCTTCCGACCCAGCCGCTCAGGAGCACCCCCATGGCCTTCCTCGCCGACACCCTCGCCCGCGTAAAACCCTCGCCGACCATCGCGATCTCGACCAAGGCGGCGGAACTGAAGGCGGCTGGCAAGGACGTCATCGCGCTCAGCGCCGGTGAGCCGGATTTCGATACGCCGGACAACATCAAAATCGCTGCCAAAGCGGCCATCGACGCGGGCAAAACCAAATACACCGCGCCCGACGGCATTCCCGAGCTGAAGAAGGCGATTTGCGCCAAGTTCAAGCGTGAGAACGGGCTCGACTACAAGCCCTCCCAGGTGTCGGTCGGCACCGGCGGCAAGCAGGTACTGTTCAACGCCCTGATCGCAACCCTGAACCCGGGCGACGAGGTGATCATCCCGGCGCCCTACTGGGTCAGCTACCCCGACATGGTGCTGCTGGGCGGCGGCACTCCGGTGCCGGTCGAGGCGTCCATGGAGACGGGCTTCAAGCTGACCCTCGACCAGTTGGAATCGGCGATCACGCCAAAAACCAAATGGCTGATCTTCAACTCGCCCTCCAATCCTTCCGGTGCCGGCTATACTTGGGACGAGGTGAAGGGGCTGACCGATGTGTTGATGCGCCACCCCCATGTCTGGGTGCTGACCGACGACATGTACGAGCATATCGCCTATCCGCCGTTCAAATTCTGCACCCCGGCCCAGGTCGAGCCCGGCCTCTATGACCGGACCCTGACGATGAACGGGGTCTCGAAGGCCTATGCGATGACCGGCTGGCGGATCGGCTATGCCGCCG
>Ga0307380_10003494_pt1 | contig 21666 bp, 17 predicted proteins | sample UN3MG_FD_202239 | JGI IMG/M metagenome (GOLD analysis project Ga0307380, IMG submission 202239) | Soil microbial communities from Risofladan, Vaasa, Finland - UN-3 | ecosystem: Environmental > Terrestrial > Soil > Coastal area > Acid sulfate soil | place: Finland: Risofladan, Vaasa | collected... | reverse complement strand
ACTGCTAAAACAATATCAACTCTATCATTTATTATAAATAGAACGTTATTTTTTTTACAAAGTTCACCTATTTCTTTTGCCTCTTTTATCATATCTCCTGTACTTCCCCCTTTTTCTCTATATTGAATTATTTTAACGCCCGCTCGTATAGCAGACTTAACATCTTCCAGGATAGTTTTTCTAGTTAGCCTGGAGTCAGTTATAAAGTATAAATCCATATCTTCTAGTTTTTCTTTCATTTATTCCCTTTTCTCTATTTTTATCATTTCTTCTATTTTGTTTTTATCAAGGTTAAAAATTTCATCAAAGAAAATAGTTTTATAGGAAGCTGGACCTTTAGCTGTTTTGGCTGCCAGTTCACCAGCTATACCAATAAAAGAAAGAGCATTTGTGGAAGCTAGTGCATAGTCTTTTTCAACAGCGGCAAATGTTCCTATTGCTGAGGCAGCCATGCAGCCTGAACCAACAAAACTGCTCATCATATCATTACCATTTTTACAAATATAGGTATCTTTTCCGTTTGATATAATATCTTCCTTTCCAGTTATCACCACGGTTAGATTTCTTTCACTTGCTAATTTTTTTGATATTTCTACCAGATTTCCTTTTACTGATATTGCTTCTACTCCTTTTGTTTCTGCCTCTGCTCCGGCTATTATTCCAATCTCTGAAGAGTTTCCCTTTAGAACTGAAATTTTTACTTTTTCTAAAATTTCTATTGCTTTATTTGTTCTTAAGTCTGTCGCGCCAGCTCCAACTGCATCCAGGATTACAGGAATGTTTCTTTCATTTGCTTTTTTACCTGCTAAAATCATTGATTCTACTAAATCTACTGTCAGTGTTCCAATATTTAAAACAAGAGCGTTAGATATGGAGGTCATTTGTTCAACCTCTTCTATTGCATGTGCCATAACAGGCAGGGCACCTATGGCTCTTACTATGTTTGCACAATCATAAATCGTTACCCAGTTTGTTATATGGTGTACTAGCGGTCTTTGTTCTTTTATTTTCCTTAAAGTTTCTGATATGCTCATAAAATTTCCCTTCTTGCTCAGATTTGTTAGTCTTGTTATTCATTTAAATTGATGTATCTTATAAAACTTGCGTTTTTTTCTTTCTTTATATACCTTCCCGATTTCAAGGAGTATTAAAAACTGCTATAAAAATAAAAAACTACTAACCTGACCGTTGATTAGTAGTTTACTTGTTTCTACTTTTCCTACGCTAGAATTATCTAGGTCAGGTTTAAAGGGTCGACGGTTTAATTAAGTAAACCGGCCTCTCAGCTTGATAAGCTCCCCCAAGTATTATAAATATTTAATTTTCAAAGAAATTTCTTTATAATATAAAAGAATAAAAATAACTAAAGTACTGAACCTAGTGGATATTACCATAAAAAGTTTATATTAACAACTATAAAAGGATAATATTCCAGCAGGAATTTAAGTACCAGGGTAGTGATTTAGGTGAAATTTACTGAAAGAAAAATGGAAATTTTAAAAGAGGTTGTTGATAGATTTATTGCAAAAGCTGATCCTGTCTCTTCAAGGAAGATAGCCCAGGGTTCAGAATTTGACCTGAGTTCGGCAACCATAAGAAAGGAAATGGCAGAACTTGAAGTGATGGGTTACCTGACTCACCCCCACACATCAGCGGGGAGAACACCTACGGATAAAGGCTATAGATTCTATGTAGATAATGTCATAAAAGAAGAGTTAGATTTAAGCGCTGATGATGGCGAAAGCAGTCCTGGCCTTGATATAACAATTAGCAAGTATATGGAAATAGAAACAATCCTGCAGAAGTCTGCGGAGATACTTGCTAAATTTACAAATTATCTGTCAATGATTGTAGCTCCAACAATTCAGCAAAGTAAATTTAAACATATCGAGCTTCTGAAATTTCATGGCGGAAATTTACTTATGGTTTTGATTACAGATACAGGGAGAGTTTATAAAAGAAGCTTCGTCCTTGGAGGCAAATATACGGATCTGGATTTGCAGGGAGTAACAAGTATTTTAAACTTGCAGCTCAGGGATAAAAAAATTATTGATATTGGTATGGAAGATATAAAAATACAGAAAGGTGATTCATATCTGATATTGCTGGTAAATAAAATTATTGAACTGATAAAAGAGTGTATTAAAGAAGATTTTCATTATAATAGAATTTTTATCCATGGTACATCAGCGATATTACAGCAGCCGGAATTTATTGACTTGAAAAAGATTCAGAATATTCTGCGGGTTATAGAAAATGAATATTTGCTTATGAAACTGCTTATGGATTTTTCCAGGGATAAAGATTTTATAGTAAAGATTGGTTCAGAATTATTTGAGGAAGGTACTGAAGACCTGAGCCTGATAGCATCGAAGTATAAAATTTATGGTAACTCTACCGGAGCAATAGGTGTTTTAGGACCAAAAAGAATGGATTATAGCAGAGTTATAAGAAATCTTAATCTTTTTAGAAAGAATCTTACAGAGATTTTTAACTCCAGGGCATAAGTGTTGAAATAAAATAGAAACTGGAAAAAAAAATCAAAATGGGTTATCATTTCTGCGCTATTATTTCATAAATCTTATAAACTTAGTTTTTATTTTGAGGTGATTTTAACCAGTGAGAAATAAAAAGGATTATTATGAGGTTCTGGGGCTATCCCGGGACTGTATTTTAACCGATATAAAGAGAGAATATAGAAATCTTGCCCGCAAGTATCACCCTGATGTAAATAACGGTGATCCAAAAGCAGAGGAAAAGTTTAAGGAAATTTCTGAAGCCTATGCTGTACTCAGCAATGAAGAGAAAAGAAGACAGTATGATCAGTTTGGATTCAGCAGAAATTTATTTGAAGATTTTGATTTCGGGAGTGTATTTTCAGAATTCGGCTTCATGGATATATTTGATAGATTATTTGGCACTGGTTTCGGCAGCACTTTTTCCACCAGACAGAGAAGCGGTCGTAGAGAAAGAGGCTCTGATGTAGGTGTTGAGATGAAAATTAGTTTTAAAGAGTCTGCATATGGAGTAAAGAAAGAGATTGAATATAATGCAGATGATGTTTGTGAGGTCTGTAAGGGAAAAGGCAGCACTGCTGATGATGGAATTATTACCTGTAGTGAATGCAGCGGTACGGGAAAGGTAAGGACTGCCAGGCAAACTCTTATCGGAAATATAATAACTACATCGACTTGCAGGGATTGTGGGGGCACCGGGAAAATAATAAAAGATCCCTGTGTAAAATGCAGGGGAAAAGGTTATCATAGAAGGAAGAAAAAAGTTAAATTAGATATTCCTGCCGGAGTACATGATGGGGACAGTCTTAGAGTCTCCGGTAAGGGAAACTCACTGGGCAAAGACTCTATAAATGGTGATCTGTTTGTAACTATAAGGGTAATGTCCTATCCTGGATTTAAAAGAGACGGAAATGATGTGCTGTCCAATATCGAGATATCGTTTGCTCAGGCTGCCCTTGGCTGCAGGTTAGAGGTTGAAACCCTTGATGGCAAAGAAGAAATAAATATCAAGCCTGGAACCCAGCCTAAAGAAAAGATTATCCTTAAGTCCAGAGGAATTATTGAGCTTAATGGATACAGGAGGGGTGACCATATAATTAATATAGATGTTAAGATTCCTGCTAAACTTACTAAAGAAGAAATAATACTACTAAAAAAATATGCTGACGGAAGAGAAGAGGCAGTCGATAGTGGAAGCCATGGTGTCTTCTCAAATATTAAAAATGCATTTAAAAAGTAAAACAATTTCTAAAAAATTACAAAAAATTCCTTTTTTATAGGATATTAGTCTAATTATAATTATCATTCAGGCAGTTTAAAAAATGAGTTATCCATATTTTTTTGTAAATTCCGGTAGTATTGAAGGAAATAGAATAAAAATTGAAGGAGAAGACTTAAACCACCTTATAAATGTGCTGAGAAGCAAAGCCGGGAATACTGTTTATATATCAGATAATACTGGCTATAAGTATAAAACTGAAATTATAGATATTAAAAAATCTACAACCATATTACTTATAAAAGATAAGAGGAAAATTGCAAAAAAAATCCCTCAGATTACTCTTTACCAGTGTATACTTAAAAAAAATTCTATGGAATTTGTTATCCAGAAGTCGACTGAAATAGGGGTAGATAGAATAATACCGGTTATAAGTGGAAGAGTAATTATAGATAAGAGAAAAATTGCCGGCAAAGTTGACAGATGGCAGAAAATTTCAAACAGTGCTTCAGAGCAGAGCAGGAGGGATTTTAAGTGCGAAATACTTTCCCCGGAAAATATTAATAGTATTAAAGTTTCAGATTACGATTTGTTTTATGTTCCTTACGAAGAAGGTTCCGGTAATGGTGGAGGTCTGGTAGAAGTTAGAAATGTTTCCAGAATTGGATATATAATAGGACCTGAAGGTGGTTTTGAAACAGGTGAATTAAATTTTTTAAAGGATAATGGAGCCAGAGAAATAAGATTTGGAAAAAATATTTACCGTTCTGAAACTGCGGCAATTTATTTTTTATCTGTACTGGATTATTTAACTGGAAATCAAACGTAAGAAAATGAAGTTTTCTGTAGATACACTTGGGTGCAAGATTAATCAAAGTGAATCAGATTTTATTGTAAAAGAATTGTTGAAAAAGGGGCTGGAGCCAGTTTCCTGGAGCAAGCACCCTGATTTCTGTATTATTAATACCTGTACGGTGACTTCCCGGAGTGACAGGAAAGCAAGACAGATAATCAGAAAGATAAAATCACAAAACAAAAACAGTAAAATAATTGTTACCGGCTGTTTTGTTGTTTTTAATAAGAAATTCCTGCAAGACTGCGACATTGATCTTATAGTAGAGAATAAAGATAAAAATAAAATACCGGATTTAATTGGAAGAATGGCTGCAGGCAGAAAGGACCTGGAAATGGAAAGTTTTAATTTTAAAAGTTGCCCCCAATTCAACCAGATGCATTCAAGGCCGCTGGTAAAAATCCAGGATGGATGTGAACAAAACTGCACCTACTGTATAGTTCCAAAAGTCAGGGGAAAATATAGAAGCATACCGCATAGAGAAATTTTAAATAAAATAATAGATTTGCAAAAAGATGGTTTTGAAGAAGTCGTCCTTACCGGTATCCATATTGGAAAATATGGGGTAGATTTCAGTACCGGCGGCCTGGGCAAAGGAAGTAAAATCAGCAGTTTAGCAAATTTGCTGGAAGAAGTTGTAAGAGAGACCAGTATAAAAAGAATAAGGATTAGCTCTATTGAAGTAAATGAAATCGACAGCAGGCTGCTTGATATTTTAAAAAGAAATAACGGACGTTTTGCAAGTCACTTGCATATTCCTCTTCAAAGTGGAAGTGACAGAATTCTTAAACTGATGGGAAGGCCATATACTGCGGAATATTATTTTAGAAAGATAAGGATGATAAACGGGATTTTCCCGGATATTGCGCTAACCACCGATGTAATGGCCGGCTTTCCCGGTGAAAGCGAAGAGGATTTCGCCAGGACAGTGAATATGATAAAAAGGATAGCTTTCAGCAAAATTCATGTTTTTAAGTTTTCAAAAAGAATGCATACACCGGCTTACGGGATGGATAACCAGGTCGGTGAAGAAATTAAATCCGAAAGAAGTAAGATTTTGAGGAATATAGGGGACAGACTAAGAAACAGTTATATCAAGAATTATATAGGAAAATTATTAAATGTTGTTTGCGAGGAAATGAATATTGAAAATAGCACAGTAAGCGGGACCTCTGAAAATTATATTAAAGTTTATTTTCCAATGGATAAAGAAAATTTTCCTTCTCTAAAAGGTAGGATATTAAGGATTGCTGTAAATTCTGAATATAATAATGGCCTATGGGGAGTAATAAACTAAAGAATTAAAAACGGGGTATCTTACTGAATTATAAATTTCGAAAAGTTGTAAAAATCTTAAAAAATAGTATAATCTCCCACTTAGGATAAGATTGGTTGAAAAAAAATTACATTAAAATTAATAAAATAAAAAATGCAATGGAAGATTGTCTTTTTTGCAAAATTTCAAATAAAGAAATAGACAGTAATATAGTATTTGAGAGTGATAATATTCTAATATTTAAGGATATATCGCCAAAAGCACCGGTGCACCTTCTGGCTGTCCCCAAAGAACATATTAGTTCCATTCTGGAAATTGATAAGCTGGACTGTAAGTTATTAAAAGAATTAATGGAAGCAATCAGCAGGGTAGCAATGGAGATGAGGCTGGACAAGGAGGGATTCAGGGTAGTCATCAACACTGGCAGCGGTGCCGGGCAGAGCGTAAATCATCTGCATTTTCATATATTGGGAAAAAGAAAATTTAATTGGCCCCCCGGTTAAAATTTTTAATGATTCACATAATTTACCTGTTATGCAGCTTCTAATTAATTTATTTAATAATGTTATAAAAAAGAAATCTTTAAAAAGGAGGGGCTTTTGTCTCCAGTAAAACAAAAGTTAAGCATTGATTTTAAAGGCGGGCATTCAATGGCAGAATTAATTGGTGATAGGGATGAGTTGCTTCAGCTTATTGAGAGAAAATATAACGTAGAGATCTTTGTATTGGGAAATAATCTGGAAGTATCAGGGAAGAATAAAAATGTAAAAGAGGTCACAAGACTAATAGAAGAATTAGCGTTACAGATAAATCTTGGACAGAAATTAAATTCTGAGAAAGTTAGCGACTCAATAAAAATTATGGAAGATAAATCAGATTTAAAACCACATGAAATATTTAAAGACAGTATTGTGGTAAATAGTGGAAAGAAAATTAAACCGCGTACAGAAGGTCAGAAAAAATATATTGAAGCGATTAAGGAAAATACAATTGTTTTTGTAATAGGGCCGGCTGGAACAGGGAAGACTTATCTGGCTTTAGCTTTGGCTGTTGAAGCTTTAAAGGAAAATAAAGTAGGGCGGATAATTTTAATAAAACCTGTGGTTGAAGCAGGCGAAAAGCTGGGGTTTCTGCCAGGGGACATGTACGATAAGGTAAATCCCTACTTGAGACCTTTATATGACGCTTTATATGAAATGCTGGATATTGAAAAATTTCAGCAGTATCGGGATATGGGTATTATCGAAGTAGTACCTCTAGCCTATATGAGAGGAAGGACTTTAAATGATTCCTTTATTATTCTTGACGAAGCTCAAAATACATCCCCGGAACAAATGAAGATGTTTCTTACCAGATTAGGATTTGGCTCCAAGGTAGTTGTAACCGGCGATATTACACAGATTGACTTACCTAGTGATAAAGAATCTGGCCTAATTATAATAAAAAAAATTTTGATGGGAATACATGGGATTGAGTTTGTATACCTTAGTTCAAAAGATGTGGTCAGACATGAATTGGTACAGAGGATCGTAGATGCCTATAAGGTTTATGGGGAAAGAATTAAAGAATAATTTTATAGTATAATTTACATTGGATTAAAATGATAGCCAGAAATAAAAATAACAAAGAGCTTCCAAAAACTGAAAATGGGAAGCTAGAAAAAACGAAGGATTTTATTAATAAATATTTTTCATTCGGGAGTAAAATTGCTCAAAGAATGTATATATTTATTTTAACCCTGGGTCTGGTGGTAGCTATTCTTACATATAGCTATTCTCCTGATATTGGTATAGAGCTGGGAAAACCCAGTCCAAGAACCATTAAGGCAAGTAAGGGTATAGAATTTGAGGATGTTGAAAAAACCGAAGAAGATAAAAATAAAAACGAAGCAGGGGTAGAAGATGTATATGTTTATGATATAAATGTTTTAAATGGTGAAGAAGGAGCCCTTTACCAGATAAGGTATTTTTACCTGCTAACCAGTATAGTCCAGAAAAAAGAAGATAAAACTTTTGAAGAAAAAGTTGATTATATGACCAATCTTCTGGGTAGCAAGTACCCTGAATCCATTATTTCTCTGGCGCTTAATCTATCAGTAGATGATCTTAATATGCTTTTAACAAAAACCCAGGATATAGCCAGGGAAATAATGAAAGAAGAAATAAAGCCAACTGAAGTGGATTTTGCCAGGAGTGAAGCCTCCAGGCTGGTTGAAGCAGGTAAGGATATAAAACCCGAAAACATTCCTGTAATAACAGATGTGCTGGAAAAAAATATTCAACCTACAGCAGTATTTAATCCTGCTGCCACTGAAGAGGAAAGGGAAGAAGCCAGATTAAACACCAGTCCCTATATGGTAACTATACTTGAAGGCCAGACAATTGTTTTTGAGGGAGAAATTATAAACGATAACGATATTCTTATATTAACTAAATTTGGTTTGCTCCAGACGGGTTTTAACTGGAAAAGGCTGCTGTATATATTCTTTATATCTTCTGTGATTCTGGTACTATTTGGATTTTATATTTACAAATTTAATTTAAAAATCTTTAATAATACAAAGAAAATAGTCATAATTGCACTTCTGATGATCATATTTACAGCGCTAATAAAGGCGCTTACCATACTTTCATCCATACATTTAAATTTCTGGAATTATTTATTTCCAATAATAGCAGCGTCGCTTATTTGTACCATTTTATTTAATGAACGTATGGGAGTGATGTTGACTGTCTGTCTGGGAATATTTGCAGGTATTGCAACTGATTTTGATTTCAGTATAGCCATTGTCTATATACTGGGAGGTATTTTTTCTACGTATATGGTATCAAAAGTTTCTCAGAGATCTGCAGTAATGAGGGCCGGATTTATAAGCTCGCTTGTTCTTGCTTTTTTATTTTTAACCATCAATCTTATCGGCGGGGAAATAAAGACAATTGCTCTGTATACTGTACTTGGAGTGGTCAATGGTATTATTTGTGCTATTATTGCCATAGGTTTTCTGCCATTTATTGAATCTACTTTTAATATTGTAACCGCAATGGGGCTGCTGGAGCTTTCCAATACCGACCAACCATTGCTGAAGGAATTGCTTATATCGGCACCCGGTACTTATAATCACAGCATTCTTGTGGGGCATCTCGCAGAAAGCGCAGCAAAATCCATAGGTGCTGATTCACTGTTGGTGAAGGTTGCAGCGTTGTACCATGACCTTGGAAAAATGAAAAGGCCTGAATATTTTTATGAGAACCAAAAGGATATTGAAAATATCCATGACCGCTTAAATCCTTCTTTGAGCAGGCATATAATATCAAATCACATAAAAGATGGTCTGGATATGGCAGTAAAAAATAAAATCCCCAGAAAAGTTTTAAATATTATCTCCCAACATCATGGGAATTCGATAATAATCTATTTTTATGAGAAACAGAAAGACAGAGAATTAATTACTAACGGCAGCTCAAATGGTCTTAAAGAACATTTCCGTTATCCGGCAAGAAAACCACAGAGCAAGGAGGCAGCAATTCTTATGCTGGCAGATTCAACAGAAGCTGCAGTAAGATCTATCGATAAGATGACTCCTAAAAAAATTGAAAAAATGATAAATGACATATTTGAAGATAGATTGAAAGATGGTCAGCTGAATGAGACCGATATGACTGTTAAAGAAATAAATACAGTCAAAGACACTTTAATTGACGGACTTATGTCTATTTATCATTCCCGGCTTTCATATACAGAATCCAATTCAAAAACAAAAGCGGATTTAGAAGCGAAAGTGGAGACAAAATGAAAGTTACACTGATTAACAATCAAAGTAAAATAAAATTGGATCTGGATTTGATAAAAGAGGTTGCAGCATATATTTCAGATAAGTTTGATAAGGATTTAAAAAGTGAATTAAATATTGTTTTTTCAGATGGGAAAGAAATAAGGAAATTAAATAAAAAATACAGGAGAATAGATAGGGAAACTGATGTGCTGTCTTTTTCATATATTTCTGATAAAGATAAGATAAGCCCGGGGGCAAGTACTTATACTGTAGGGGAAATAATTATTTGTCCTGAAGTTGCGCAGTCCAATATTTTAAAACAGGATGAAAACTGGAATCTGAATCTGGAGATAATTTTGCTGATAATACACGGCATACTGCATATATATAATTATGACCACGAGGAAGAAAAAAATAGAATAGATATGGAAAGTATCCAGGATAGTTTAGTATCTGACACAAGAAGAACTTTTAAACTCTAATTTTTTTCATCATAAATTATTCAATCCCAAACTACTCAAAACTACGGATGCTGCTATTGACAAATAATGTAAAATTGATACTAGATATGTCTTTTTTTTAAATTTTAAAATAAATATTAGTTTCTAGTATGAACAGTATATTTATACAGGAGATAAAAGGTGTTGACTGGAAATTGGTAAGCAGGATTGGAAAATTAGAAAAAAAGAATCTGGGAAGCAAAGCTTCAATAAACCAGTGGGTAATACCGGTAATAATAAGGTATGGAAAATTTATTGTAGCTCAAAAAAGTAGTGATGGCTCTGATATTATTGGAGTATGCGAGCTTATAAGAAGCTGGAAAGATAAGAATACAGCTTTTATTCATTCTTTTTATATTGACAAAGAATACAGAAAAAAAGGCATCGGCAGGATGCTTCTGGGAAAAGTAATTGATATTTTAAAAAACGATGATTTTAAGGAAATAGAATTAACCGTTGATCCTGGCAATAAGGCTGCTAGCCAACTTTATAAGGATTTTGGTTTTAAAAAAATTATCTTGAGGAAAAATGAATATGGTAGAGGAGTGGACCGGGATTTAATGAGATTAAAGCTATAATGAATAAAAACAGTTTTAAATCTGGTTTTTTGGCTATTGATTATAAAAATATTATTAGTTATAGATAAATAAAGGTGAGTGGTAAAAACGTTAACTAAAGAGCAATTAGCAAAGACTATTGATCAGACATTACTTAATCCTATTGCAACTACAAAGGATATAGAACAGTTATGTATTAATGCTAAAAAAAATCATTTTGCAGCAGTGTGTATTAATCCTACTTATATAGCACAGGCAAAAAAAATATTGGCCGACACCGATGTAAAAATTTGCTCTGTAGTAGGCTATCCGCTGGGGGCAAATACTATAGAAACAAAGGTCTTTGAAGCAAGGAATAATGTAAAAAAAGGTGCAGACGAGCTGGATATGGTAATAAATTTAGGAGCTGTGAAAAGCGGTAATTATGAGTATGTTGAAAGAGAAATCAAAATAGTTGTTAACGTGATAAGGCGTGAACAAATAGCAGAATATAACAAGCATATTAATATCAAGGTCATAATCGAGACCGCAATTTTAACCAGGGATGAAATTAAAAAAGTGTGTGCAATTATTGAGAGATCTGGCGCAGATTTTGTGAAGACATCTACCGGGTTTGGTGTAAGAGGTGTAGAACTTGATGATGTCAGGCTGATAAGAGAAATTGTTACCAGGAATATAGGAGTTAAAGCATCAGGCGGAATAAGAACATTTAAAGATGCACAGGCGCTTATAGATGCCGGAGCAACAAGACTGGGAACCAGCAGTGGAATAAACATAATCAAAGAGTACAGTGCTATTTTTAATAAATAAAAAATGCCATCTTATAAAGCTAAGGCTATTATTTTAAAATCATATAAACTGGGAGAATCAGATAAAATAGTTAAAATGTACTCCCAGGATGGAGATATAATAAATGCAGTAGCTAAAAGCGCCAGGAAGATCCGCAGTAAATTTGGGGGAAGGCTTGAGCTTTTTAATCTTGTTGATCTGGAGCTTTCAACAGGCAGGAATCTGGATATTATAAATCAGGTAGAAATAATAAAAAGTTTTAAAAATATTGCTTCAGATTTTTACAAATTTGTCTTCTGTGAAATCATAAGCAAAATTATCTTAAAAACACAGGTCTCCGGCGGAGACTCTTCCCAACTTTTATTTAAATTAATTTATATCTGTTTTAACGAGATCAACAATCTGGATCCGGAAGATGTCGTCTCTCTAAAGAAGACTATGTGTTTTTTCGGAATTAAGTTTTTAAGAATTACAGGCTATGTACCTTTGCTTGAAAACTGCAGCAAGTGCAATCAGAAATTAAAAAATTTATACTCTTTCCATAAAAATAAAATTTATTTTTCAGTTAGATATGGAGGGATTCTTTGCAGGAAATGTGCAGATTCTTCAGGAGGTATGGAAGTCCTGGGTGCATCAGATTACAGGTTTTTATATGATTTATTTAATCTCAAACTCGAAGATTTTAGAGATTTAGAGGTAGGTCTTCCAACACTTAAAAGGGTGTATAAACTGATAGAAAACTATATTATTTACCATACTGAATGCAATGTGGAAAGTTTTAAATATTTTAAAAAAATAGGACTGTAAGCAGTTTAAAACTTTTTTTACTTTTTTATTATAAATTCCAGCTTCTAGAGTGCATACTTTTAAGCGTTAAACTATAAAAAACAACATATCATTAATTTCTATATGAAATAAGATGAAATTACCGGTGATAATTGCCTGGCAAGAGCAGAAAATTTCTGTTTTGCTCCAATGTTTTGATCCAGTTTAATTGACTATTAAAATTAATGTTATTAAAATAAGGAACTATGAATTTCCAGGATATTATTTTTAACCTGCAAAAATACTGGTCAGATAATGGCTGTATTATAAAGCAGCCGATGGACCTGGAAAAGGGTGCGGGAACATTCAACCCGGATACTTTCCTGCGGTGTTTGGGCCCTGAACCATGGAATGTTGCTTATGTTGAGCCCAGCAGGAGACCTACAGACGGTAGATATGGTGAAAATCCTTTCAGAACCCAGTTTTATTATCAGTTTCAGGTACTGTTAAAACCATCTCCTGATGATGTAATAGAACTTTATCTTGGTTCTCTTGAGAGTCTGGGTATTAATTTAAAATTGCATGATATAAGGTTTGTTGAGGATGACTGGCAATCTCCAACTATAGGTGCTGCAGGACTGGGCTGGGAAGTATGGGCTGATGGAATGGAAATAACCCAGTTTACCTATTTCCAACAGATGGGAGGCTTTATGCTCAAGCCTGTCTCGGCAGAGATCACTTATGGTTTGGAGCGGATTGCTATGTACCTGCAGGACAAGGATAGTTTCTGGGATCTAAAATGGTCTGACGGGATCTCCTACGGGGATTTGCATCTTGAATCTGAGAAACAGTGGTCGGTTTATAATTTTGAAGTAGCCAGTGTAAGTATGCTTCTGGATTTGTTTAAGAAATATGAAAAGGAATTTGAAAGAGTTATTGACAGAGGACTTATCTTTGTAGGATGCGAATATGTAATTAAATGTTCACATATTTTTAATTTGCTGGATGCAAGAGAGGCAATAAGCGTAGCGGAGAGGACTTCTTATATTGCCAGAGTTAGAAATCTTGCCAAAATTTTATGTTCTGCCTATCTTAAAAAGAGAGAGGAAATGGGATACCCGCTACTTAAAAAGGAATAGAAAATAATTATGAGAAAAAATTTAGTTTTTGAGATTGGAACTGAAGAACTACCTCCTTCATGTACTGGAGAAGGAGTTAGCGGACTTAAGGAAATTCTTGAAAATAAACTGGCTGAAAATAGATTAGAATTTGAAGATATTCAAACTTACAGTTCGCCAAGAAGGCTGGTTGCTGTAGTAAAAGGATTAAGTGAGCTTCAAAATTCTAAAGAGAGGACAGTTTCCGGCCCTACCCTGAAGGTTGCATTTGATAAGGATGGCAATCCTACCAGGGCTGCAGAAGGATTTGCCAGGAGTTTGAATCTGGAAGTTTCTGATCTGGAGGAAATCGAAGTTGAGGGCAAAGGCGTATATCTGGGAAAAAGGATTATAGAAGAAGGAAAAAAAGCTGTAGATGTCCTGCCGGATATACTAAAGGACTCTATACTCTCTCTTACCTTCAGCAAGCAGATGACCTGGGCAGACTATGATATTAAATTTGCTCGTCCCATAAGATGGATACTTGCTTTGTATGATAATGAGGTAATAAAATTTAGTCTCGAAAATTTAAATTCCGCAAATATTACTTTTGGACACCGCATACTAAGTCCCGGACCTATTAACATAAAGGATGCCGACAGCTATTTTAAACTACTCCAGGATAAGGGGAAAGTAATAGCTGATGCTGGAAAAAGAAAAGAATTAATATTGAATCAGATCAATCAACTGGAAGAGGATATATGGAAAGGTAATTATAAGGTTGTTTTGGATGAAAACTTACTAAATGATGTGGTGAATATGGTCGAGATACCAAATGTCGTTATAGGTAACTTCCCTGAAGAGTTTCTATACATTCCTAAAGACCTATTGATAGAAGCAATACAGTACCACCAGAAATATTTTGCAGTTTTAGATAAATCGGGTAATGTCAGCACTAAATTTTTGATTATACAGAATGGAATAAAGGATAATGGTGGAATAAAGAAGGGTAATGAAAGAGTATTGAAAGCCAGGTTGAGTGATGCCGCATTTTTTTATGAAGAGGATAAAAAACACGATTTCAACTACTGGGCTGATAAACTAAAGGGAGTGATTTTCTTTTCAAATCTTGGCAGTATGCATAATAAAGCTTTAAGGCTTAAAAAGGTCAGCGCCTATATTGCCGGGTTACTGGGGGGTAGCAGGCTCCACGAAAAAGATGATATCTCTACTAATTTAGCTACAGCAAGTATGCTTTGCAAATGTGACCTGGTTACCAATGTGGTAGTGGAATTTCCAGCACTTCAGGGGGTAGTTGGCCGTCAGTATGCCATGGAGAAGGGCGAAAAGAGCGAGGTGTCGGATGCAATTTTTGAACACTACCTTCCCAGGTTTGCCGCTGATATTCTTCCGACTACGGATGTAGGCCTGATATTATCTATTGCTGATAAAATTGATACTATAACCGGGATGTTTCTGGTGGGAAAGATACCTTCCGGTTCCGAAGATCCTTTTGCATTAAGGAGAAAAGCTTCCGGTATTGTACTTTCGATACTTAAAGGAAAATATGATTTTGATCTGACCGGTTTAATAAGTTACAATCAGAACCTCTACCAAAAATCTTTTGATTTTAGAGGTATAAGTGATTTGAAGATTGGTACCGGGATTAAAGATTTTATTATTGCAAGATACAGGTTCTTGCTGGAGAAAAAAGATAAGAGATTGGATATTTTAGAATCAATTCTAGGGTCAGGATGCTGCTCTATTTTAGATATTGATTTAAGATATAAGGCCATAGAAGAGTTTATCGAAAGTGGAGATATAAAAAAGATTTCATATCCTATGATTAGATGTAAAAATATAATAGATAAAAAAGAATTTGGGGAAGTTGACGTGGAACTCCTGGAGGAAGAATATGAAAAAAGATTATTTTCATCTGTTAATATGAAGGAAAAAGCAATAAAGGATCTTATGTGCAAAAAAGATTACACCGCAGTTCTTGCTGAACTTTATGGATTTGGAGAAATTGTGGATTTGTTTTTTGATAAGGTTCTGGTTATGGACAAAGACAAAAAAGTAAGATCCAATAGGATTAATTTAACTAAAAAAGCAGTTGGCCTTTACTTACTGCTGGCAGATTTTTCAAGATTGACCATAGAGGGTAATAGCAGGATATAGAAACATTTTTAAAACATTTTGCTCTTATTTTTTTTTAATTTTTTTGGTATCATAGTTCAATTTGCTTTTTACAATTACAGAATAAAGTTAGTAATTTAACCAGGAAAGGGATTGATAGGAAATGGCTTTTAAGAAATATGTATATTTTTTCGGTGAAGGTAAAAAGGAGATGAAAAAACTTCTGGGAGGAAAGGGTGCGAATCTCTCGGAGATGACCAATATAGGTTTACCTGTACCCTATGGTTTTACCATAACTACAGAAGTTTGTAATCTATTTTATGACCTGGGTAAAAGGTACCCTGAAGGTCTGGAAGATCAAATTGAGAAAAATCTAAAAAAATTAGAAGAAAAAATGGGGATGGGTTTCGGAGATGAGAAAAATCCACTCCTGGTTTCTGTTAGATCCGGGGCAGTTTTTTCCATGCCCGGTATGATGGACACGGTACTAAACCTGGGTTTGAATGATAAAACCGTAGTAGTCTTAATTGAAAAGACAAAAAATGAAAGATTTGGCTGGGATTCTTATAGAAGATTTGTTCAGATGTTTGGCAATGTGGTAATGGATGTAGAACATAATAAGTTTGAGGAAGCGCTTCAATCAAAAAAAGATAAAAAAAATGTAAAGTTTGATACCGAGCTGACCGCAGAGGACCTGAGGGAACTTGTAGAAGATTATAAAAAAATAATCAAAGAGGCTAAAGGGAGAAGCTTTCCCCAGGACCCCAGAGAGCAGCTAAAAATGTCCATTAGTGCAGTATTTGGTTCATGGAATAATAAAAGAGCCATATCTTATAGGAATCTTCATGACCTTCCACACAATCTCGGTACTGCAGTAAATGTGCAGGCAATGGTTTTTGGGAATATGGGCCAGGATTCAGGAACTGGCGTGGCTTTCACCAGGGATCCGGCAACAGGTGAGGATAAGTTCTACGGCGAGTATCTGATAAACGCTCAGGGTGAAGATGTGGTTGCGGGTACAAGGACCCCACAGCATATTTCTAAGTTGGAAGAAGAAATGCCTGAAAACTACAAACAGCTAATGGATATAAGAAAGAAATTAGAGGAACATTACAGGGATATGCAGGACGTTGAATTCACCATTCAGGAAGGAAAATTGTATATGCTCCAGACCAGAACCGGTAAAAGAACAGCAGCTGCAGCACTTCAAGTTGCAGTTGATATGGTTGATCAGGGATATATAGATAAAAAGACTGCTGTAACCAGAGTAGAGCCTAAAATGCTTGATCAGTTACTGCATAAACAGCTGGATAAAAAAGCTAAAAAGAATGCGGAATTACTTACCAAAGGGTTGCCGGCATCACCCGGAGCGGCGTTGGGAAAGGTGGTTTTTGATGCAGATACAGCTGTCAAAGAGGCCAAGAGTGAAAATGTAATTCTTGTGAGAACAGAGACATCTCCTGAAGATATTCAGGGCATGGCAGTAGCTCAGGGAATTTTAACTGCAAGAGGAGGAATGACTTCGCATGCCGCTGTTGTTGCAAGAGGTATGGGTAAGTGCTGTGTTGCTGGTGCGGAAGACATTAAAGTATTTGAGGATAAACAATATTTTGAAGTAAATGGCAGCAAGGTAAATAAAGGCGACTGGGTTACACTTGATGGTTCGACCGGGGAAGTATTTAAAGGTAAAATTCCGGTAGTAGATCCTGAAATAGGGAAAAATTTTAAAGAATTCATGAGCTGGGTTGATGATTACAAGAAAATTGGAGTAAGAGCAAATGCCGATACTCCTAATGATGCTAAAGTCGCTTTGAATTTTGGAGCAGAAGGCATCGGTCTTTGCAGGACAGAGCATATGTTCTTTGAAGCAGATAGAATAAAAGCTGTGAGAAAGATGATAGTAGCCAACAGTAAGGAAGAAAGAGAGAAAGCTCTGGCAAAGCTTCTACCAATGCAGAAGAAAGATTTTATGGAAATCTTTAAGGTAATGAATGACCTGCCTGTGACTATAAGGCTTTTAGATCCGCCCCTTCATGAGTTCTTACCTCATGAAGATGATGATATCAGGGAAATAGCCGGAGAGCTGGGTTTAAAATTTGATGAACTAAAAGCAACTGTCAATTCCCTTCATGAAATGAATCCAATGCTGGGACACAGAGGATGCAGGCTTTCTATTACATATCCTGAGATTCTCGAAATGCAGGTTAGTGCTATATTTGAGGCAACTGTTGAGCTTACCAAAGAGGGCTATAAAGTAAAACCTGAAGTAATGATTCCATTGGTTGGAGATGTAAGGGAAGTAAAGGTTTTAAAAGACCAGATTATTAAGATTGCTGACGGAATAATGAAGAAAGAAAATCTGAAATTTGACTATAAAGTCGGTACAATGATTGAGGTTCCAAGAGCCTGTGTTACTGCTGATGAAATTGCAACAGAAGCTGAATTTTTTAGCTTTGGAACAAATGATTTGACCCAGATGGCTTATGGATTTTCAAGAGATGATTTCGGCAAGTTTCTTCCTGACTATATAGAAAAAGGAATTTTGGAAAAAGATCCATTTGCCACTCTTGACAGGAACGGTGTGGGCCAGTTAATTAAAATGGGTGTTGAAAAGGGAAGGAAAGCAAGAGAAAATTTAAAGATTGGTATCTGTGGTGAACATGGAGGTGACCCGAGTTCAGTGGAATTCTGTCATATGGTAGGGATGGATTATGTAAGCTGTTCACCATATAGGGTTCCGGTTGCCAGGCTGGCTGCTGCACATGCGGCAATAAAGGGCGAAGAACAAAAAATATATTAAAATTTCCTAAATATTTAGAAATAACCCATCTAATAAATAATATATTAGTGGTAAAATAAACATAAGTTTATTTCATTTATGCAGTTAGAATAATTTGTTTTTTATTTCCCGGAAGTTTTGCCACATATATTAATTATTATATTTTAGTGTTTAGAAGAGAAATGAGCAGAAGTTTAAAAGAGGGCGGAGTAGAGGAATTAAAATCTAAAGCGGATATTTATAGTGTTATCTCAAATTATGTGAAACTTAAAAAAACTGGCAGGAATTATACCGGACTCTGTCCTTTCCATAAGGAAAAAACTCCATCATTTACTGTTGATACTTCAAAGCAGCTTTATCATTGCTTTGGGTGTGGAGAAGGTGGCGATTTAATAAGCTTTGTAGAGAAGATTGAAAATATGGAGTTTATAGAAGCTGTTGAATTTCTGGCAAAAAAGATTGGCTACAATTTAAAGTATAATTACAGTGGTTCTAAAGAGTCATCGAAATTAAAAAACAGGCTGGTAGAATTAAATGAGCTTGCTAAAAAGTATTTTAATTTCATACTTTTTAACAGCAAAAAGGGTTTGCCTTCTTTAAATTATTTAAAGAATAGAGGTTTTGACGAAAAGACGTTGAAGGAATTTGAAGTTGGGTTCAGCCTGGACAGCTGGGATAATTTTGCAAATTTTGCTAAAAAAAGAGAGTACAAGCCTGAAGAAGTGATAGAGTGCGGACTGGCTATTAAAAGCAATAGAGGTTCAGGTGAGATATACGACCGGTTCAGAGGCAGGATAATGTTTCCCATTGAAGATATAGTCGGGAAAACAATAGGTTTTGGAGGAAGAGTTATCTCAACTACGAGTAAAACTGGCGGTCAGAAAGCAAAGTATATAAACACTCCGGAGACCAGGCTTTATTCTAAAGGTAAAAATATATATAGAATTTTTCAGGCCAAAAATCATATTGTCAAAGAAGATGAAGTGCTTATAGTTGAAGGGTATACTGATGTAATGGCCCTGTATCAGTCCGGGATAAAAAATGTGGTTGCCAGTCTGGGCACTGCCCTTACTTCAGACCAGATAAAGCTTTTAGGGCGATTTACAAAAAATATCGTGCTGGTTTTTGACAGTGATACAGCTGGTATGAACGCTTCCCTTAAGGGAATTGAAAGATTAAGAGAGTATAATGAGCGGCTTGATTTGTATTATGAAAATAATTTAAATATCAGCGTGGCGGTACTTGAAGAAGGATATGATCCTTCGGATTTTATATTTAAAAAGGGCAAAGAAATCTTTGCTGCAAAGATTGAAAATGCTGTAAGCATTATTGATTTTACAATTGATGCAATTATAAAAAAATATAATATAAACAGCCTGCCCGGGAAACTGAAAGCAAGTGATCATCTCATAAGGTTTATTTCCACTCTTTCTTCAAGCATTATTCAAGGGGAATGTATAAAGAGTGTGGCTGAAAAGTTGAATCTTGAGGAAAACCTGCTTCTGGAAGAGATGTTAAAGAAAGAGTATGATCATAAAAATAGGGCTGTACACTGGAATAAAGATTACGATATCGGGGAAAAAGAGACTGGAAGCGAAAATATCATTCCCTTAAAAAGAATAGAGGTAGAGGCATTAAAACTGATAATAAATGGGCTGGGAGACAAGATTGACGAACTTTTAAGTCTGGGTCCTGATTATTTTAGATTTGAGGATACCAGACAACTTTATCTGATTATAAGAGATGAGATTTCAAGAGCGAGAGAGGATAATAAAAAGGTAAACTTTCCTTTTAAAATTACGTCAGGGGCAATAGAAAATGAAGATGTGAAAAAATTATATAATTATATTTTATTTAGCGAGTCACATTTTAAGAACCAGAATATTAGTTTGGTAAGTAACGAAATCATCAATAATTTAAAAGGAATCCGTATTTCTGAAGAAATTGAGAATATCAGGAAACAGATGATAGAATATGAGAAAAATAAAAATGCGGGCAGTGCTGTAGAAAATGAAGAGGCAGCCAGTAAGTATGATGAACTGTACCGGAGATTAGTAGAACTGGAAAAAGAGAAAATGAATTTGAGAATACTTTAAATTAGAGGTGAATTTAACATGAAGAGAGGATCAGAGTTTAAGTTAGAAGAAGTGAAAATGCTGATTAGTAAAGGTAAAGCTGATGGACTTCTGACTACTGAAGAAATTGCTGAAATCCTTTCAGATATAGAACTGTCCAAAGAGCAAATTGAAAATATTTATGATGTCATTCAGAATCTGGGAATAGAGATTGTAAGTGAAGAAGATGATGACATTGACAGTAGAAACCCGGGTAAAAAAAGTGAAGAGGAAATTTTTACTAAAAAACTGGATTTAACCATAAAATCTCCTACAAATGACCCGATCAGGATGTACCTTAAAGAAATTGGAAAGGTAAGACTTCTGACCGCTTTTGAAGAAGTTTATCTTGCCAAGAAGATTGAAGCAGGCGATATGAAAGCTAAAAGAATGCTGGTCGAAGCTAATTTAAGGCTTGTGGTAAGCATTGCCAAAAAATATGTGGGTAGGGGAATGCTCTTTTTAGATTTGATACAGGAAGGCAATCTGGGACTTATAAGAGCGGTAGAGAAATTTGATTATAAAAAGGGTTATAAATTTTCTACCTATGCCACCTGGTGGATCAGGCAGGCCATAACCAGAGCTATAGCCGATCAGGCAAGGACTATAAGAATCCCTGTGCATATGGTAGAAACAATAAACAAATTAATAAGAACACAGAGACAGCTTCTGCAGAAATTTGGAAGAGAGCCTACCCCGGAAGAGATTGCAAGGAAAATGAAATTTTCTGCGGAGAAGGTAAGAGAGGTCATGAAAATATCCCAGGAGCCGGTATCTCTTGAGACTCCTATAGGAGAAGAAGAGGATAGCCATCTGGGGGATTTCATAGAGGATTCGGAAGTTGAAACGCCTTCTGATGCTGCCTCTTTTACCATGCTCCAGGAACAGCTCCAAGAGGTTTTAAATACATTAAATGATAGGGAAAGAAAAGTTATCCAGCTGAGATTCGGACTGCAGGATGGTCATCCCCGAACTCTGGAAGAAGTGGGCAGGGAATTTGGCGTTACCAGGGAAAGAATCAGACAGATAGAATCCAAGACTCTAGGAAAGTTGAGACATCCAAACAGGAGCGGAGTCTTAAGGGATTTTCTCGAGCATTAATAAAAGTTATAATTTATCCTGTAGATATTTTAAAGCAGAGTTATTTGATTTTGTATTAATTTAGACCTTGAAATAAACTTCTTATACACTATAATAACATATCGTGCCATCGCTATTCCCCGATAGCTCAATGGTAGAGCATTCGGCTGTTAACCGAAGGGTTGTAGGTTCGAGTCCTACTCGGGGAGCCAG